>OHAO01000522.1_pt1 | contig 29126 bp, 29 predicted proteins | sample 1577151 | NCBI WGS metagenome assembly OHAO01 (sample SAMEA3541585, study PRJEB24748) | human gut metagenome | biome: human gut; feature: human-associated habitat; material: faeces | place: China | collected 2012 | reverse complement strand
TTTGTACACACTCATAGCCATTTCGGGATAGCCATAATAAATAGTATCATTTCGTTCAACTGATCTATCATCAAATACCAACGACTTCAGACGAATACCTCCGACTGTAGTACCACTCGCCTTGTTTCTCTCATAGCGAATTTCTATTTTTCCACCATCAGATAAAATAATGTTTTTCAGTGAGTAGAGAGTAGCATACATCTCGCATTCTTCATCTTCATTTCTCCCCACAGGATAGCCCCATAAATCTTTCCCTTCTTCTTTACAAGTCAAAAAATCCGTCCGATTTCGCTCTCCCGCCCGCGCCCCACCTCCGGCAAAAGCACCGGCGGATGCGGCATCAGAACAGCCCCAAGCATGGACATAGCGCTCAGCTCCTTTTCCTTGGAGTTTGTATTGGTATTATATCACTTCCCTGCCAGAAGAAAAAGCCTGGAAGCTCGGTGATAGAATATGCTCCTTGGCGAAGCGTACTCCAGCTCCGCTTGATCAGACGGCCGTTTGCTGGGATAAAACTACAAAGGTCGGCACAGGTTTCTTGTCATCATTAAGGCTTCCCGCGCCGCCACGCCAACAGTAAATGAATTCTGGTATTTGCGCTGCTTTCCGGACTAACAACCGCATAGCACGCGAAGGCTTTTATAAAACAAGCTCGGGCCATCAAGCAACAACATAAGCTCCAGATTACATATACCCGGTACAGATAAGTCCGAAAGTGTACTTGCGGTAGGCGAATAGAATATAGCATCAATGAAAGGTGGTGCTGCAATATGCTTGCGGGGGCGTTCATGATGCTGCTGTCGAGCGCATTTCTTATGCTGAGGCTGGGGCCCCCTTCCGGCTCCTTTCCCAGACCGCTGTCGCCCGAAGAGGAGCGCAAATATGTAGACCTATGGCTCTCCGGCGACATTGAGGCGCGCAACGTGCTCATCGAGCACAACCTCCGTCTCGTGGCGCACATCATCAAGAAATACTACACCCAAGCCGACGACGCCGATGACCTCATCTCCATCGGCACCATCGGCCTCATCAAAGGCATCAACACCTACCGCCCCGAAAAAGGCGTCCGTCTCGCCACATATGCCTCCCGCTGCTGTGAAAATGAGATATTGATGTACTTTCGTGCTCTGAAAAAGTCGGCAGGGGATGTGTCGCTGTCGGAGTCCATAGACGTGGACGGGGATGGGAACACACTTTCGCTCATGGACATCATCTCGCAGGAGGACGACATGGCTGAGCGCATCGGGGACTGCGAGACCTGCCTGCGCCTGCGCGAATACGTGGACAGCGTCCTTAGCGAACGTGAGGCGGAGATAATAAAGCTCCGCTACGGCCTGCGGGGCTCGAAACCCCTCACCCAACGCGAAACCGCCACCCTCTGCGGCATCTCCCGCAGCTATGTATAGCAGCGCGGCTAATGTAAACGAAGCCCGGAAAGCCTGATGTAGACAGGCTTTCCGGGCTTCGGGCGTGACTGGGGTGGCAACGCAGTTATTGTAAGTGGTGAGAAAATTCAGGAAATAAGCGGCCATTCATTAACCACTTTATTAACGGCATAACTTGATAAGCAATTCGATTGAGTTACGCAGTTCTTGATGCGTGAATGTGCGCGTAGGATCTGGATGACCTATAGCGTTGCGGATATATGTAGAAAGAGTATTCATAATAAACTCATGTATTCCCAAGAACTTCTCAATCCGCTTCCAACGAAGAGTGTCCTTATCCATTTTTCATCTCTCATTTCATCACTCGTATAAATCGCATCTATGAGTGATGCTTTGATGGCTGAGAGTATGAACTCAATATATACCGTGGACTTTCCGGCATCATTGGAGGCATTGATGGCATCATCATACTCCTGCTGTCGGACATGGATTAAATTTAGAAAACAGCTACGCAAAAGGTGTCAGACATAGTGGTGTCGAAATGTGTAAATTAATGGTTCGATTATATCATATACCCTTCATTTTATCAATCTATCAAACACGCACTGAACACTCAATCTCAAATTTTCTATGCGCTTTGCCTTAATTCGAGCCCGTAAGTAACTACCATCAAACTGATTTCGAGTCGTTCAGCTCCATTGGAGCGTACTGGAATTTACCAGAATACAGAGGAAGCTACAACGGGTAAAAATCCCTGATATTTCAGGCTGTGAAGCCGTTTTTGGGCGGCATTGCTGAACAATCAGGATGTAAATAAAATGCAGCCGATTTTCCCATTTGGAGAGACATCGGAGAGAGTTAGGAGAGAACTGGCCTTGCTCAGAGTTCGTATTGCCCGCCGTTGACGGCAAAATGATACGGAGGTTCTGACATGGCCAGTTCTAATTCTTATCAGCAGATACTAGACGAATACCCCGAGTACATAACCAAGGAGCAGCTCTACCGGATATGCCACATCAGCAAAAAGACTGCTCAAAATCTTCTTGAAAGCGGGGAGATACCCTGCACAGACACCGGGAAAAAGACGCATCGTTTTCTTATTGCTGCTGTTGATGTTGTAGATTATCTTCGCCGCCGTGACAGCGAGCCAAAACCCGAGCCGGATGCAGGGGTGGCCGAACAGATACGTTCAGCGCTTGCACTCTACCCTGATGTCCTCAGCGTCATGCAGGTCAGCGCCATTACCGGCCGATACCCCCAGACCGTGACAAAATGGTGCCGCTCACAATACATAAAAAGCTACAGCAGCGGGGGTAAAAATCACATTCCAAAAGCCTCGCTTACGGATTTTCTCATTTCAAGATGGGAGGAGTTTCAAAACATCGGAGAAAAGGAGGAGGTTGCTGTCATTGAAAGTGTTTCTGCCTCCGTGCAGATAAATGACTTACAGATTTCCGACTTACACCCATTCAGCAGGCACCCGTACAAAGTGCGCGACGATGAAGCGATGCGAGATATGGCCGAGAGCGTGAAGCAGTACGGCGTCCTGTCCCCAGCCATCGCCCGGCCTCTGCCTGACGGTGGGTACGAGCTTGTCTCAGGACACAGGCGCAAGCGGGCCTGTGAGCTGGCGGGGCTGGAGACCATGCCGGTCATCGTCCGCGAGATGGACGACGACGCAGCGGCGATCCTCGTCGTGGACAGCAATTTGCAGCGTGAAGGGCTGCTTCCGAGCGAGCGCGCGTTTGCGTACAAGCTCAAACTGGATGCGCTGCGGCATCAGGGCGAGAGGACAGATTTAACTTCGCGCCAAGTTGTCGACAAGTTAAAAGCGGCAGATAGAGTTGGAGAGGATGTAGGGGAAAGTGCAAGGCAAGTCCAGCGATACATCCGCCTCACTGAACTGATCCCGCCCCTGCTGGACATGGTGGATGAGCGCAAGATTGCGTTCAACCCTGCCTATGAACTGTCGTTTTTAAAGCAGGACGAGCAGCGCCTTCTCCTTGACGCTATGGACAGCGAGCAGGCTACGCCGTCGCTGTCGCAGGCGCAGAGGCTCAAGCAGTTCTCCCAGCGCGGAGAGTTGACCGCCGAGGCCATGAGGGCCATCATGTCCGAGGAGAAAAAAGAAGCGGAGCACATCACCATCAAGGGCGACACACTACGCAAATACTTTCCTGCCAGTTACACGCCAAAGCGTATGGAGGAGACCATTATTAAGCTGCTGGAACAGTGGCAGAAGCGCAGAAAGCGCGAGGCAGAACGCTAATCGTCTAATTGAATACAAAAACCTAACCGGACAGTGCATTAACTGCCCGGTTTTTTTATTGGAGGTTAATCGTATGTACCAGTACAAACCTGAAGATGTGGACTGCAAATACTGCGCCGAGTGGCGTCACAGGCGATGCCAGGCGGCAGGCTGCCCTTGGCTGGCCGAGCGCATAGAGGCAGGGACGGTGAGCTATGCCGGCATGATTCTGAAGCTGTTTGCGCGTGTAAAGCACGCAGACCTTATCCACAATTTTAGTGACAACTCTATTCGTAAGGTCAAAACAGACCGTGCGGACGCGATGAAAATTGCGAACTACGGTCTTACCTTCTGGATCGACTTACAGGAATACGCTGGCGAGGACGAGAACCGTCAGCTGTTAAAAATCCAGAGCCGACTCTATGAAAGGAGCGCAACAACTGCAGGAATGCTGCGAAACGGATTGATCTCACTTCTGGACCAGACCTTTCCCGGAGCCAACAAACTGTTTCGGGATGAAAGCCGTAACTCCAGGGGCCATGTGAAGTGGATAGATTTTGTTCTTCGCTTCTGGCATAAAGAATGCGTGGCAGCCTTGTCCCTGGCAGCTTTTACAGACACCTTCCAAAAATGGTGTAAAAGAACCGGCTACAAGTTCAGCGCTTCCGACGCCGAACGAATCCATGCCATTGCCAGGAATGCAGTTGCCACGCTACCCAAAAATGATAGTACAAAGCTTCTCATAACGCAAGCGACAAATAGCCTGAATGCGATTTATGACTCCCTCCAAGCGATTAGAACAGAGATGGATCGCCTTAGAAGAGTGTTGTTTGTGATCATGTCAATGACGCTTATTCGTGCAAATACTGCTAATCCCGTATTCTGTTTTATGGATAAGAAGCGATCTGAAGGAAAGCACTTTTAGGTTTATACTGTTGCCGGCTCCGCCAAACTTTTGCGCATATATTATGCAAATGTCAAAGAATACCTGAACGCTTTAGAAGAGACCGCCTGATACATAACAACGATGGCCATGCTGCTCCGCAGCACAGCCATCATATATGTGACAGGTCATATTCCCCCAGGCCTGCAGCCGGAAAATGTTGCAGGTCCTTTAGCTATGCCTGTTTCTTATCCTGTACTTCCCTTCTTTTGTGCTTGACACACATTAGCAGGTTTGCGTTGCCCATGTCTCTTTGCATAAGTGGGAAATAATATAATACGGCCGCCCGGAATATGAGCGGCCGTATTATTGGAAGCGTTTTTGACTCACATACGCCAAACGGCCAAATATGCCTCGTTCGTAGCGTTTATGAGCTTACGGGGCTTGGCGGCATTGCCTACAACGTCGTAATCAACGCCGAGTTCGTCCAGTGCATCTTCAAGACCGCGTTCAGTGTGATAGCCTGTAGCCAGCACTGTGGTATCGCTCTTGAGCTCAACATTTTCTCCTCCGCAGTCAAACACCACGCTGCCGGACCTTATCTCGACAGGGGTGGCACCCTCGAGCACAGTGACTTTAGAAGCCTTGAGCATGTCGTTCATGCACTGTATATTGTTGACGGACTCTTCGGCAAACTTGAGCTTGCTTCTGACAGTAAGCGTGACCTTCTTACCGAGAGAGTCAAGGAAGAGGGCAGTCTCAACGCCGACGACACCGCCTCCAATAATTACGCATTCATCTCCGATGTCACACTGCTGCCTGAGCACGGGTATGGCTTCAACTGCGTGCTCTACACCGGGTATGGACGGGACGTTGGAGACCGCACCGATCGCAAGTATCACCTTGTCAAAACCGGCAAAGGCAATTTCCTGTGCGCTGGCATTGCAATTGAACTTGATGGGGATCCCGGCCTTCTTGAGCTGCCGCTTCATATACTCCACGTAATTTCTGACGTCACGCTTAAAGTCCGGAGCGCCGGCGGCAAGCAGCTGACCGCCCAGCTCGTCTGTTTTTTCCCATATTTCGGTCTTCATTCCGCGGACGTGGGCGGTAAGCGCGGCCTGCATTCCGCCGGGGCCTCCGCCGATGACCAGCACGCTCCGGCCTTTGGTATCCGCGCTGAGCGGGAAGTCGTCCTCATGATGTGCTACGGGATTTACAGAGCAGGAATAATTGCGACCCAGGTGACCAAGACGCAGGCACTCATTGCAGCCTATGCAGGGACGGATGTCATCTTCGCGGTGCTGTGCCACCTTTTCAGCGAAGTGCGGATCGGCGATGTGCTGGTGGCCGAGCGCGATGAAGTCCGCTTTGCCATCCTCAAGCACCTTCTCGGCAAATTCGGGACGGTTGAGCTTGCCCTGGGTTATGACGGGTATGTTCACGGCCTTCTTGACGGCCTCAGCCGCGAAGAGCTGGCAGCCCTCATCCTGGTATACCGTCGGTATCTGCCGGTACCACACCTCATAGCAGCCGGTGTCGACGTGAAGTGCGTGAGCGCCCCACTTTTCCAGCAGCTTTGCGATCTCAACGCCCTCTTCCAGCTTGCGGTAGCCAGGGGTATCCATGCAATGGACCGGCGTGAACTTAACGATCTGCGGGAAGTCCTTGCCGCAGTAGCGCTGCACAGCCTCTATGCACTCGCCGAGGAAGCGCACACGATTTTCAAGACTTCCACCGTACTGATCGGTGCGGTGGTTGAAGGCCTCAGTCATGAACTGGTCGGCGAGATAACTGCCGTAGGCGTGCATCTCTATCGCGTCGGCGCCGGCATCTTTGGCTAGCTTGGCGGAGTATCCGACCTTGTCCGTGATGAAGTGTATGTCGTCAATGCTGAGCTCCTTGCAGGTGAGATTTGGAAACCAGAAAGCCGGTATGGGACTGCAGGAGTACGGAGGGGTGGTTGCGGACGTGTACATTATACGCCCGAGGCCGGGGCCTATCTGCACGCAAATCTTGCAGCCGTACGCGTGTACGTTGTCGGCAAGCGCGGCCAGGCGATTTACGTGGTGATAGTTGCTGAGAGCGGAGCAGGAGTAGCCCTCGAACTCAAGAACCGAGGCATTTCGGCCCGTTATGATCAGACCCGTACCACCCTTGGCTCGCTCAGTGAAATAACGTATGGTGCGAGCGGAATAGCCGCCATCACCGTCTGCGGTGGTGCCCATGGGCGCCATTATGATGCGATTTTTCAGCTCCATTTTGCCGATGTGACCACGGCAAAGGAGCATCGACCTGTCTTTATTCATGGCTTCACCTTACATGTACCAGCCGCCGTTGACGGCCAGGACCTGTCCATCGACATACTGGGCATGGTTCAGATAACTCATGGCGTCGGCGATCTCTACAGGCTCGGCGATAAAGTGCAGGCACTGCGCTGCGGTATTGGCCTTGAGAATTTCGGGGTCGTTGTTGCGAAGCATATCGGTCATGATCATGCCCGGGGCGATGCAGTTGATGCGGATCAGGTAATCGCCGAGCTCGCGGCAAAGTGCCTTCATAAACCCGTACATTGCGCTCTTGCTGGTAGAATAGTCGACGCGCTTCGCGGCACCCATTTGGCCGGCAATCGAGCTGAGCATGATTATGGATCCGCCCTTGCCGTCTTTCATGTAGGGTATGGCGCAGTGCACTGCGTGCATGACGCCCATGAGGTTGACGTTTATGACGCGCTCGTAGTCCTCGTGGCTCAGCTCATCAAAGTCGAGCAGATTCTTGATGCCGGCATTGGCCACCAGAATGGCAAGGCGCTCGCCGAAATACTCGCTCGCCTGGGCCATCATGGCCTTGCACTCGTCGTACTTGCTGACGTCGGCCTTGATCACCAGAGCGCGGCGGCCATACTTCTCGCGGGCCTCGGCGGCTACCGCTTCCGCAGCGTCTTTGCTCTTGTCGGAGGTGTAGTTCACGACTACATCATGTCCGTCTGCTGCACAGCGAAGCACCATCTCGCGGCCAAGCCCACGGGAGGAACCCGTCACTATGGCGAAACCTTCCAGCTTTTTCATTTGTTCATGCTTCCCTTCATTTTAAATTTCAGATCAAGCTTTTTTGCCTCTGAACGTGATGACCGCGAGAACGATCGCAATTATTGCTGCAGGGATGTATGCGTACATTGCACTGGCGTAGTTGCCAAAGCGATCATAGAAGGCGGCGATAACGTAGTTGCCTATTGCAATGCCGCCGGAGAACACGCCGACAAATATACCTATAAAGCTTGCGTAGTCCTTGGTGCCGAAGAGCGAACGGGTGACCATTGGCAGGGTGCTGCGGCCGGTGGCCATACCGATACCGGTGAGAGCGGCAACAACATAGACCATCATGAGAGACGGACCCGTCAGCAGTATGAAGAGCGCCACGGAGAAAAGCAGCACGCCTCCGGCGACTACCCAGCGGGTGTCCATGTGGTCGGCAAGGAAGCCGATCACGAACGGCATGAACATGTTGACTATATTCATCGGGGCCAGAGCAGCGCCGGCTTCAGCGGCAGAGTAGCCGAGGTCCTGAACGTAAACGGAGATGATACTGAGTATGGAGTAGACGACGATAGCGACTATCAGGTAAACAACAATAACAGCCCAGAAACGGAAAGTGCGTACGCCCTCCTTGAGGGTCATGCCGTATACAAGCTCCGCGGGCTTGTCGTCTTCCTTGCCCTTTTCCTCGTAGAACATGGGCTTGACGCCTACGGATTCAGGCTCGGAGCGGAAGAAAATGCCGATGAGTACGGTGGAGACGGCGGCGATGATTGCGACTATGGTAAAAGACTGACGCCAGCCGAAGCTCTCTATCCACGAACCGATGACAGGGCTGAATATGGTGCCGCCGACACCGGAGAATAGCAGCGAGATGCCAACGAAAGTGCCGCTGTTCTTGAAGAACCACTTGTTTATTATGGTGGCGCCGATGGCAGAGGCGACAAAGGCAAAGGCCACGCCGACGATCAGTGCGGCCGCGTAGAAAGCTGCAAGAGAGTGCGCGTTGGCATAGATGATCATGCTGATGACGAGCAGAACGCCGCCAAGCACAACTACGCCGCGACTCTTTATGAGTGCGTTGATCTTGCCGAGGAACAGGTTGACGATCGCGCAGATGAAGCTCATCATCGTGAAGCTCAGTGCGTACTGTGCACGAGTAAACTGCGGGAACTCCTCAAGGATCGTACCGGTATAGACGCTCAGAGGGTTATACACTATACCGGTGAATACGAATTGGATCAGGCAGACTGTTGCGAAGGCAATAATGCCGTAACGCTTTCCTTTCGCTGAATTTTCCATGACATTTTCTCCTTTTGTATATTTCCAGAGGCAGGTCAACACCTGCCTCTGATTTCCAAGGCGTTAGCGCTCGAGATCAGTAGCAGCTCCAACCTCCATCGACGCTGATGTTGGCGCCGGTGACATAGCTGGACTCTTCAGCCGCGAGGAATATGATCGCAGAGTCAAGCTCACCGCCCTCCTGCGCCGAACGGCAGCCCTTGCCCGGACGGCCCATGGGAGTCTTGCGCTCTATCATGGGGAGAAGGGCATCAAGATGCTTGCCGCTTACTGCCTGGGACTCGAAGAAGCCGGGGCATATGGAATTGACTGTTACGCCTCGGTTTGCCCATTCCACTGCAGCACCGCGCGTGAAGTTGAGCACTGCACCCTTGCAGCTCTCGTAGGCAATGCACTTGGCCTCGCCCGGACGGCCTATGCCGCCGAGCCCGAGTATGGAACCGATATTGATGACCCTGCCGTAACCACGCTCGAGCATTCCGCGCCCAAAGGCCCGGGTCAGGCGGAACGTTGCCATGAGTTCGAGATTCACGTGCAGCATGAAGGTCTCATCGCTTATCTCCTCCAGGGGAGCGGACGGACCGCCGCCGCAGTTGTTAACAAGGATGTCTGCCTTGCCAAAGTGCGCAAGCACAGCCTCTACTGCAGCGTCGAGCTGCTCAGCTGATGTCACATCACACTTTACAGGCAGGCAATCGCGACCGAGAGAACGGATCTCCTGAGCAACTTCCTCAAGCTTGTCCTCACGACGGGCGAGGATAGCAACATCTGCACCCTGACGGGCAAGAGCAAGTGCCTCCCCGCGTCCAAGTCCTGCGGATGCGCCAGTGACAACAGCTACTCTTCCGGACAAATCAAACATGGACTTAACTCCTTAATTCAGTCATCAATAGTTGTTCCGGCAAAATATCCACCGCGCACAGCCGTGCCGATGCGGCCGACCTTGTCGCAGTCGCCGATGATGCGGGTGCGCCAGCCGAAGCGATCGCGTACGGCTTCAGCGTAGGCGGAGAGCTTCTTCAAGCCAAAGGCGCTTATGACAGTGTCAGCAGGCAGCACCTTCTCTTCGCCGGATTTGTCGATTATGTGGACACCGTCCTCTTCCACGCTCTTGACCTTGCAGCCGGTATATATGCCGACGTTATACTCGTGGAGCTTGTTTATCATGCCGGTGTAGCTCATCATGTTTAGGTCAGGGCTGAGGCGGTCGGCCATTTCAACTATCACAGGGTCAAGGCCAAAGTCGATGGCGAGCTCAAGCGCACAGTCACAGCCGGACTGTCCGCCGCCACAGACGACGATGTTCTTGCCCGTGACGAGCTCCTTGTGCCTGTGGGCGTCCTGCACAGTGATGACGTTCTCGCGGTCAAGGCCCGGGATCGGCGGGGTGACAGGCTCAGAGCCGACAGCTACTATGTACCTGTCGTAGCCGTCAAGCAGCGGGGAATCGGCGGAAACGTAGGTGTTGAGGCGCAGGTCAACGCCGAGCTTCTCCATCTGGACCTCGTAGTACTTCATGAGCGCACGGAGCTGTCCCTTGAAGGACGGGGTCTCAGCGGCGGTGACCATACCGCCGACCTTGTCGGCAGCCTCAAAAACAGTCACCTTGTGGCCGGAGAGCGTGGCGGTGCGGGCGGCCTCCAGGCCGGCGGGGCCGGCGCCGATGATGCAGACCTTCTTCGGCGTCTCGGTGCGGGGGATGCTCATCCAGCGCTCCTGGCAGGCCTCGGTATTGACGGCGCAGCTGAGCATGGCCATCTTAAAGGCGCCTGTGCGGCCGATGCAGTCCTCGTTGCAGCGGATGCATGGACGTACGTCTTCACGGTGTCCCTCGCGCAGCTTGCGCGGAAGGTCGGGATCGGCTATGAGGCCGCGGCCAAACATTACAAAGTCGGCGTTGCCGCTCTCAATGAGCTTGGCTGCGGTCTCGGGAGTGTGATTGCCTGCATTGAGTATGGGCACGCTCACCGCTTTGCGGGCTGCCTCGGTGACGTAAGCCATGCACGCATCACCCAGATAGGCGGGCGGGAATATGTAATCAATGGTCTCGTAGCTGCCGGCATCCACATCGAACGCATCCACTCCGGCCTTTTCGAGTATCTTCAATATCTCGATGCTGTCCTCGAGCGTGCGTCCGCCGGGAAAGCGGTGGTCAAGGGAAATGCGCACGATGACGGGCATGTCGCGGCGTATCCCGCGCTTGACTGCCTGGACGGCTTCGATAGCGAAGCGGCAGCGGTTCTCGACGCTTCCGCCGTACTCATCCGTACGATGGTTCCAGCACTCGGACAGGAACTGGTCAACGAGGTAACCGGCGTGGGCATGTATTTCAATGGCGTCAAAGCCGGCCTTGGTCGCATTTATCGCCGCGTTCGTGAACCACTCCATGACCTTGGCAATGTCGTCCTTGTCCATCTCCTTGCAGATGATGCTGGGATCAAGCGTGGCCGGTATGGCGGAAGCGCTCATGGGGGCGCGGAAACGGCTCGGGAAGGCGTTGCGGCCAACGCCACAGCTGAGCTGTGCGCAGATCTTCGCTCCGTGACGATGTACGGCCTCTACAAGCACCGACTGACGAGGGACGGAGTATTTTTCCTCAAGTGCGCCTTCAATGCAGCCCGAAGCCAGCTCCTGGCTTATAAACTGGCATCCCTCTATTATCATGCCTACGCCGCCCTGAGACCTGCGGGCATAATAGTCTATCTTGTTTTCGGATATGGTGCCGTCTGAATAGGCCGCGTTCGTTCCCATCGGGCACATAACTATCCTGTTGCGTATCTCAAGCTGCCCTATCTTGAAGGGCGTAAAGAGAACGTCATACTCACTCATTTCTTGTCTCTTCCTTTCTTCTCTCGATCTTATGTTACACGGCAAGAGCCGGGAACAACGCACATATGAGCGCAGTAAAGCATGCGTTGATAGCAGTCGCGACCACGGTTATCATGAACACTGCCGGATAGCCGTCCTTAATCTTTACGTCACAGTAGGAATGTGCCATAACAACTGTGCCGGCATAGGGCATCGTATCAAGTATCGCGCCGGCATAGGAGGAAATACGATGTATCGCTGCGAGCGAGACTCCCATTTTGTTCACTATCGGAGCTATTATGGGCACGGCAATGGCTTGGCCGGTGGCTGAGCCGCCGCAGAGCATGCACATCAGAGACACAGTGATTATCAGCAGAATGTAGGGGTTTATCTCCCAATGCGAGATGGCGTTTATGACCTGGTCAAAAGCCGGGGTGCTTTGTACTACCTCTGAGAAGCCTATGACCGCGCAAATGCTGATGACCGGGGAAAGCGATGTGACACACCCGCGAGATATGACACCTTTTATATCACGTCCCGGCAGCCACGGCATAAACAGCAGCGATCCCACAATGCAGGTCACAGCCAGAGCAAAGTTTATGTCCATCTTCACAACGTTGAAGAGAATGACAAGCAGGATCATCGGCATGAGCGTGATGATGAGCTTCGGACGGGGCTTGTCATCGGAAAACTCCGTATCATGTGGCCCGTACTCAAAGTGATGCCCACGGTTCACGTCGCGCGTTATGAGAATGTTCACCAGCACGGTCATGGTTATTATCTCGGTGACCGCACCTATGATTCCGGGCACGAGAGCCGCATAGCTGGAAGTACCAAGTATCTGCATCGGTATGACATTTCCCGGCTGAGGAGATCCGGGAAGCCCGTTGGCAAAACCAAGGGCGCCACCAAGTATGCCGGCAACTATGAACTTCTTGGGCATATCTGCTATTTTAAAAAGAGACAACGCTATCGGATAAAGCACGAATACTACCTGAGAAGCGCCAACTCCTGCAAATTCCAAAAGAGCCGCCATGAATATAAGCGATACGATCACTATGTGCCTTCTGCGTTTGGGCGAATACGAATCCCGCAGGCAGAGCTTGGCTACGCTAAGAGCTATGGTGAGTCCGGCGCCGCTCTCTGAATACAGGACCGCGATCAGCGCACAGAAAAACATGATGCCGAAATACTGCGTAAGGAAGCTGCCCATGCCACCCAGATATAGTTCGGTATATGAAGTGACGGGGTCCAGTCCGGCAAGTATTACAACCGCTGCGGCTCCGGCTACAGAGCTGATCAGTATATTCCAGCCCATGTACGTCAGAACACCCATGATGACAAATCCGAGCAGACATCCTGCCAAACTCATAAGGTCCAATGTTTTTGCCCCTCTCTTTTTCGTCAACTTTTGTTGCGTATTAAATCTAGCATGATTGTGAAAGGAATAACATATGAGCCGTCATAAAGAACAAACCTGCATTTTGTGAATCGTCACAAGCAAGACAAATGACGAAGGCTTTGTTTGACTTTGTCTGTTTGAGCCTATTGCAACCACGTTAATTCTCTGATATATTCAAAAAGACACAAGCACGGAGGACTCATAAATGGATCGTGCCAAAATATACGATGTTCTGCTTGACAAACTATTTGCTAATTCTCTCGAAGAGATCGTCGCTGCGGCTGCGGAACTTTTGAATCAGCATATAGTCGTATTGGATACCAGTTACAAGGTGCTGGCGTCATGGCCTCATGAGCTCATAGGCGATCTGTACTGGGATGCCCAGCAGAAGTTCGGTTATGTTCCAGAGGAAAATATACGGATGATATTTGAAAACAAATATCCTAACGCTACATTCGAAGGCATCTCCTATGTTGATTGGGGAAACGTCAATGTCCCGCGCTGTGTTGCGACCCTTCAATATAGGGGAAAAGCAATGGGACATGTGAGCATTTACCATACAGGTCAAAACCTTTCGGTGGAAGAGGTAAGGGAGGCCTGCGCCTGTGTTGAACAGGTGCTGAAAGTGTTCTTTATAAACAACAATCGCATAGCGACCAGCAACAACACGGTCATGAGCGCTATAATTTCCAGGCTTTTTCTTGGGCAGAGTCTGAGTGCAAATTTGACAGAGGAATGGGCAAGGGCGTCAGGTTCAGAACTTCGAGGGAAATTCCTGATCGCAGCTATTTCCGCGCAGAGCATGCACAAGTCTATTTTTGAATTCCTGACGTCCCGGCTCAGCTCGGTGCACAAATATACGGCGAGCGCTGAGATCGACAACTATTGCTATATTCTCTTCTACAACATGCAGACTGAAGCTGCTACAAGCTGCGCTTTGTCTAGGCTGAAGGACTATCTTGTGTTTTACAATATTCGTTGTGGAGTCAGTGAGTTGTTCGAAGACCTCGATGCGGTGCAGTACTATATGTTTCAGGCTCGCCGCGCCCACAAATGCCAAAGCGATGATAAGCACGGGCCGCTGTCTCTATACCGCAGGCTGCGCACAGATATAATGCTCGACTATATTCTTGCAAATGTAGCTCCAGTCAACTTCATGCATGAACTTTTTCTAAAGCTCATAGCCAATGATAAGCAGAACGGGACCCAGTACTATGTGACGCTGATGGCTTATCTCGACTGCATGTTTGATTCAGCGGAGGCTGCAGCAAAGCTGAACGTGCATCGCAACACACTGCTGTATCGTATCAACCACATACAGGAGCAGTACGATTGCAGTTTTTCAAATCCTGCCTTCATGCGAGACCTTCTGCTTTCCTCCTGGGTATTCCGGCGATTTGAGGCTGTTGGCGGCGATTGTGAGACGGCACAAAAGCTGGAGCCAAAGTTTTAAGCCAGTCACATTGCATCTTGTCATTTTTTAGACTAGCATTGTGTCATCCAAAAGAAAGCGGTGACACTCATGAAAATGAAAGGTTTTGGCACCATTATCCACGGAGAAAGCGTGGGATTTATTGAGAAAGACATCCCCGAACCAGGTGAATTTGAAGCTCTGCTGGAGCCGGTCGTAATTGCGCCTTGCACCTCTGACGTTCATATAGCGTTTGAGCAGGGACACAACGATGCACGCAACTACCGCATACTTGGGCACGAGAGCGTTGGCCGAATAGTCAAGCTGGGTCCCGGATGCAAAGAATACAAGGTCGGTGACATAGTTGTCGTTCCCTGTACCACTCCTAACTGGCGCACGTTGGAGGTACAGGACGGCGCGTACCAGCACTCCGGCGGGCTTTGCCAAGGCATGAGGATCGGGACCAGCCAGGACGGAGTGATGGCTGAGTACTATCTTGTCAACGACGTCGAAATGAACACGGCAAAGATACCTGATGGGGTGCCGCTCGAGAGTGCGCTGATGGTAAGCGACATGATGACCACCGGTTTCCACGGCGTTGAACTGGCAGGGGTGGAGTTTGGTGACAACGTTGTTGTTATCGGCTCCGGTCCCGTTGGACTTATGGCCATAGCTGCGGCAAAACTTAGAGGAGCCGCTCGCATCATAGCTGTCGGTTCAAGGCGGCACTGCAGCGAACTTGCCAAATTTTATGGCGCCAGTGATGTCGTAAACTACAAGGAAGGCGACATCTACGAGCAGATAATGTACCTTACCGGCGGCAAAAAGGTGGATCGCACGGTTATAGCCGGAGGCGGAACGGAGCAGCTGCCCATTGCGTATAAGCTTACTCGTCCGGCCGGCGGCATAGGCGATCTGGTCGCTGCAGACACCCCGCCCAGACTGAATATAGATACGGCTGATTTCTGCCGCTTCGTAGCGCATCACAAGCTCTCTGGCGGACTCTGCCCCGGCGGACGCCGCAGGGCCGAGCGGCTGCTGGGACTCATCAAGTATGGCCGCATCGATCCTTCCGTCATGCTCACGCATAAGTGCTATGGGCTCGAAGGATGCAAGGAAGGTTTTGAGCTGATGCATAAAAAGCCCGAAGATCTTGTAAAGCCCATAGTATACATGAATGTTTGAACGCCCATAAATAACAAAAACGGCTGACAGTCTGCTTTTTGCAGACTGTCAGCCTATACATCATGTCAGCACTTTATTAGTACGGTATGAGAAACACAGAAGGCCGGTAGATCAAAACTCTTGGCCTTCTTGCGTATTCCTTAGATGTCCCAGCGGCGCGTGATAGCCCTGGTACACGGCGGCGGTGATATTGGCTGCGAGGATGCAGTCGCCTATAGGCGATGATCTCCTCCATATGCGCATGGTCGTTGAGCGAGCCGATGATGGGAACGAGCTTTGAGATACTCATCTTTATTTCGGTGGATAGATAGACGTTCTTGTCATGCTCATCGGTGCGGTGAATGAAGGTGTGGGACACGAACTGGTTGAGCGCCAGCCGTGGCGGCCGTTCACCACTATCCTCTGGAAGTCGGCGCGTTTGGCGAAGCCTGCTGTGTCGCCATAGGCCTTAATGATATTCTCCAACTACATTAATAGTTGGTGTTCGCTAACAGTGTTTACAAAACGCCTCTCACACTATTCCAGGTATCTATTACGAATCATACGGAAATTATCTCGGTCAGGTTCCGGGTCTGAGTCCAAATTCATACTTGTTTTCTCCTTCGTCTTATTATGAATTTTTAATGATAACCTGTTCGATCACATCAGCGGCGTGCTCACACAAGTCACAGCAATGTTCAAGACTTTCGTATATAGCCTTTGCTCCCAACAATGCTTTAACATCCGACGAGGAGCGGAACAGCCTGTATATGGCATCGGTATAAACATTGTCAGCCTCAATTTCTATATCATTGACCTTTACAAGCAAGGCTCTCAAAGAATCCGGTTTTTTAAAGTTCTTTAATTCGTCTGCTGCTTCCTGCAACGCCTTAACACACCTATTGACAATTCGGGAAAGCTCCGCCGTATTCTCAGGAATCGCATCAATGTGATACATATAAGCGTCCAGGATTACTTCATCGATAGCGTCTGTTATGTCGTCAATGATCTGGACCAGCCGAAGAATATCCTCCTGATCTATAGGTGTTATAAATTCAACAGACAGCCTATTTAAGATATCGTGGTGAACAACATCCGCTTCGTGCTCAATCCGGTGCATTTGGCCTCGATAGGCATTGATGCTCTCCGCATCATATTTGCATAAAATTTCCTCCAATAAATTGGAGGCCTTCACGCTGTAAGAAACCTGATGTTTGATCATTTCAAAATAATCGTTGCGTTTTTTCGCCATCTTTCATTCTCCTTTTCTTATGCAAACATATGCAAAAAGAGCTTTGCCATAATAAAGCCCAATAATCCACATCCCGGAAATGTAAACACCCATGTCAAGACCAGTTCTTTGACGATTTTCCAATTCACATTACTCATTCTTCTCACAGCTCCTACCCCCATGATGGCGGTTGTCTTTGTATGCGTTGTACTGACAGGGATCCCGGCAAGTGAAGAAAACAGCAGGCAAAGGGTGGCTGCCAAGTCCGCAGAAAAGCCTTGATACGGTTTGAGCTTCACCATGTCCATTCCGACCGATTTAATGATCCGATAGCCACCGATAGAGGTCCCGAGACCCATAACGGCAGAACAAAGTATCATCAACCACACCGGAACCGTAAAACTCGATATATCGGAATGTCCGCCGGAAAAAGCTGCGCCGAGGAGAAAGATCGCCATGAATTTTTGTCCGTCCTGTGCACCGTGCATAAATGCCATGGCTGCGCCGCCGGCAACTTGTGCTCCGGAAAAGAATCGATTTGCTCGGATCCTGTTGCAATGCCGAGCGCAGAGGAGCGTTAGTTTTGATACAGCAAAGCCAAAGGCAAAGCCCAATACCGTAGACAACAGTATCCCATAGATTACCTTCATCCACTCAGCGCCGTTAATACCGGAAAAGCTATTTTGGATAGCTACGGCTGCACCGGAAATACCGGCAATCAACGCATGGCTTTCACTTGTAGGTATGCCAAAGTACCACGCAGCGGTTGCCCATATCACGATAGCTGCCATAGCAGCGCAGAGAGCGACAAGTGAGATGTGCGCATTTCCTCCGAAATCCACCATATTATAGATCGTCATGGCAACCGAGGCATTCACGGCGGTCATAACAAGAACGCCAAGAAAATTAAACACCGCCGCCATAACGATAGCTTTTCGAGCACTGATGGCCCTTGTCGAAACACATGTGGCGATGGCGTTTGGCGCATCAGTCCAGCCATTGACAAGAATAACGCCCAGTGTTAAAACCGTTGATACCATCAGCATCGGGCTGTGGCACATTTGCTCCCAAAATTCCGGTAATCCCATTGTTATGCCCCGACTTTCCGTTCTTAATTTCGGAATCCTAATTCCTGCGGAATGGAGTTGCCCTCACGAGGCCCATTGACCGATTTTCAACAATCCGTCTTTACTGCCGGAAAGATACAGCATATCCCCTGAGCCAAACAGGTAATCCGGTTGTATACTATCTATTACACGTCCGGCACTTTCTATGGCAATAATATTCAATCCGAACTTCCCCCGCAGATTTGCACAGGCAACACTTTTCCCAACCAGCTGTTCCGGCACCTGCATTTTGGAGATGTTGATCTGTTCACTCAACTGAATAATATCAAGCTCTTTTGCCGTTTCCAAACGTGTTGCTAAACGAATCGCCATATCCCGCTCCGGATAGACAACCTCTGCGCCGAGTTTTTCCAAAATAATACCGTGCTCAATGCTTGTGGCTTTCGCCAGCACCTTTGGTATTCCCAAGGAAACCAGATTCAGGGTAGTCAGAATGGAGGTGTCCATTTGTTCTCCGATGCAGACCACGGCAACATCGCAGTTCTGTATTCCCGATTCTTCCAGTGTCTTTTTATCCAAGCATTTCACGACATAAGCATTTTCGGTCACTTCTCTCATCTCACTGACCTTATCCTCATTTTGATCCAAAACGATCAATTCCGCACCGGACGCAGCCAATTCATTTGCAAGTGCGAAACCGAATCGTCCAAGCCCAACGATACCGTAAGTCATTTTTTTATCGGGTTTATTCCCAAACATACCGATTCTCCTTCATCCGATAGAAATATTTCCCTCCGGGAAACTGATGTGTTCGCCTCTGCTGAAATACCAGAGTGACGCCACAGTCAAAGGTCCGAGTCTGCCTATGTACATAATAGAAATCGACAGCAGTTTCGCTCCGACACCCAGATCGGTTGTGATGCCGGTTGAGAGTCCAACTGTTCCAAAGGCACTTGTGACCTCAAAAAGTGCATCCATTAACGAAATTCCCGGCTCCAGTATGGCCATAAGCCATGTGCCTGCCGATACAAGTGCTACCGCCAACAATGTTATAACAGACGCTTTTCGAAAGGCGTCCTTTGGGATGGCATTATGAAAGGCTTTCTCGGATCTGTTGGTTGCCGCCGATTTAATGCCTTGTATTAAAACAAAAAGAGTACTGGTCTTAATACCGCCTCCGGTAGAACCGGGAGAAGCGCCGATAAACATTAAGGCGGTCAATACCAAAAGTCCTGCATTTGAAAAGGTTCCCAACGGGTAGGTTGAAAAGCCTGCTGTTCTTGCCGAGACACTGTGAAAGAAAGCGCCGAGCCATGTTACATTCTCGGTCAGTTTGAGAAGAAGGGTTCCAACAATTATCAGCACACCGCTTACCGATAACACGACTTTAGCATGCATGGAGTACTTTCTGAAACTCAGCCTGTATTGCCACATCTCCCGGATGACAAGGAAGCCTATTCCTCCGAAAAAAATCAAGCCGCAGGTGACCAGATTCAACATAATGTTGTTCTGATAAGGAATCAGATTTTGAAGATTCCCGAGTATGTCAAAGCCGGAATTGTTAAAGGCCGCCACGGAGTGAAACAAACTGATTCCGATTGCCTTTTGGAGCGGATAATCTTGAATGAAGACAAAAAAGCTTAATACTGCTCCGATAAATTCAATGATGAATGTCGTAAGCAATACGCTTTTTATAAAACGGACGATACCTTTATTGGAATCGAGATTGGAAGCCTCTCGTATCAAGCGTCGGCTTTTCAGATCCAGCTTCCTGCCCATAGCCAAAATGACGCCGGCACCGATGGATGTAACGCCAAGTCCTCCGATCTGTATCAGCAGAGCGAGAAAAAATTGTCCGATCGGAGTAAAGGTATCTCCTGCATCAACAGCTATCAGCCCTGTTACGCAAACTGCGCTTGTCGAAGTATACAGAGAATCGATATATTTTAATTCAACACCCTCCCGCACACTGCACGGAAGGATCAAAAGTACCGATCCGATTAAAATTACGGCGGCAAATCCTAATGAAATAAGACGCGCTGGCGATTGTGCTTGAAGGAGCTTTTTCATTCCTCGTTATCTCCATTCATTCGGTAACCGACACCGAGTTCATTGGAAATACACCAAGATTCTCCCGGTTTCACGCCGAATTTTCTTCGTATATTGGCCATATTGACCTGTAGCCTTTTTGTGCTGCCCTCGTCGGGATACCCCCAAATTTCCTTGATGATTGCAGAATACGTCATCATCTTCCCACAGTGCTCGGAAAGAAACGCCACAATGTTATACTCCGTTTGGGAGAGACCGACAGCTTGCCCGTGAACGAACACTTGTCTTGCATCGTACTGGATCAGCAGATCTTTTGTCCGGAATGTACCGATCGGCAGTTTTCCGCTGTCGGCACGATGCTGATAATTTCGTAATACCATGCGAATCCGTGCAAGCAGTTCAGCCGAGCTGAAAGGTTTTGTCACATAATCATTTGCGCCGGCATCCAATGCGAGGACCTTATCGGTGTCATTGTTTCGTGCAGATAAAACAATTATCGGGGATAGCGAACTCTTCCTCACAAATTCAAGAAATCGAATTCCGTTCATATCCGGAAGCCCAAGATCAAGTATCGAAACATCCGGCAAATGAGAAGTAAATAATGTAATTGCAAGATTACAGGTTTCAGCAAGAATCACCTGGTATCCGGCTGCGCCCAACATAGTCGCCATAACCGACCGGAGGTTCTCATCATCCTCTATCAGCAACACCTTATACTTATTATTGGTCATGACTGATTTCTTCCTTCCCGATCGTAAAACGGAATAATGCGCCGCCGTTTTTTCGATTTTCTGCCGTGATCGTTCCGCCATGCGCCCTGACGATCGTTGAGCAAACAGATAATCCGATCCCGGCATAGCGACGAGGGCCTTGTGTCATATCCTGCTGCACCTCACAGCATTCCGAAAAAAGAGTTTTTAACCTGCTTTCTTCTATTCCGCAGCCGTTATCTGCAACCTCAAACACAACCTGATCCGCCAAAGTAAAGGCCTTAAGCAAAAGTACCGTCATGCCCTTTGCGTGATACACGGAGTTTTCCAAAAAGTTGAGGATAACCTGTTCGATCAAAATCGGGTCAACATCGATGATCACAATATCATCCGGCACAGTCACCTCGACTTTTTGTTCCGGATGGCGCTGATAAAATTTAGCAACAGAGGAATCGATCAATTCGTCCAATATCGTCGTAGTCTTGTTGATCTTCATCGTCTCGTTATCGATTCGGGTAACTGACAGAAGATTTTCCACCATCCGGATAAGCCATTCGGAATCCTCTTGAATGTTCGACAGCATTGTTTCTTTTTGTTCCTCTGTCAAAGTTTCTTTCTCGTCCCGAAGAAGAGAGCTTGCGCTATAGATGGAGGTCAGCGGTGTACGCAAGTCGTGGGAAACGGCACGAAGCAGATTCGCGCGTGTTTTTTCCCTTTCACTTTCCGCTTTTGCCTCTTCATAGGTTTTGATTTTTGTCGTCAGCATTCCGGTAATGACAGCAATAGCCAGCATAATAATTGCCGAGATCACATTGACGGGAGTTATAAAGTCAAACTTCAAAAACGGATAGGTGAACACAAAGTTAATGGCAACTGTGCCTACGACAGATGAAAAGATGCCGTAGAAATATCCATCAGTAAAAAGAGAAACAATAAAGACAGAAAATACAAAAATCGTTGTTATGTGCTCTTGCACCTCAAGCCGCTGAAAAATAAAGCTTATTACGCCGGCGGCAACCAACGCAAGCAGCGTTATGATTATATTTCTCAAAATGCTTTTCTTTTTCATTTCTGAAGCTCCTTATAACGGTAATGATTATAGCATAGGTTTGGTTAAGATGTGGTTAAGGCATTCGGCAACAGATTTCAGCTATACTTTTGTCTTTCCTGCATTGCAAAACCATATACCAACGGCCTTTTCGTCGGGTCTATTTAACACAAAGAGCTTTCCGCATTTTCTCTAAAGCGTTCTTGTATGTCCGCTCGGAAGCCTTATTGGACCTGCGGCTGGCGGAGTGAGAGATTTCTTCAAAGGTCATTGGCTTTATGGGCCTGTACTCGATTTCACCGTTTATCAGCACTGCTTTCTTGACCGACCAACAGATGCCGCAGAAGCCAAGATGCTTGGCAACCGTGCGCTGCTCCCGGTAGGTCAGGTTGTCGTATGCTCGATGCAGTGCGTCATATAGCACCGCCTGAAAATACAGCTTGTCCGGCTGCGAGGTTGTGTCCACCGTCACATCCTCACCCGTTCCTCGCCGCCCTCGTCGTATTGCCTATAAAAATCTACTCGGCGTTCGTTCAGTGTACCTATTGCAATGTACTTTCGGATGCTCTTTGCGTCCATAGCAACTTCATCTGCAATTCTCTGTACACTATCATCGCTGCAATCATCGCCGCTCTGATGGTAGATTGCCATAATGCGCCGCAGGACGGGATAGGTGTCCGTCGTCATGGTGATGACACCGCTCTGTGCCGTGCGGATGTAGTCCTCGATGCCGTCCAAAATGTACTGCTTCTGAAAGGCGGCGAAGGGCGTGCCTATGGACGGATCGTACTTTTGCAAGGCGGTTAGAATCCCGCACACCGCTGCCTGCTTGATGTCCACAAAGTGCTCCGGTAGGCCGTAACGCTGGCAGGCATCCTGCGCCAGCTTGTTCAGCATCGGCAGCTTGGGCGGCGCAGGGTCAAGGCGGTACATCCGGCGCTCCAAAAGATACCGCTGTTGCTCTAAAACTTCATTCTGTTCTTTGGACACCGGATGCACCTCCTGTCATTTCATTCTTTTGCCCGTGTCAGCGTACAGCTTGGCACGCTCCAAATCCGCATAATAATTTGTCTTGGCATAGGCATCGTCCTCCTCCGCCTGTTCCAAGCGCCGCTTCGCCATGGCCTGTGCCGCCGCTGCAAATTCCGCTGTTATCGTTCCACGGCTCTTTTCGGAGCGGATGGCGGCGCGGCGTTTTTCGTAAGCAGCTTTGAGGGGATTATCCTTCGCCCGCTCTGCCTTGCCCTGAACGATGGCGTACCGGCGGCAGGAGATTTTCTTGCCATTGTATAACTCCGGTGCTGTGCCGTAGGAACAATACTTCTGCCGCCGTGCGCTTTGCATCAGAAAATACTGCCCGCAAATTTCGCACTGCCTCGGATAATGCCCGTGGTGCAGCCCCTCGAAGAAATCCGTCAGCACAAAGCTGTAGTAGCTCTCAAAGGCCATTCTTCGGGCGGTGACGAGAATATGACTGTTTCGCCGTTTCGGGAGAGCAAGATATTCTGTGTGCAGCGGAAACAGACTTGATCCGAATACCTCCGTTGCAATGGGCAGCAGGTGGCGTTCATCAAAGCGGTCGGCTTCGTCTACACGAGATACAAAGCGTTTAAGTAATTCAAATGCCTTGCGCATATCCTCCGGGATAGCATCATAAAAGCAGAGGGTTCGCAAAACTGTTGCGCACAGCGTTTCACTTTTTTTGAAGAGCACCTTGTCGTATTCCTTCGGAAGAATACCGAGCGCCCTTGCACCGCCGTCTGTCTGTGCCGCCTTTCCTCGGCGGATAAAATAGTCTGACAGCAGCTCGGCATTTTCTTCCGTAAACATCTCTGAAATGCGCTGCTTCTCAGAAACGGTGTCTAAGGTATCAAACGGCTTCAACTTCGGTAATGTCAGCAATATATTCTGTATTTCCTCTCCGGCATTCACAAAATCGACACTACTTAAATATCCGGCGGCAAGCTGCTCCTGCACATTCCAGTTGCTTTGCCGGAACACGGCAATTCTTGCAGCGGTATCATTCCTGTAATACCGGTTCAGCAGATGTGCCGCAAAGATGCCTGCCGCATAGCTTTTGCTGCCGATATATACCCGCCCGTCCCGGTAAACGGCGGTCAAATAGCCTAAGCCACCACTCATTTTCAGCCCTCCGATTTATTCTATCACGGGAAGTGTCCCGTTTTCCGTACTCACTGTTTTGACGCAAAAAAGTTGAAATATTTTTGTTGCAGCCCATAAAACAAAACAGTTTGTTTTGATTATTATATCAGAAAACCGCACTTGTTTCAATGCTTTTCACAATGTTGCGGTTATTGTTTTTTTCGTGTTGCTTATTCCTTGCCTTTTTTCGCTGTTTCCCCCATTAAATACATAGAAGGCAGTCATTGAGCCGTCGAGGTCACACTCGGCGGCTTTTTTGCTGCCCGAAAAACGGAAAGGAGGCGAAAGCGATGGTACTGAAAATCACACCAAAGCAGCGGGTAAAAATCAATGCCCCTGTGCGCAGGACTTGCTGTAACTGCCGCAAAGGAAATTGCCTGCTGCTGGATGACGGCGAAGAAGCAAAGTGCGTGCAGCTCATTTCCCGGTACGGTATCTACTGCAATTATTTTCTAAAAGCAGTGCTACCGGCTGAAAAGGAGCTGTATGCGGAAATCCTACGGCAAAACGGGATGGGATAACTGCCCGAAAGAGTTATCTAAAAATTTGAAGGCTGCACCGCAGCAGAAAGAAACTACTATGAAAACAATGAACAACACAAAAATCATCGGCATCGACCACGGTTATGGCAATATGAAAACGGCGAATCACTATTTTCCGTCCGGTATTCTTAGTTTTGACGCAGAGCCGCTGTTCACCGGCGATATGCTGACCTACAACGGCAAATATTATCTCATCGGCGAGGGACACAAGGAGTTTATTGCCGAAAAGGTGAACGACGAGGACTATTATTTCCTCACCCTTGCGGCGATTGCCAAGGAACTGAAAGCCGAAAATATTACCGAGGCGCACATTGTGGTTGCCGCCGGTCTTCCACTGACTTGGACAAGCGGGCAAAAGACGGCGTTCCGGGAGTATCTGATGAAAAACACGGTAGTGGATTTCACCTACAAAAAGACTGCTTACCACATCTATATCGACGATGTGCGCATCTACCCGCAGGGCTACGCCGCCATTGCAAGTTTCGCAACGACTCTGAAAGGCGTGAACCTGATCGCTGACATCGGCAACGGCACGATGAACACGCTGTATATGATCAACGGCAAGCCGCAGCAGGGCAAAATGTTCACCGAAAAATTCGGGACTTACCAGTGTACCCTTGCGGTTCGTGAGGCATTTATGCAGAAAGCGCAACGGGAGATCAACGACGCCATTATTGACGAGGTGCTGATTACCGGCACGGCAAATATTGCGCCTGCCGATCTGAAAATCATCAAGGGCGTCGCCGCTGAGTATGTGCGGGACATTTTCCGCAGACTCCGTGAGCACGGCTATGATGACAGCACGGTGATGTTGTATATCGCCGGTGGCGGCGGGTGCCTTGTGAAGAATTTCTGCAAGCTCAATGCCGACCGGGTGAAATTTGTTGAGGACATCTGTGCCGCCGCAAAAGGGTATGAATATCTGGCGGAAGCGCAGTTGAAGGCTGAGGGCAAGGTATGAACGGTGAAATCTATCGGCTGAATATTCGCTTTGACCTTGCCGACGAGCCCCAACGGTCGATTGTTGAACAGCTTCAATCCATTGACCGAAAGCAGTATGGTTCTATCAACAAATTCATCATTGCTGCTATCGGAAAGGCTTTTGACAGCAATGGCAGCAGTACGCTGACCGCTGAGGAAGTCCGCAGCATTATCCGGGAGGAATTGCAGGATGTTGCCTTTGTATCAGCGCAGCCGTCGCAGACGCAAACAGTCCAGCCGACATTGACGGAGGAGGAACAAGCGGCAAACGAGCAGAGCGTCCTCAATGATTTGGAGATGTTCGGATGATGCCAAATAATTGGATTTTGGCAGCAAAATGGGAAGCATCCACAATTTGCGTGGCATCACTTTGATGCCACGCAAGATATACCCCCCAAGGGATAAGAAAGTGGTTTTCGGTGTCGGGCAGCGCAGAGATACACTGAAATCACGGTATCTGAAACCGCTTATCTTTATGCCCTCCGGGGTGCGTCCTACGGTATAACAAGCAGGGACTTTGTGTGCCAAAGTCCCAATCAGAAGCCGCCCGGTAAGGCGGTTTTTCTCTTTGGGGGCTTACTGCCCCCAATCCCCCGAAAAAATGAATGAAAGAAGGAATAATGTATATGAAAGATATATGAGCCCGACGCCTGAAAAGCTGCTGAATGCAAATGAGAGCCTGTTGGCCAAAGCAATCTGTGAAGCCGGCAACAAGGGGCCTAAGTTTGGAGCTGAAAAGGCTGCGAAACTAAGAGAAGCAGCCGGATCTGCCCAAGTAATTGGCGTCAGGTCTGCGAGCAACGCCAGCCTGATCAAAAATGTGCTGGACATCATTGAGGGGCTGCTCGCCGCCATACAGCGCATTGAGGGAGAAATTAAGGAGTTGGTAACGCAGGACACACGCCTTGACGAGGACGTAAAACTGCTTTGCAGCATCCCCGGCATCGGTTTCAGCTCAGCGGTGGTCATAGCGGCTGAGATGGGAGACATATCTCTGTTCAGAAAGCCTAAGCAGCTAGCGGCATACTTCGGCCTTGACCCGGGCGAGAGACAGTCAGGAACGTTCAAGGGCCGCAAGAACAAGCTGTCCAAGCGTGGGTCGCCACAGGTTCGCGCCGCACTGCACATGGCGGCGGTGAGCAGCGTTTCACGAAACAGAGACGGTACATACAGGAACCCTGTCCTGGCTGAATACTACGAGAGGAAGTGCGCTGAGAAACCGTGCAAGGTGGCACGTGTAGCAGTCATGCGTAAGCTCTCGAACATCATCTATGCAGTGCTGCGTGACCGCAGACCGTTTGAACTCCGCACGCCACAGGAGCATATGGCGCTTCTCGCTGCGGCATAAGGCGACAATATGCGTTCAGGCTCACAGCTTCCGCCGTGAGCCTGATTGTTGTGCACTTTTCGGAGTGAGCAAAGTTTTATTCTGTCCTTGACTTTGCTTGGCTGGTCTCGTGCGCGCAGACTATGCGCTGCATCTGCGGCGTCAGGTCGCGGTTGAGGAAGATGAACCTGTTGCGCTTCACGACGCGGTACATCCCCTTCATGCTGCCGAAGTCTGGACAGAACAGCACTTCTGCACCCAACTGCCTCGCAATCTCAAAGGGGTCGCGCGTACCGCAGCGCTTCACAAGCCTCTCACCAATCTCGGTAAGCTGCTTCGCCGTCATGCTTCCTCAACGTCCTTCTTCTTTTTCCGACCGTACTTCTTGTTCTTGTCTTTGGCTATCCAGTACGCCTCATTGAGCGCGCGCATCGCTCCGTCGAGAGCATCATCACTGAGCTTGCCGCCCGCAAACATGCCTGTTACCTCGCTCACCAGCTCATTAATGTCCCTCGCAGCCATTGCACCGCCGCGCTCGTGCGCCGCGACTACAAGCGTCTCGCCGTTGCTGAGAAGCTCCTCCGTGGTACTGCCCAGCGCATTGGCGATGCGCTGAACCACTTCGATGTTAGATGGGCGGCGCTCCCCAGACTCGTAATTATATATTGTGCGCGTGGTTATACCGGCGGCCTTCGCCAGCTCCAACTGCGTTATGCCAAGTTCCTCGCGCCTCGAGCGCAGATTGTCCTTAAACGCCATGCGGCACCCCTTTCTGCTTCAACCAGAAATATGTTTCTTATTTTGGCGTTGACAAGCAACTATGTTCTATGCTATACTTTCGCCTGTGATAAGAAATATTGTTCTTGCTCACATATTATCACCGGAAATACAGAGTTGTCAACACACTGTTTAAGGGAGGTATTGACGTGGATGCCCAGTGCCGCAAGGAATATGTTTCTGTTAACGTGGACATAGATGAGGAGGGCGCTGTACAGCCCCGTGCGATACGCTGGAGCAACGGCCGCTCGTTCCGAATAGAGCGCGTCCTCTACAAGTGCCGGGCATCCTCGAACAAGGTCAGCGGCGGCGGCATCCGCTACACAGTGCAAATCTCCGGGCGGGAGACGTATCTGTTCAGCGAAGGCAGCAGGTGGTTCGTGGAGGCTAAAGCATGATTCTTTCGTATGCAGATATTGAGCACATCGCTGTCGCGGTGTCAGAAGATTTCTACAGATACACATCAGCAGCTGCCGAAGGGTCGTTCTGCTTTCCTATTGAGCGCCTTGCGAGTGATTATCTGAGCCTGAGCGTCGCGTATGCCCGTCTCTCTGATGACGGCAGCGTCCTTGGTGTGACGGCATACAAAGGAACCAAGTATACTGTCAGGTCATGCGGCGTTACAAAAGTTATCTCTCTCAAGCGCAATCAGGTGCTGTTGGACAAGAGCCTCGCCGTGTTATCAGATAACATAATCGGTACACGCCGCAGGCGCTTCACACTGGCTCACGAGTGCGCGCACCAAATACTATTCCAGCTTGAAGCCGCGGAGGGAACAGCGGCTTGCAGAAAGCCTTATGCACTGTGCATGGCGCGCCACCCACACTTGCTGCAGACGCGCGAGGACTGGCACGAGTGGCAGGCCAATGCGCTTGGATCGGCGCTGCTCATGCCGGCAGGCCGGTTGGAACAGGCCATCCACGAGCTTCACCGGGAGTCTCTCATCGTATTTCATGGCAGGTTCCCGACCATGCGCAGTCGGCTCATTATTGAGCACCTGTGCTTCCGGTTTTCGGTGTCACGTTCTGCCCTGACTATGAGGCTGCGGCAGCTCGGATTCATCACCACGGATTCACTGGAGAGTTACGCATGAGCAGAGCGGGAGTATATACTACAATGCCTCCGGAAGAGTTGCAGCGGAAAATTGCCAAGGCGCGGGAGGCAATTGCCAACCAAAAGCCACGATTCCTCAAATGTCCGTACTGTAAACACAATTCTATTATAGTTTACGGAGACACAAGGGGGCACGTCCAGTCCAAATGCAGCAAATGCGGACGCACAACTGTCTTTGATGTTCTCAGCATGAGACGTGTGAAATCGGCAAGATACTACTGAGAAACCAATTAAATAATACGAGTCATTGGCTGAGCCGTGGGGCCGCCGAATGGTGTAGTCACCCTAGTGCCGCATGATACAGATCACGCTGAGGCGTGGTCTATCTTGTGGTACTACTATACCATTCATGCGGCCCTGTTTTTTTACTCCTTTCTGCGTCCCCGGCAGAAAGGAGTTTTTATGTCCTGGGAGTGTTACAGTACGGCCCTGTTGACAAAACTCCGCATAGCCGCGACGCATATGGTATACTGGAGGAAA
>OHAO01000518.1_pt1 | contig 29200 bp, 30 predicted proteins | sample 1577151 | NCBI WGS metagenome assembly OHAO01 (sample SAMEA3541585, study PRJEB24748) | human gut metagenome | biome: human gut; feature: human-associated habitat; material: faeces | place: China | collected 2012 | reverse complement strand
CCACAGAGTTCTTGATGATACCCAACCACTTGATCATGTAGTCAGAAACCTTTTTTATGCCCATTTTCCGGCGCTGGGAGCGCATGTGAGCCGGTTCCCGTATATAGCTTTACGCCTTGCCTCTACACGGAATATCCCGTTTTGCACCCGATGCACCCGCGCCGGTGATAGTTTGCGATTTGCACCCGTCCCGCTTATGCCTTAAAATTTTCCCCATTCTGCACCCCCTCAAAAAAGCGCAGCCAAAGCTGAGTATGACTCACTTCTTAAAGATAGAAAAAGCCCACGGATTTCTCCGTAGGCTTGTAAGGTGCTCGCAGATGGTTCTGCGTTACTTTTTGTCCGGTATCGGCACCGGAATCTCCGTCCCATCCTTAAACCGGAAGGTCAGGAGCTTCTCTTTGCCCACCGTGACTGTTTCTACAGTAGAGTTCCAAAGGTCTGGATCAAACTCTGTCAGGATGTCCCCGCACTGCCGCAGCTTGTCCAGCCAGCGGCGGATTTCTTCCTTTTTACTCTGTCGGGCATGGATTTTGGATTCCAGCCGGGCGATCTGCGCCTCCAGCTGCTGGCACTCGTCATGCAGGGCGTTATACCGCTCAGTATACTCCGCCTGATCCTGCACCTGATGCTTGTTTTTCTCAATGCAGCCCTTCAGCAGCTGCATTTTGGCATCATGGTCGGCTTGGAACTCTTCCAAGTGCTGCTCCAGCTCAGCGGTATCGGTGATGATGGGCAGGAGCTCCTCAAACCGGGCGATGTACTGTTCCTTGTCCCCAAGCAGCTGGTTGAAGGCTGCGACAAAGCACTCCTTTATCTCATCCTCCCGCAAACTGGGGGTGGCACAGACGGTATCGCCTTTGTACTTCTGATTGCACCGCCAGACATGGTGCCGGTACTGGGTGTTGGATTGCAGCACCTTCCTGCCGTAGCTGCCGCCGCAGTCCCCGCAGATGAGTTTAGCGGTAAACAGACTGCTCCGGTGCATTTGGCGGCGTGAGCGGCGTCTTTCCACGATCTCGTTCTGTACCAGCGCAAAGGTATCTGGGTCAATAATGGCCGGGTGCGAGTTCTCCACATAGTATTGCTGGATTTCCCCGTGGTTCTTCTTAACCTTCTTGGTCAGAAAATCGGCGGTGTAGGTCTTTTGGAGCAAAGCGTCTCCTTTATATTTCTCATTCTGGAGGATGCTCATAATGGTGGAAACGCTCCAATGTTTTTTACCGGAAGGCGTAGGGATGCCCTGTGCGGTCAGATAGTCTGCAATCGTGCGGACGGTCTGGCCGCCCAGATAGAGAGAGTAGATTTTGCGGATGATTTCCGCTTCCTCCTCCACGATTTGCAGGGTGCCGTCCTCGCCCTTCTCGTAGCCCAGAAAGCGGCTGTAGGCCAGAGAGAACTTTCCATCGGCCATGCTCTTACGCTTGCCCCAGCGGACATTCTCGCTGATAGAGCGGCTTTCTTCCTGCGCCAGACTGCTCATGATAGTAATCATCAGCTCGCCTTTGGCGTCCATAGTGTGGATATTCTCCTTCTCGAAGTAGACCTCCACACCTTTTTCCTTGAGCTTACGGATAGCGGTCAAGGAATCCACGGTGTTGCGGGCGAAGCGGCTGATGGATTTGGTGAGGATCAGGTCAATCTTACCATCCAGCGCATCGGCGATCATACGGTTGAAGCCCTCCCGTTTTTTGGTGCTGGTGCCGGAGATGCCTTCGTCCGTATAGACCTCTACAAACTCCCACTCCGGGTTGTTTTTGATGTGCCGGGTGTAGAAATCCACCTGCGCCTCATAGCTGGACTGCTGTTCGTCCTGCTCGGTAGAGACACGGGCATAGGCCGCAACGCGCTTTTTCCTCTGCTCATTGCTGAACACGGCAAAGGGCAGACTCGCGGTCTTCTCAATAATATGAACCTTTTTAGTCGGTATGGCCATCTTGATCCCTCCGTTCTAACACCCTCTGACGCTGGCGTTCCCGCGCAGATTGCTTCATCTCATCCGACCAGCTCTCCCGGCGGGACGGGTTCTGCCAGGCGACCTCTTCGGTGTGGCCGTCGCGGAACACATATATCAGGAGATTATGCTCCGGTACCCATATCTCGGAGACATACGACAGCAGGGTCTCACAATCCCAGTCCGCCGTACCCAAAACCTCGGAGGTTTTCTCTATGAGGATTTTTTCCGGGATCTGCTGGGCTGAGCAGATGTCTTTACCGTAGGTGTTGAACGTTGGGCAAATCCAGACCGGCTTGGCATACTTTGTACCTGAAGCGGTAATTTTTCTGCGGAAATACTTCCCGCAAAAGCCGCACCGAATCAGCCCAGTAAATGGGTATTCCTTCGTTTTTTGTGCTGTATTAGGAAACTTTTCTGCCCGCCGCGCCAGTTCCTGCTGTACCTTGGTGAAGGTCTCTTTATCGATGATAGGCTCGTGGCTGTTCTCGATATAGTACCTGCGCCGCTCCCCGTGATTAATCATCTGCTTTTTGGTGAGGTGGTCAACAGAATAGGTCTTCTGTAACAGCATATCTCCGGTGTACTTCTCATTGGTGAGGATTCCCAGAACGGTGCTTTCCCGCCACTGTCCGCCGGACAGCGTTGGGACACCCATGCGGATGAGCTTCTTCACGATGAGGTTCCTGCCCATGCCGGAGAGGTAATCGTCGAAGATCATTTTGACGATCTCGGCTTCCTCCGGGACGATCTGCAAGACACCATCTTTGAGGCGGTAGCCCAACATACGCCCGGTATTAGGGCGTCCCTGCTCAAACATCCTGCGGATGCGCCACTTCTGGTTCTCGCTGACATTGTAGCTTTCCTCCTGTGCGTAGGCGGCAAGCAGGGTAATCATCAGCTCTCCGTCCGCGCTGAGGGTGTGGATGTTCTCCTTCTCAAAGTACACATCAATCCCTAAATCTCTCAGCTCCCGGATGGTGGCAAGGAGCGTCACAGTGTTGCGGGCAAACCGGGTGATGGATTTGGTGATGATCATATCGATTTTTCCGTCCCTACAGTCTGCCAGCATACGCTGGAACTCCGGGCGGTTGTCCTTGGTGCCGGTCAGCGCTTCGTCCGCATAAACGCCAGCAAACTCCCAATCCTCCCGGCTGCCGATGTAGCTGTTGTAGTAGCTGACCTGCGCCGACAGGGAGTGCAGCTGGGCGTCCTTATCCGACGAAACGCGGGCATAGGCCGCTACCCGTTTGCGGATAAATGTCCTGATTGTCGTGCCTTCCAATTTGATGATCCGTTTCATAATATCCCTCCGTTCCATATTTTTGTTCTTTGCGGTTATAGTGAAGGGGGATTCTCGTGTGAGAATCCCCAGTGAGCTTACAGCTTACGGATCCGGTCAACGCCATATACGACGCCGAGGCCGGAGCCATTGTCCCAGCGCACAAAGACGGTGCCGGTGTCGTCCACCGAGCGCACAGTGCCTTTTGTGCCGGGTGTGAGGCTGGAGTAGGGGTCATCCATCGAGATGAGCTCTACCCGGCAGCCGATGGGGTACATCTTCCGTACCCGCTCCACGGCCTCGCGGCTTGGGAATCCGTTACTGTTCATAAGGTGCGCCCCCTTTCTCATCGGCGGATGTCTCCGCCGCAGTGTCAGCCGGTGCCGGTTCCACGCCTTCCGCCGGGGCAGGTTCTGCCCGTTCCGGGCGGCGGCCGGAGCGCCAGCTGCTGTTTCCGGTCAGGTTCCTCAGCAGGATCCTCCGGGCGGTTTTGTACTCATCGCCAATAAATCCTAAGCGGATCAGGAACAGCCGCATGGCAAACTTCTCATTGTCAGTGGCACATTCCTTGGCAACCACCCGTTTTTGTTCCTTGGCCATCTTGCACATTGCGGTGACCAGACGGTTGTAGGTGTCGGACTCACCGTCGATTCCATGCAGGGTAAACCACTGGAAGCAGAGAGCATCCTCAGTGAAGACGATTTCCAACGAGTCTGTCTCCAATGCCTTTTTGAGCAGCGGTGCTTTGCTGGCGATGATCCTCCGCAGGTTTTCCTCTGTTTCCGGGGTAAACCCATCCCGTGGCACTTTGATGATCAGGAAACGTAAATCCTCATCATCAGCCTGTGCAGGATCGGACTCCCCAGTATCCGCAGCGGCTGTGGGCTGCTCTGCCGGTTCTGCTGGATGGAAGCCTTTCTCCCGCAGTGCGTCCACCAGCTTGCGGAGATCTTCCGGGCTGGCATCATCCGGGACGCTTACCACGCCGTCCTTGTCTACTATGTAGCTGCCGACAGCATAGGCAAAGCTGGGTGCGCCTTGGTAAACTGGCGGCTCGCCCAGAAGCTCCACCATCGCCCGGACGAGGGCTTTCCGGTCTGCTCCAGTCACGTTGTAATTGATACGCATAGGTCTTACTCCTTTCCTTGGTTTTTTGTATCGCACACCATCTATCACTCAGATTGCCTCAGAAAGCAAGTCCGAAGTGTGGAAATCTGCATATTTAGTGCTCTTTCCCCGTGAGGATAAAGTTGGCGTACTCTTTCCTGTGGCCTTCCAGATACACCACCAGCTCGTAGTAGCCTTTGCGGTTGGCAATGTGCTGTACCCGGTTGACGTCGAACATATTGGTCTCGCCGGTTGCCCGGATCGCGAGAATCTGCTGTTTTACGGTATTGGTCATAAGATGGTCTCCTTTCTTTTGTCTGCATACCATTCATCACTCTGTTGCCTGAGAAAAGCAAGCATGAAGTGCAAGAATGTTATGGATTTACGGTTGTTTTTGCGGTTCCTCCATCGACCTGATCGCGGCCTGCCGCAGAACCTGCGGATCGAAGCCCGCGCTTCGGTAGCCGGTGAGGATGGTGCAGAAATACTGGGGCGAGGGTGCGCCGTAAGGGTGGCGGTCTTCGTTCATGATGTAGATCATGGCGTAGAGCCGCTTGCCGTTGACTGTGACACGCAAAGTCTCCTTGCGGTAGAGATGCGGCCAGCCCTCATAGAAGTCCAGCGCCTTCTCATCCTTGGGCTGTAAGCGCCAGATCAGCACCGGTACTTCGTCCCCCTGGCTGCGTTCCACGGTGGCGACTGCCGTATGGCTGCCGCCCCGGAACATCAGGCGGTAGTTTTTAAGGGTGGTGCTGCCGACTACCTTGGCGGTGGGGCAGCGTCTGGCCATCTGTTCCAAGTTGAGGTTGGAACCATAGGCGATGTAGTATTTGGCTCTAATCTTCTTCATGTGTATTTCCTCCGTTTCCTGTGCGGTTGATGTGGCTGCGGACGTTTTCCCGGCTGCCATAACGCCAAGCGGCGTTGCCGTCTAAGTGCTGGTAAAGGTGCTCCCGGCAGCTCTTGAACTCATCGCCGATGAAACCGATCCGGTTGAGATAGACCCGCATGGCGAACTTCTCGTTTTCTTCCTGCACTTTCCGGTAGCTGGCGCTCTTTTGGGTGAGCGCCTGATGGTTAAGGGCTAAGGCGAACACGATGTACGCCCGGATCTTCCCGGCGTGCAGGGTGCCGTTGAAGCCCCTCAGCTCCACCGTATGGTTGCCATGGAAGAAGCTGTGCAGGTTGAGAAAGTGGTAGCGGCTGTCATGGTAATGGGTGTTGCGGTTGCCCCGGTAACCCTCGTACCAGATACTCTCGATCTTAGAGAAGGTCTTGGGCTTGATGCGGTTCATCCGCTCCACCAGATAGGCGTCCATCTTCTTGCAGTAGCGCATCCGCTCCGGGGCGATCTGCAGGGCTTTGTAGAACAAATCGTTGTGACTGGTGATGATGTTGACAAAGTTGCGGATGCTCCGAGGCGTGTGGCCGGAGCCGTCAAGGTGGATGTGGATGCCGCAGGACTGATTGGCAAACCCGCCCGCTTTGCGTAAGCGCCGAGCCAATCCCTGCACCGTGTCAATATCTTCACGGTACAGCAGGATCGGGCTGACCAGTTCCACACTGTAGCTGCTGTTGGCAGAAACGGTGCGGCGGCCATCCTTGCGCTGGCAGTCGATGCTGCCGTCCGACATGAACTTCCACACCCGCCCGTCCGGCGCGGTGACCCTATGGGTGCCATAGTAGTCACCGCTGACCGAGACGGTGCCTCCGAGGTATTGGGCGGCGACGTCCGCCGCCTGTCTCCGGGTAATGCCTGTGAACTCGATCTCGATGCCAAAGTGGTTGGTAAACATGTGACTTGCCCTCCTTTTGTGGGCGGCGTTGAAGCGCAGTCCCAGAGGGCATCCACGAATGCGCCTCTAGGAATAAGCGCACCGTGGCCGCCAGATTGGTTTACCGATAATGTTTCTGTTGTTAGACCTCCTTTCCGGCCTTGCGGCCTTTGATAATTTTGGGGATGGGACTGCACGAAACGTCCCATTGTGAGCTAATCTTTGGGTGGTACTTTTGGATAATTGCTGCTTTGATCCTTCTGTGCTCACTTTCTGTGATCAGCTCACTTTGGAGAAGGCGGCTGGCAATCGCCATTGCCGCGCCGAAATGCTTCTCACGCTCCAACTGCACCTTGTCCATTAGGGCAGTCCCTCCCCATAACGGCTGAGCAGATAACATTCCCTCCCGCAGAACTTCCGTTTCCGGTTGCCGTAGCTGGTAAACTGCTTACCGCAGTGGTAACAGGTGAGCAGATAAGGTTTCTTAGTCCGCGTGCGGTTCCACCACTCATAGCGGCAGTGGTTGCTGCAAAAGACCTTGCGCCTCGCGCCGGGCGTCTGCTTTAACGGCTCGCCGCAGTTCTTGCAGACCGTTCCGGGAAGATGCCCGTCCTGCTGCTCCTTGAGCGTATTGCGGCGGCAGACAGACTTGACGGTATTGGAGGACAGATCGAGAGCTTCGCCGATCTCCGCAAAGGTCATCCCGCCCCGGCGCATTTGCAAAATAGAGTGCTTTTGGTAGTTGGTAATCATGGCGTTGCCTCCTGTCTTGCCCCTGTCGCCGCCACAGAGGGCGCAGGGGCGGTTTTGTCCCGCGATGCGTATCCGTCGGCGGAGGATTTTTCTCGCGCCGTGTCGCGCCGTTTCTGCGCGGCAGTTTGGATGCGCCCTTCCGCCAGTTTGCAGAAGGCGGGGTTGATCTCTATCCCGATGTAGTGCCGCCCCAGATTTTTGGCGGCAAGTCCGGTGGTGCCGCTGCCGAAGAAGGGGTCGAGCACCACGCCTCCGGCTGGGCAGCCCGCCAGAATACAGGTCTCCGCTAACTTAGGAGGGAACGCGGCAAAGTGTGCTCCGGAGTATGGAGAGGTGCTGATATGCCACACATCCCGCTTGTTGCGGTGGGTGGGCAGCTGCTCTGCCGCGACGCTCCCGGCTTTACGGGGAAGATTGATGGTCTGGATGGTCTGCCCCGGTACACAGGCGGCATATTTGTGGCCACCGCTGCGCCCACGGCGCAGACGCTCCAAGGTGGCCGGGGAAACCGGCTCGGCAATCGAGCGGCGGTCAAAGTGATACCGTTTCGCCTTGGTGAGCTGGAACACATGCTCGTAACAGCGGCTGCAGCGGTCAACCACGCTTTCCGGCATGGCGTTGCCTTTCTCCCAGATGACGTCGCTGCGCAGATACCAGCCGTCCTCACGGAGCGCCAGCGCCAGCCGCCAAGGGATGCCCAGCATGTCCTTGACCTTTGCACTCTGACGGGTGTGCTTGCAGTAGGTATCGGAAATGTTCAGCCAGAAGGTGCCGTCCTTGCGGAGCACCCGGTAGACCTCGCGGAATACCTCCACCAGCCGCCGGATATACGCCTCCGGGGTAGCCTCGCGCCCGATCTGCCCCTCCACCCCGTAGTCCCGGAGGGCGTAATAGGGCGGCGAGGTGACGCAGCAGTGGACGCTGTTGTCCGGCAAGGTCTTGAGGACGGCAAGGCTGTCGCCCTGCAAGATGGCGTCGATGGGGATATGTAGGTTTTTGAGGTTGTTCACGGGGTTCTCCTGTAGGTTGGGTTGTTTAGCACTGCGCATCGGGGTTTCCTCCCTTCTGAAGCAGCACCGGCAGCTCCTCTATCGTGATCACGGTAAAGAGCTTCACCGGCTCTGCGGCAAAGGCTTCCCGCAGATGGTACAGCAGCCGTTCCTTCCTGTCGGCGTTTGGCACGATCCAGATGGTTAAGGGGAACATGCCGTGTTTTTCCTGCTCGATGCCGCTGCGGTAATACTGGTGGTACCACTCACACTTTTCTTTCACCTTTTTGGGCGATTCCGTGTCAAGGTCAACCTCCAGAAACCAGCGGTCTTCGCAGTCATCGGATACGGCAGCAGCGTATAGATCGGGTTTGAGGGTACGATGGACGCCCCTGCTTCGGTAGTTCCGCCAGCAGTCCGGCTCCAGCTCCAGCGCAGTCAGGCGCATGCCGGTTGCGCTGCAAATCTCAGAGAGCTGGATGGCGGCTTCCGCCACGGCCAGCGTGTGGGCGAGGAAGAATGGCGACGGCTCGAAGAACCGGCGGCAAGCATCGTCCTCAGCGGCGCGGAGCCGCAGCAGCCGTTCCCCGGCATGGGTGAGATACCAAACCAGCGAAGCCGACCCCGCCCGCACACCCCCGATCCGGCGGGACAGGGTGTTGAGCAGATGCAGCTCCCGCAGCTTTTGCAGAATGAAGAAAGCTGCCTGTTTGCTGACATCAGTAAAGTGCAGCCGGTAGATCTGGCCGGTCATCAGATAGCGGTATTTGCGGACGGAGGCCAAAACCTGCTTGTCCCGGTCGCTGAGCCGCATGTCCAGTTCCTCCAGCCAGCGGCGGGAAAGCCGCTTGGAGTCCGCCGGGTCGCCGGGCGGTAAATTATCCATAACTGGTTTATGATACGAGTCGTGAACCTTAAACTTGGAAAAGTCCGGTGTTGTGCGGCGTTCCGGCCTCTCGCCATCGTCGCGGAAGATAGGGCGGTAAGTCATGGGCGTTTCCTCCTTCCGATGGGCGCGTCACCGGCAGCGCCTTCAGGCGGGCTGCCATCCAGCATGGACAAGTATTCCTGATCCACCTGTTCCCACGGCGTACCGTAGAGGGCTGCGCTGCGGGCGCGTACAGCTGACGCCTCCCGCAAGGCGGGCAGCGGCGGCATGGTGCGCCCCTGTATCCAGCCGGTGTTCTTTCCTCCGGCTTGGAAGGAAGCGTAAACGTGGTGGCGCGGGAGCTTCATAAAATCCTCTGCGCTAAGCTCCGGAGCCATGGCGGCTATTGCTTTGGCGTCGGTGGCATTGAGGCCAAACACGATCTTGTTCCGGGCGTTGGCGTCGATCCCGGCGCAGACGCCGGTGGGCAGCTGCCCCCGGTATTGGTGCGCGAGGGTGAGGCCAAGCCCCAGCCCCCGCGCCTGTGCCAGAGCGTCGGAGAGGTCGGTGGGAAGCGAGAGATAGTCCTGCAGCTCGTCGATGTAGACGGACACGATGTGCCGCTTCTCCGGCGGGATCTTGGCGCGGGACAGCGCCAGCGTCCAAGTCATGCCCACGATCAGGGAGCCGAGCAGCCGGGCGCTCTCCCCGCCGATGATCCCTTTGTTCAGCGGCACCAGCACGATCCTGCGTTTGTAGAACAGGTCGGTAAGGGAGAACTTGGGACTCGCCTGTCCCAGCACACTGCGCAGGTATTGCCGGAGCAGAAACTGGCGGATCTTATTCAGCACCGGCTCGATGATCAGGCGGCGCTCCGCGTCCTTGAGGGCGTCGAACTGTTCCCAGAAGGGGCGCAGCGCCACCCGGTCTTTGAGCTGGCCGGTAATCCGGCGGCGGAAAGCGTCGTCGGTGAGCAGGGCGGGCAGCCACAGCAGGGTCGCGCCCTCCACCTGTACCAGGGTGAGCAAAGCGGCATTGAGTACGTCGGCAATCCGCACGCCCCAGCTGTCCGACCAGATCTCCTTCAAGACGCTGAGGATGCTGTCGGCAATGAGCACCGGTTCTCCGTACTCCCGGAAGGCCAAGGGGTTAAAGCCCACCGGGCAGTGATCGGAGGGGTCGATCACCACCACCTCGTCCATCCTCTCCTGCGGGATGCGCTCCAGTACATCCCGCACAAGGTCTTGCTTGGGGTCGATCACGAGAACGCTCCGCCCCGCATTGATATCCGAAAGGATCAGGTGCTGTAAAATGGTTGACTTACCTGAGCCGGTCGGTCCTAAAAGGACACTGTGTTCAAGGCTGTCCATTGGGGAGATGCTCAGGCGCTTTGGAGTAGGCTGGTCCATGCTCAGGGCAAAACACCGTTCGGCTCTGCTTCCGGCCTTGGGGCTTTGGTACCACAGCGGCGGCAGGGTGAGCTTGGGATGCAGCCCCGGTGTGCCGGGCAGCTCCGCCTCGCCGGTGGGCAGGAGCAGGAAGTTGGAGAGCTCCTTCACCGACAGTTTCAGCGGGAAATGCCACGGGACGTGGACGCGGGTAAGGCGCTCCGGGTTTTCTGTGTCGGTATAGATACGCACACCGGCGGACTCCAGCACCTTGAGCGCGGAGAGGATGCTGCGCAGACGGGAGAGGCCGTTGGCACCGGATGCGCCGATGCGGATCATGGCTTGGAAGCTGTACTGCTCCGCCTTCTCCCGCACCGCCTTGCGGCTCTCCGCCGTAGCTTGGTGGACGTCGCCGATCAGCACCTCCAGCCAAGTGGCGTGGGGATCCGGCAGACTGGCGGGGATGGGAGCCGGAGGGTACGCCATGCCCAGAATGACCTGAAGCACCAGCTCCGTACCGTCCCGATCCTCCGTCATCGCCGCCAGCCCTGCCCGGATGACAGCCTCGGCAATATCGGTTTTGAGGGAAAGCTGGGGATGGGTGACACGCAGCTGCTTGGCCATGCCCACCGGCAAGCGGGCAGCCCGCGGGAGCGTGTGGAACTTGACGTCCCCATGCGCCCGGAAGACCTCCTCAATCTTGCCGATGTACTGTTTATCCGCGCCCAGCAGATGGCTGACCTGCCCGTTCCGTCCCCGGATTTCCCAGATGACTGCCCCGCGGGGCGTCAGGTTTGCCAGCTGCGCGAGGATGTTCTGGACGGCCCCCAAGTCGTATGGGCGTTGCCACAGCACCTCCTGCCAGCTGATGTTTTCTATTTGGTGCTTTCTCATAGCCTGCTCCTTTCTTCTACTACCATTTTCCTATATCCCGCTTGTGCTTCCAGATGCGGTAGAGGACGATGGCGGCAAGGGCGATGACGGCCGATATGACCAGCACCGGCCAGACCGAGCAGAGGAAACAGGCCGCCAGACGGATGAGGAAAGCGGAGAGCGCCAACAGCGCGGCGGTCTCCAGAATCCTGCTGAGCAAGCTTCGGTGTTCCAACCATCACACCCCCTCCTCCGGTTTTTGACCGGTTTCCGGCGTGGCAGCTTTTCTGCCTTCCTGTACCTTGTCGCTGTAGCGCGGCACCGGGTAGCCGGGGATGACGATATCGCTGTCGATCTCGTTGCCCCATGCGTCCCAGCCGGGCTGTCGTCTGCGGGCAAACAGCTCCAGATATGGCCCGTGTGAGAGGCGCTCAATAACAGCGAACTGTTCCTCCGGCTTGTGGGAGTGATCCTGCTGCGGGGCAAAGAGCCAATTAGGCTGGGCATGGAACTTGACCGGTGCGCGTCCGCGGGTGGCGAACAGGCAAGTCTCAGACGCATTTCTGATAAAATTTCCAAGAAGCAAGCGCGGCTTAATCCAGTATAATGGGCTGCGGTAAGTGAAGCCCCACTCCTTGACGACCTCCAAACCCTCCGGCAGCAGCCCATTTGGAACCCAGAGATAGAGGTGGGCGTTCTCTTCACAGAGGTCTGCTACCGGCATGGCCTTGATCTGATCTAAGGTCATAAGCGGGTAGTGGCGCGCCGCTCCCCGCTTGCCCTTCTGGTTGATATCCCAGGGCGGGTCACACATCACGGTGCGGTATTTCTGGTTGATAATTTGTTTCATATGTTCACGTTCCTTTCTCGTTTGTCGTGCTTTGACGCCAGTTATAGCGTCCTTCCTCGGAAAACAAAAAGTTAAGCATAATAAGTTTTCCGAGCGATAATAAGGCGCTTAACAGGGGTCAAAGGCCAATTAAGCTGTAGCAAAAAACGCTGTTGTAAAAATTACAACAATACCTTTATTTCCTTATTTTCTCGTGTCGGACCGGCTGGCCTCCCGCAGCATGGCGCAGTAGGCATTGAGGCAGTCGCTGTCCATCTGGATTCTCTGCTCCAACAGGCGGCGGAGTTTTTGGTTCTCCTTGTGCAGCCGCCATCGCTCCTTGTTCTCCCGGAAGAATGCATGTTCGAAAAAAAAGAAACCGATAAGGAGGAGCCCCACCAGAAAGCTTAACAGCATGATGATCTCTTCGTTTGTCATACCATCACCACCCTTCAATCCTCTGTACGGCGCTGCGGACATAGGCCGCCACGATCTCCCGGTAATGCTCGGTACCCTCCGGGTCGATGTTGGAGAGGCGGGCGGCCATACAGGAGAGCGCCCCGGTGTGCTCCAGCGCGGCCTTGGTGAGCAGCGCTTGGCAGTGGTCGTACCCTGCGGCGATCAGCGCGTTCTCCACCATGGTGCCGAGGGCGGTTTCTCCCCGGCGGCTGAAGCCTCGTCTGGCCGGTACCAGGTCTAAGATTTCCCCGGCCACCGGCATGTCCTGATTTGCTGGCTCATAGTTGATTCTTCTCATGGTCAGATACTCCTTTCCTGATTTTGAAGCCCTCTGTCAGGGCGGCGGTTTCCGCCCCGCTTCGTGCTTCTAGGGGGTAGTCATCAAGAGGTGGACAATCTTAACCCTCAGAAAATAATTTTTCTAAACTTATTCTGAGGCGCTTCATCCGCTTGGAGATAGCGGCCTCAGAGCGATGCCACTCGCGGGCGACCTCGCTTTGGTTCCTGCCGTCAAACACGATTGAGGTGAGCAGTTCGAGGTCGTCATCAGAGAGGGCTTTGAGCCAGAGGATAAGCGCCGGGGTATCAATGTCCTCCAGCCAGCCGTAGCGCCCGGAATAGCGGATTTCCAGCCGGACGCTGCACTGCGCCAAGCAGTTTTTATAGAGGGGCGACCGGCCTTCCTCGCGCTCTTCGTCATCTCCACCGGAGAATGCAGCGCCATCAAAAGGCTGTGTGTGGGTGTAATAGCGGCGGTCACTGTTGAGCGCCTCGCGGTCATATTGGTACATCTCAGCGATGGCGTCCTCCGGCATCCCGGCCTCCCGGCAGGTCTTGGCGAAGCGGGCAAACTCCTTCTCGGTACGGTATCTTTCTTTTCCATAGTTGAATCCCATGTGCGGCTCCTTTCGCGGGGATCCGCGAGGAGCCGTACATGTCCATCAATCCGTAAGACACAAAAAGACGGCAGGGGAACATCTGGGAAATCCAGATATTCCGTACTGCCGTCTTGCGGTCTCGCGGATCGGGTATGTAGTTTGTAAGGTTAGGTGCGTTAGCGGTTATGCGGTCTTGCGATTGATCACCTCCAGTTCTCCGCCGTACTGGTAGCGGATATCTGTAACGCAATCCTTGAGTTTGATGGTCAGGGTGGCGGTCTCAAAGCAAAAGCGCCCGACCAGCTTCCCGTCTTCGTTGCGGATGTCGATGATGTTGTTCTCCTGCATAGCGCGTACCTCCAACTCTCAGGGCTTTATCCTGCGCCCTTGTTTGATTGAAGTTTAGCGCACCCAGAGTCTGCTATGGGTTTTCCGAACGCAAAAGAAGCCATCGGAAGAAAAAAGAACCTTACCTCGGTAAAGTTTTTTGGTGCCGCTCAATCCAATAGTAAAAGAAGATATTTCTTGAAACAGACAGCGCCCATAAGTTAGTATAAGCTAACCTATGGGCGCTATTATTGACAGTTCTATTCACAATGCCTACCCCACAGAGGGAAACCGGCGGCGCTTTTTTCTCATACTGGGCTTACATTGGGCATCTATGGCTTTCTGTAGGGTAGAAATTATGGTATAATAAAATATCTATAAGCGCAGAGGGGGTGTCTGCGGTGCCAATGTCACTTGAAACTAGGTTACTTGATACTTTGAAAGATCTCCGTAAAAATAGAGATGCAGCCCAAGATTTGGTTTGGGAACTCGAAGGCAATGTTTCTGTTGATCGATACAAAACGCTCTATCATGAAGATTTGGAGCAGTATCAGGTTTTCTGTGAGGCTTACATCATAAAACTGCTCAGCCGTTTTGTGTCTGGACGGGACAATATAGAAATCTTGCTGGCTGCCTTTGGCCTTTTGCAGGGTTACGAAGATATCGGGAGCGTCAACGAACGACGCGTGTTATATGCGGATAAGGCCGTAAATACTAACAAACAGATTTCTTCCGATTGGGCAGACCCATCCAGCAGTCTACAGAAAATTGAAGATAGGGTTATCAAAAAGCTGGTAGAGCGCTTGCTCACTGCTGTTGGTCAAGCTAGTGATGAGCCGCTGGGTCTTGCCGCTAATGTCTACATTGATCTGCTTGAGCGTTTCCCGGAGCGGCTTCCTGCCAAATATCCCATGCCGCAGCCCAGCTATCTGGGAGGGGCGTTCATTGTTGAGGGAACTCCGCGCAAAATCCCCAGAACCACCGAAAAAGCCGCAGAAGCTTGCGGCTACACAGTGGTGACCAAAGTGCGTATCAAGGGCGACCCAGACCGGACTTGGAAAGATACGGTCAATATAAGGGCTGGAGATCAGGTTGAATACCAAATTATCTACAAGAATATCAGCGAGACAAGCCATGCCAATGTTACTGTCAGTGATGAGATTCCCGCCAATATGCAGTACGTTTCCGGCTCTACTGTTCTCATCAATTCTGGGAACAGAACCGGTGTCATCGTAGAAAATGATGCTTTGGTTGAGGGCGGGCTCAATATCGGAAGCTACCATTCTGGCGAGGATGCCCGTGTGCAATTTACGGCGGAAGCCAAAGATGCTGGTCTGACTGATGGTTCAGAGAAACTGGTGAACCAGAGCAAGGTTGCAGTTGGAGACAAAGTTTTACATAAGCACACAGAGGTTACGGTAAAATACGGCTGGGGGCCAGAGCGTCCAACCTACAAATTTGACCAGCCAGCAGACCATGCAGTGTTTAACTCGGTAACAGACAATCCGGTTTTGGGTGATGAGCGTTTCTTTGTACGGATTGAAGAAAAAAGTTCTGGACGAGCGTATAGCGGCAACATCACACTGGAAGCCGGAAAACAGTATGAGGTTTATATCTATTACCATAACAATGCAGCATGGGATCTAAATCGCGCGGAGCATAAATATAAGGGTGTAGCTCGTAATGTGCGCTTAATCGCTAATTTTCCTACTAAGCTAACCGCAGGAGAACGGAAGCATGTCAGCGCAATAATACGGGCGGACAACACGGAGCCGGAAGCTGTGTGGGCTAGAGCGTATATTATAGCGAAAGAAGATATGACCCTGCACTACGTCACTGGCTCTGCGAAAATCCACAATGATTGGAAAGCAAATGGCTCAGTGCTTTCTATTAAACTCTTTTCTAGTGCTGGGACATTCTTAGGGCTGGATGCCCTGAATGGCGTTATTCTTGGTGATCAGAAGATGTTCTCAGGATATGTCGTTTATACAATCCAGACGAAAGCTGTGCAGGATTCATAGGTTAGTTTTAAGGCACCTAAGCAAGAAGTCTAAGATAGAAAATATAGAAATGATTATCGTAGTTTTATTGTAAATTTTGAATGGAACTAGCTAGAACGTACACATCGTACATAGTTTCCACGTTCACTATAATGACCTGACAGATCGAATGTACTACCACGGTAATCTATAGTATCATAACCACTTCTATATGCACCAGAAAGCCACCAAATGCCCCAATCAGATGCCGTGAGCGAACCTCCGTCATAATAGCCGCCAGCAACTGGTGAAAAAACATCAATATAGGCAAGAACTTTACTGCCATCGCCCCAAGTGGGAAGCCTCCACCCTCTAGGACATATGTCATAGATTACATCTTGGTAATTACCGTTACCACTGGCACAAGCCGTCCCAGCAGAAGCAGCACACATATTATACCAATAACCAGTCGTCGCATCTGTACCGGCATGAGATCTGGCTTCTGTTTGAGAGTCGCCAGCAGTTAGATCAGTAGTTGGAAAATACCAGTTAGATTCTACATTAGAATCAATTGGGGTCAAAGTCCTTCCGTTAGATAATCTTAAATTCTGTACCATCCAGCAAACACCATTTATATATCGGACAGTATAAGCGTTGTTATCCCTAACGTCTGTCAGTGTAACATTGCTGGATGATGCTAGGCTTTGGCAGTCATTAAATGTAAATCCCTGCATAGTGTTCTTGGCAAATTCCGCATGCCATTGTGCATAGAGTGTAACGGTCTCGCCTGCAGATTCTGTAGGCGCAGTATAACTAGCCCCATCAGCGTAAGAAGTTCCGCTGCCATTAGGAGATGTGTTCCACCCCGTAAAGAAATATCCACTCTTTGTAAAGGAATTCTGTGGCAAATTTCGTTGTTCTTCAGGAATCATTTGAATAGAAGCCATGTTGCCGCCATCTGCCCCATTACCATTAAAAGCGATGGTTACGAAGGCTGGCTCTGCCACTACCGCAATCGTCAGCGTATTAGAATAGGCACCAGAAGCCGCAGTCGTATCCACCTTTGCTCCAAAGGAAAGGGTGTAGGTATCGTTGGCGGAGTTGGTGTCGGAGGTGTCCTTGGTCTGGATGGGTGTGGAGTTATCGGTGGGAACGGCGGAGTAAGTAGTGCTGTCAGTTGGTGCTTCTGTACCAAGGTTGTAGCCCCAAGTGTTAGGCTCGAGGCTACTTAAGGTTAGGCCAACACCCCCTGCGGTAGCGATAATTGAGGAGGTGTTGGCAGAAATTTTAGGTCTGAGGCTGTTGTCGCCGTCAGAAGAATATAGATAAAGATTGTAGCTGGCGCTATTGGTAGTGGTTACAGTAAGATCAGCAGTAGCGGTGGTGGTCGCACCATCAGGAGTTGGCGTGATACTATCAAAATCGATTGAAGCAGGGAGGTTAATGCCGACAGAGGTACCCGTACTTGGAGTAACTTCAGGGATCGCTGCGTATGTCACTTGTGGTAGTGATGGGAACAACATCAAGCCAAATACTAATACCAAGGCACAGCAGCTGACTGCTCCTGCCAATCCCAGCCACGACATCCAGCTGAACTTACTTTGACTTAACTTTGTTCCGTGTATCCTTAACACCGCTACCTCCTATTTCTTAGTGCTGCGGTGCTGATAGTAAAAAAACGACACCGCAATGGGTGTTCAATCCACAATTCACATAAGAGCAACGCCCTACATGTATATGCGGTGCCGTTTATTAGCGTCGCATATAATGCGTGAATCGTAGATTGAACACTACCATTATAGCATAGATTTTGCATGTTCCAGAAAAATCGAAACGTTTTGGGCTGGAGTTTTCCACAGGACGCAGGGACGAGATAGCAGCCCTTCCGTTAGAACAACTCCATCCTCAGATACGCTCGATCCAGATCGTCCTGTGCCACTCCCAAGTATCGTCGGGTTACCTCATAATTACTGTGATTGTAGATATGCATGATGACTACTGGCGAGATCTCCTTGCTCGTCCAAGCATGGTAGCCCCAAGTTTTTCTTAGGCTATGACAGGAGATTTTGCCTTCTACGCCTACTGCTACTACTGCCGCATGGATGATCCGCCAAGCCTGTACCCGACTGATGGCCTTGCCTTCCTTGCGGTTGCTGACAAAAATAAAATCGCCACGCCTGTGTGGAAGGTACAGGCGCAGCGCTTGGAGAACCTGTTTGTTTAGGGCAATGGTCTTGGTTTTCTTGGTTTTCTTCTCAATGATGGTGATGTGGGTGCGGAAGGTATTATGTAGTTCGTCATATACGTCCGACCACCTGAGCCGGAGTAGGTCGCTGATCCTCAGCGCCGTGCTTGTTCCCATGACGATCAGCGTATAGTTCCGAAGCTGGCCGCGCTTCAAAAAGTAGTCGGCCAGCGCCTTTAACTGTTTCTTGTCTCTAATTGGTTCCGTAGCTGCCATAATTATAAATTAAGCCCCCTTGTCAAAGATACGTTCCAGTATAGCGTATCCTTTGGCAAGGGGGCTATGTATCACTTTAATTCTACAGATACCATTTTACCATTAAATAGGCCAAGTTGCAACGGGAAATCACCCCGTTGCGGTAAGTTTTTCCTAAAGATTCATCCCTGTTGCGACCAAGAGCAGGTAGCGATACGGGGTTCCCTTCAGAAAAATGTAACACAAGAATTATTTTGTTACATCCAGCTGTAAAGGCGGTATTTTTGTTACAAAATTATCTTTTTTGATCTATCTACAATGCCAGTAATAGAAATTACCTTTCCATCAAAAAAGAGGTTAAGGGGGATAAAACACATGAGAAAGAGAATACTCGCACTGGCGCTGTGCGCTGGGATGTTGCTGCTGGGTGGCTGCGCATCGGAAGTTGGGGTAACTAGTAACCCAACAGAATCGCCTACTGGAACCACATCGTCACAAGTGGAAAATGAGATTCCGCCAGAGGAAAGCGGCGAATTGGTTTCTGAGCCAGAAGATCCGGTGGAGACCAACGAGCCGGAAGAAGTTTCGGGAATTATTGCGATGACATCGGAAATTTCTGGCGACTGTACATTTAATATTGTCTGTATTGACCCGAGTACTGGGGAGCAGCGGACCTTACTCGATGTTACATATACCAGTAATGTCGGCAAAGACATCTACTATCTGCCACCAACCATGACGGTCTATTCGGCATCGGCCAGTGAGTGGGTATCTTCAGATTTCTCTAAAATTGCGGCTACTAAATACATAAGTGGCACTGGCGAATACCATGCGGGTTGGTTTAATGAGTTTGGAGAATTTTATGATGTAACAGAAGCGCTTGGCCTACAGGCGCAAAGTGATTTTGATGATCCTGCCTGTTATTTTGCTGGTGGCTTTACAGATGACTGTTTTGTCTACTACGCCAATAACACTTCATATGATGGCCGGAACTATTTCTATGTGCCGTTAACAAACATTACGCTTGATGCTGTACAGGAAGGCGATATTATTAACTCCGCACTCCCCACACTCCCAGCTGATAGCGATTCTGGATATAATCTGTCTGACTGGGTCAATGAAACGCAGTGCCTAGTTGATCAATATGTCAAACAGTATAACCGGAAGACTAACAGTGTGATTTTTGATATTACGACTGGAGAAGTGACGGAGTTTATTCCGGGGACATCACGGTATAACTGGAATGGCGTACTTAGCCCGGACGGTTCATCTGTGGCATTTCTTTCTTCTCCCAAGCAAGGAACTGATTCCCCTGCGCTCTATATCACTCCGCTATCTGGTGGCGATCCAATCAGGGTAGAAACAACTTTATCCTTTTCTGATTCGCACAGCATAAATAGTCCTAATTTTGTCCAATACCCTGCATCTGGTGGGATTTGTACCACATTGATTGACTGGCGCTAAAATGATAGTCCCTTATAGGCCATTTTTAATAACATTATTATTTGTTTGCATTGGCACTAAGATAAAAGTTTCAAGCAATTAGATTGTAAGCATAGGAAAGCCGGGAGACCTCTCCCGGCTTTCTTTGTCTCTAGTGGAGCTATGGCCGACAGATGGTCGAAAAATACCAAACTAGGCGCGCAAGTAATATAATCTTTCATTAAGTTTTTGAACGCTAACATATATTTGATTTTTCAGACATCTCATGATATAATGCCCATATACATCAACCCGAAAGATCAGGATGATAGTGAGGTCGCAATTATGGCAGTAAGCTACAAGAAGCTATGGAAGTTGCTCATTGACCGGGACTTAAAAAAGAAAGATCTCGAAGAGATGGCGCAGGTGAGCCATTATACAATGAACAAACTCACCCATGGGGATAACGTCACTACCGATGTACTGGGGCGGATCTGTAAGGCTCTGGGCTGCTCGTTAGATGATATTATGGAGTTTGTGGATGAGTAAATAGTATGCTTTGAGCAAATTCCATCAGATGATACAATAAGAAAAATAGGACTCGTGGTTCAAGAGGTGTTATGACAATGGCAAAAGCTAAAAATCAGGTCTCGCTGGAAGCTGCCCTGTGGAACGCATGTAATAAATTGAGAGGCAGTGTATCTGCAACCGATTATGTGAATGTGGTGCTCGGGCTGCTGTTCTTGCGGTTTGCTTATGATAAGTTCAACGCACAGCGCGAAAAGCTCCTGGCAGACGAGGACACCGCAGATTTTGTGGAGAACCCGCGTTTTTATTCCAAGGACAATGTTTTCTTCCTGGAGGAAAAGGATCGATGGAGCTATATCAAGGATAACTCTAAATCCAACAAGATTTTCACCTACATCGATGATGCGTTCCGCAATATTGAGAAGAACAACCCCTCTTTAAAGGGTGCGCTCCCCATCGGTTTTTATATTACACTGCACATTGAGCCATCTAAGTTTTCTTCCCTGATTGACGAGATTGACCGGATTCAATACTCCCAAGGTGAGGCTGATGATGTCATTGGTCGCGTGTACGAGTATTTTCTGAAGAAGTTCTGTATTGCCGCCAAATCCGAAAAAGGTGAGTTCTATACTCCGGCCAACATCGTTGAGTTGATGACTCTGCTCATTCAGCCCTACTCCGGTTCTGTGTATGATCCATGCTGCGGTTCCGGCGGTATGTTCGTGCAGAGTGCAGAGTTCATTAAACGGCATCAGGGTAATAAGAAAGACATCACTATTTATGGCCAAGAGTCCAATGACAAGACCTACAAGCTGGCCCGCATGAATCTGGCCATCCGTGGCCTGAACTGCGATCTCGGCGATATGGATGCCTCCACCTTTACTTCGGACAAACATCCGAATCTGCGGGCCGACTTCATTTTGGCAAATCCCCCGTTCAACCTGAAAAACTGGCGCACAGAAAACGAACTGAAAAATGATCGCAGGTGGGATGGCTACGAAGTTCCTCCCGTCAGCAATGCCAACTATGCTTGGATTCTGCACATGCTGGCCCGGCTCTCCTACAACGGCACTGCGGCGTTTCTTCTGGCCAACGGCGCTCTGGGCGCTGATGCCGAAGAATATAAGATCCGTAAGCAGCTGATCGAGAACCAAAAAATTGAAGCCATCATCGTGCTGCCCAGAGAGATGTTCTACGCAACGGACATCTCCGTTACCCTCTGGATCGTGGGCAACCACAAAAAGAGCAAGAAGGTAAAGCGTGAGGGTCAAGAGGTAGTGCTGCGAGATCGGGAGAATGAGATTCTCTTTATTGATGCCAGAACCCTTGGTGACGGCGGCGCAAACGAGGACGGATATGTCCAGTTGACCGAAGCCGATAAACAAAAAATCGCCTCGACTCTTTTTGCGTGGCAATCCCCGGATTGGAAGACTCTTTATCACGATGTGCCGGAGTTTTGCTACTCCGCTACCATGGATGAGATTCGGAGTAAAGACTGGAGCCTTGTGCCATCAAAGTATATTGAATTTGTGGATCGTGACCTTGGTATTGATTTTCAAGCAGAAATGAGCCGTATCCAGCAAGAGATGAAATCGATCATGGCCGAGGAACAGCATTCGCAGGAAGTTCTTCGCGCGGCATTTGAGGGTATTGGGTATGGGATTGAGTAAATATAAATTGGGAACCCTTCTCCAGCAGTGTGACGAAAGAAATCAGAGTTTGAAGTATTCAGCAAACGATGTGAAGGGCATTTCCATAAAAAAGATTTTTATAGAAACCAAAGCGGATTTAACAGGTGTTTCGTTGCGCCCATATATTCTAGTTAAACCGGACTATTTTGCATATGTGCCAGTTACATCTAGAAACGGTGAGAAAATTACGATTGCACATAATAACACTGGTAATACGTACATTGTCTCATCCTCATATATTGTCTTCTCGATTACACAACCAGAATTGCTTCTGCCTGATTATCTCTATCTCTATTTTAATCGCCCTGAGTTTGATCGTTATGCCCGTTTCAATTCTTGGGGCAGCGCACGAGAAACTTTCTCGTGGGAAGATCTGTGCAATACAGAAATCGTCCTGCCGGATATCCAGACTCAGAGGAACTGCGTTAATGTTTATCGTGGGATGCAGGAAAATCTCGATGCTTTGCGAAAAAGCGTTGAGCAAATGCGGCATACCTGCGATATATGTATGAACGAGGCGCTACGCACAGCCCAAAAGCATCTTATCGGCGAGTATATTGAAGAGACCAACTTCAGAAATACTGATCTTCAATATACAGCCGATGATGTTATGGGAATGACAATTACTAAACAGATTATCCCTACAAAGGCAAATATGAACGGAACTGCTTTGGATAATTTCCGCATCGTTTACCCAGAGGATTTTGTTTATAATCCAAGAACCCATGGAAAGAAAATCGGGCTAGGTTTCAATCAATCCGATAGGCCGATCATTATCAGCTGGAATAATGCCTCTTTTAGAGTGAGAGATAGCAAAAAAGCGCAGCTTCTTCCAGAATATTTATATCTATGGTTTTGTAGGAGCGAGTGGGACAGAGAGGCTTGTTTCCGTTCTTGGGGTAGCTCGACGGAAGTGTTTGCATGGGATGCTCTCTGCGAAATGAAAATTTCGGTTCCCCATATTTCAGTCCAACAGACTATTGTTAATATTTATAATGCATATAGCGAGCGAGAGAAAATGGCTGGACGACTAGAAAATATACAAAAGGATATCTGCCCTATTTTAGTCAGAGGAGCGATTGAAGAAGGAGGCCGCTGAGATGGCACACTTCAAATACTACGAAAACGACTATGAACTGGCTGTACTGGAACTGCTGGAAAGCTGCGGCTGGGAGTACCGGTGCGGCTATGACATCCATCGGGAAAAGGACGATCTTATCCTGCTGGATGACTTTCAAGAATATCTCAGCCGGAAGTATGGCTATTTTCCCGAGGATGAACTGCACGCCCTGATCTCCTACATAACCAGCTATTCCAACCAGTCGCTATATCGCTCCATGAAGGAAACCTATAAACTCCTGACTCGAGGCTATACGCTGCACCGGGATGATGGGACAGACCAGTTTATCGACTTCTTTGATTTCGGCAAGGATGCGGAAACGGTCAATGTGTTCCGCGCGGTCAACCAGTTTGAATTTGAGGAATACCACAACCGCAGGCCGGATATCGTCCTGTTCATTAACGGCATTCCGGTATCTGTCTTTGAATTGAAGAACCCGGCGGATGAAACCGTCTCCATTGCAAACGCCTACGACCAAACTCACATCCGCTACGCACAGGATATCCCTTCACTGATGAAATTTGACTTTATCAACGTCATCAGCGATGGTGCGAACACGCGCTATGGGTCGTTGTTCAGCAGTTATGAGTTCTATTTCAAATGGAACTCTACCAATGGCGAGGATTACAGCAACGCAGACGGAATCGAGTCGATCCATGTCCTGATTCGCGGCCTTTTTGCACACAGGACTTTACTGAATATTCTGAGCAACTACATCTACTTCCCGGACAACAGCGACAACAATCTGATGATCCTGCCGAAGTATTACCAATACTACGGTGCGGAAAAGATGTATGCACATATTTTGGAGGCATACGAGGCTGGAAGCGGAAAAGGCGGCACTTATTGGGGCGCAACCGGCTGCGGTAAATCCTATACCATGCTGTTTCTCTCCAAGCGGCTGACAACATCGCTGGAGCTACATAAGCCTACCATCATTCTGCTTACCGACAGGAACGATCTGGATGAGCAGCTCTCCGATGACTTCGAGAATGCCAAAGAATATCTGATAGACGAAAACTCAGTCAGTATCGCTAATCGGAAGAAGCTCCTCGAAAAGTTGGGCAATATTGAGAGTGGCGGCATCTATCTGATGACCATTCAAAAATTCTCCGAAGATATCAGCCTTTTGAGCCGCCGGAAAAATATCATCTGCATCTCAGACGAAGCGCATCGGACACAGACCAACACCGAGGCAAAGTATGTCATCTCGAAAAGCGACGCTAAGAAAACGTATGGCTTTGCCAAATATTTGCGGGACTCCTTTCCTAATGCCACGTATGTAGGGTTTACTGGCACGCCGATTGATGCCACTTTGCGTGTCTTCGGTGAGGTTGTGGTTCAGTATACCATGAAACAGTCCCTTGATGACGGTTCCACCGTGGGGATTGCCAGGCTTCCCGGTCCCCGTGAGGTGCAGCTGGATGAGAAAATGGCCCAGGCTTGCGATGAGTATTATCGCCTGCAGGCGGAGGCTGGGGCAAATGAGTATCAGATTGAAAAATCCAAAAAGGACATGACTAATCTAAAGGTGATCCTCGGAAACCCGGATCGGCTTGATATTGTGGTCAAACATTTTATCTGGCACTATGAGAAGCGTTGCGAGGAGCATGCCACAGTAAACGGAAAGTCCATGTTCGTATGCTACGACAGAGAGATTGCGTGGACAGTATATAACAAGGTCAAGGCTCTGCGGCCCGAGTGGTTTGTAAAGCGTAAATGCGCCCCAGAATATGAGGGTACGCATCTTGATCGAGATGCCATTGAGATTGAGAAAATCGCCTTGGTCTGCACCAACGGGAAAAACGATCCGGCAGAGATGACCGCTGTGATCGGTGACGCCAAAACCCGTAAAGCCTACGCCAGAGCCTTTAAAGACGACAAGTCCAATCTGAAGATCGCCATCGTGGTAGACATGTGGATTACTGGCTTTGATGTGCCGTCCATGGATACCATGTATTTGGACAAGCCGGTTGAAACACATAATTTAATCCAGACCATTTCCCGTGTGAACCGCGTGTTCAAGGGAAAGCAAGAGGGCTTGATCGTCGATTACATCGGATTGGAAGGCGCAATCCTTACTGCCATGAAGCTCTATAATGGCGATATAACGCCGGTAAACGGCATCGACACCTCGCTCGTGGTATTCAAGGATTTCTTAGACCGGACGATTCAGCTGATGCATGGCTATGATTACAGTGCCTTCTTCACAGAAAGTATTTCACCGCTGGAACGGTTGACGATCATTCAGAAAGGCGTCGAATATGTACTCTCGGAGAAAGCCCGAAAAGATAACTTTATGGGCTTTACTCTGCGCTGCAAGAAAGCCTTTGACGTCTGTATTGGCCATGAACAGATTACGGATCAGGAGGTGGAGCAACTCCACTTCTTCCTGTGTGTGCGTTCGGTTATCTTTAAGATGACTGCTGGAGATACGCCGGATGCCACTTTGATGAATAAGCACATTACCGAGCTCGTAAACCGCGCGATCAGCTCTACCTACAGCGGGAAGGAATTCAATTTTGATGAGCAGCCCACCGATGATATTCAAATGCTGTTCAGCGATGAGTTTATCGATAAGCTGAAAAAGATTCCTTACCCGAACACCAAGTATCAAGCGTTGGTAAAGCTGTTGAAGCGGGCGATCAAAGAGTTTGGGAAGACCAACCGTTTGAAAGCGATTGAATTTTCTAAAAAGCTCAAGAATGTTATTGATCGCTACAATTCCAGGAATACCATCAGCGACGTGGAAGATATCATCGACGACGTGGTAAATAATCTGAGCGAGGAACTGGAGAAGATTTTTAACGACCTGAAGCAAGAAAAGCAGTCGTTTGAGGATCTCGGCATTACCTTTGAGGAAAAAGCCTTCTATGACATCCTCATTGCTGTGGCCGAGAAGTATGGCTTTAAAGAGCAGCTCTCGGAGGATACCTATATCTTCTTGGCTAAAGAGATCCAGAAACTTGTTGGCAACAAATCCAAGTACACCGACTGGACGAATCGCCAGGATGTTAAGGATGAGCTCTATGCCGATGTTGCCAAGCTGCTGAAGAAGAACGGATACCCGCCGAAGACCATCGATGTCGCCTACGATGAGATCATGAAGCAGGTAGAGAACTACAAGCAATATGCGGAGTAACATTGCCAGATTACGAAAGGAGGCCGCTATGGATACCATAACAACGCAAAGTAGGGCAAGTAACTTTGTTGAAGTTAAAGAGGAATTTATCCTTGATGAGACAGAAAGGACTAGAACCGTATTCAAAGCGGCAATGCATTCGGGTGGCATCCGTGGAGATATAATACGTTATCGAAAAAATCCTGACGGAACATGTGAGGAACTTATTCCCGTTAATTTCAATTCACTTCATCCGGATGACGGCATAAAAATAACTTTGCCAACCGAAGCCATACGAATTCTCTATGAAAAGCTCAAGGAATTGGAATTAATACTTGAAAAGCGCGGGATCCGTTATGGGACACATGATTTCACTATTGCAGATCCTTCAGCACTTGTAATCAATAGCAGAAACAAGGCTACTATTATTCGAAAGCTATTAGCAGCCAATTTAGGAGAGGAGGTGTGGGATCAACTTGCTCAAAGCAACCCTGATATAGCAACCAGATTGGCCAGTGCCAAGCTTCATGAAGATAGACTTGTTTCCTTGCGTACTTTCGAGCAGATGTTATCTGATGAAGAGTTGACGGAGAATGATTGGCAAAACTTTTTTGAAGAGAATACATGGATTTTTGGGTACGGCCTTCGATATCAGATTCTGCGCGTGATACAGGCCCAACCTAATTACGGCGGCGCTACTGTTTCTGGGATAGGGGGACAAAGAGGAGATTTTCTGGCCGCTACCGAAGCAGAAACAAAATTTACCTGTCTAGTTGAAATTAAAACGCCTAATACTCCGCTTTTAAGGAATTCACAGTATAGAAATGGCGCGTGGGGTATCAGCAAGGAACTTTCCGGAGCAATTTCCCAAGTTCAGGTAAACTGCGCTCAATGGGAGATATCTGACTCTCGAACAGAGCAAAATCAAGAGGAACTATGTGGTATTTATACTATCTCACCCAAGGGAATCGTCGTCATCGGCAATACACATGAACTTAACTGTAGAGACAAACGAAATTCATTTGAGCGATTCCGTCAAGAATTACGTTCACCAGAAATCATTACTTACGATGAGTTGTTTGAGCGGGCAAAGTATATTGTTGATGGCCCGGTTAGTTCGACAGTAGAAATAGAAGAAGATGATGATTTCCCGTTTTAAATCCTAGACATCGTCAATAAACAGGCGTTTGTATTGCTGGGTGAAAATTCTATGAAGATGATTAATAATAAACAAGGAGATAAATCCCATTATGCCAAATACGATATTTACAAAGGCAGAAGAAGGCACTTTCTTGATGCTATTCAATAGAGACGGGTATGTCTTAAACTTTTCAACCAATGATTTCGATGTGTTTACAATGAACAGCATAGGAGAGGCGTTATGCGCAAAGTATAATCTCTCTAAAGGAAAATCACTTGTCGCCTATCTGAATAGTGCATCTGACAAAAACAGGCTCAAGCTCATTTCTGATCTATTCCATTATTACGAAGAAAATATGGAATACGAATATAATCTTGACTACGAAGACGATTCGTATTGGGGCAGTAGCTCCTCTCGATATGATGAGCGGTATGCAAAATTATACAGAAAATGTAAGGCCATCATGGATAGGCTGGAAGGTAACTCTTCCGCTATCGTAAAAACGGCGGATGAGCTAAAAGATAAGTTCTCCAGTGAGTATATGTCTCAACAGATTGAGCTCATGGTTTCTATGCAGTCAACGAGTCCTACAAATGCCATTGGATTAGCGAAAGAATTAATCGAGAGTTGCTGTAAAACTATTTTAGACGAGTTGGGTATTTCGTGGGATAAAAATGATGATGTTCCTCAACTTACAAACAAAACCATGAATGCACTCAATTTGTTGCCTGCAAATGTCCAAGCAACCGATCAAGGAGCAGATGCTATAAAAGCCGTCTTAGGAAATCTAAGAGCGATCCCGACAAAGTTAGCCGAACTGAGAAATCCATTTGGGAGCGGACATGGCAAGAGTGCGTCTTTCCAAGGGTTAGAAGAACGACATGCGAAGCTTGCTGTAGGAAGCAGTATTACATTTGTCGATTTTGTCTGGAGTACATTTGTGAAACAGCAAAAGGATAGCGGAAAAGCAATATAAAATTGGACAGTGCCGATATCCCGAATGTCTACTATGGTAAAGAGGTTGTAGCATAGTTGAAATCAGCGAGAATCAGGTAACACACCGTGTATCACCGTGTAATAACAAGCATGATTAGGAGGGGAAGCGGATATGCCATCTAATCGTGTAGATAGTGTAGAGAGTAATGCACCACTATGATTTTTTATCATGGCTGACGTCTAGACACAGGAAAAGGAGGAGCTTGAGGCTCCTCTTTTTTCATACTCGATTTGAACCAGCGGCCTCTTGGCGCCGCGAGGATGGGGGAAATCTAAATGACGACTTCAAGCATAAGGGCGAAGATAGACTGCCCCATCGAGAGAGTGTGGGCAGTGGTCACGGCGGTGGACGACTACTCCTGGCGCAGCGATTTGAGCGGCACGGAGATCCTGGACGAGAGGCGCTTTGTCGAGTACGCAAAGGGCGGCATTGCGACAACATTTACGGTCACAGCCATGGAGACGTGCAGGCGCTGGGAGTTCGACATGGAAAACGCCAACATGACGGGACACTGGAGCGGGGTTTTTACGGCCGGGGACGGCGCGACGGAGATCGAGTTCACAGAGTGCGTTGAGGCAAAGCGGCTGCTCATGCGGCCTTTCGTGAAGGCCTACCTCAAAAAACGGCAGGCCCGCTTCGTGGCCGACCTCAGACGCCGCTGCGAGGGGGCCGGGCGGTGAAGGGCTTTGCGCCCGGCGGCTGAGGTTGAAAATAGCATGAAAAACCCCGGGCCGTCGGTTTACGACGGTCCGGGGCTCTGTCCGGGCTTATTCGCCACGGCGCTTTTCGGCCAGGGCGGCGGATTCCTTGCCGCTCAGGTGCTCGGCGCGCAGCTCCAGGACGCACAGGCTGTCCCAATAGCCGTCTATGGCGGCGGCGCGGTGTTCGGCGCTGTCATCGGGGGCGAATTTCTGCGCAAGGAGCTCTATTGCGCGGCGCTTTTCTGCGCTCTCCGTGAGTTCCCGGACGCGGCCGAAGACGATGACGCTCCGGTAGTCCGTCGAATAGTCCTCCGGTACGACCTCGCTGCTGTCCACGACGCAGAAGGACGCGCGCGGGCAGGCCTTCACGGCCTCATACTTGTGTCCGGCGCGGGCACAGTGGAAATACAGCGAGCCCTCGTGCCAGAGGTAATTGAGCGGCACGGCATAGGGCCAGCCCTCGTCGCCCAGCACGGCCAGGACGCCGTGGCTCCCGCGCGCGAGTATTGCGAGGCTCTCGGCCTCGGGCAGGGCCTGGCGGCCCCGGCGCATGTTTCTGAACATACTATACCTCCTAT
>OHAO01000483.1_pt1 | contig 29970 bp, 25 predicted proteins | sample 1577151 | NCBI WGS metagenome assembly OHAO01 (sample SAMEA3541585, study PRJEB24748) | human gut metagenome | biome: human gut; feature: human-associated habitat; material: faeces | place: China | collected 2012 | reverse complement strand
AGAAGGATTCAATTATTACGTATGATGAAAAAAGCACCTTAACTGTAAATTTACATTTTTTGGGGAAAATTACCGAATCGTGAATATCAAGTCACCGTGTTACTACGGTAACTTATCGGTAACTTTACGGTAACTTTACGGTAACTTACAAAAAATGTCGTTAATGAACCACGAAGATCCCCAGCATCTTACATGCCTCCCGTCCCTTTCCCGGCAGGAAAAAGGGGAAAACACGGAAATGCATTGTTAATTTAAACCAATTTTACGTTAAAAAATAAATTCTTTCTTCTTACCCGCTTTCAAAGAGTTTATTGTTATTTTCGCGTTCTCAATCACGAACACATGGAAACGATATTACAACTTGCTGCTCGTAATACAGAACGAGCCAAACAGATAGTCCAAGCAACTAACATTATCAATATCTGGGAATCTATCGGGGCGGAAATCAATCTTGTCGGGTCATTAAAAATGGGATTGATGATGAAACACCGGGATATAGATTTCCACGTCTATACCCCACGATTAACCCCGGCCATCAGTTTCCAGGCCATCATGCAACTGGCCGCCAACCCGGCTATCAAACGAATCGAATACAAAAACCTGATCGACACGGACGAACATTGTATAGAATGGCACGCGTGGTACGAGGATACCGATCATGAATTGTGGCAAATCGACATGATTCACATTTTGAAAGGTTCCTACTATGACGGGTATTTCGAACAAGTGGCAGAACGAATCTCGGCGGTATTGACACCGGAAATCCGAGAAACCATATTAAAACTAAAGTACGAGACTCCCGATACTGAAGAAATCATGGGAATCGAGTACTATCAAGCCGTCATCCAAGACGGGATTCACGATTATGCCGCTTTTCAAAACTGGCGGAAGGCACATCCTACAAACGGAATTATTAATTGGAGACCTTAAATTACACGGTCAAAGTCTTTATAAACAGCGTGATTCCGTCAAATATCATCTGTAACCCGATCGTGGCAACAATCAACCCGATAATCCGGATCAACGGGTTCATAAAATTGTATTTAATCAAGAAATTCCCGATTCGCCGGGCTTGTAACATACAAAACAGATTTACCACCAAAGCGATCAAGATGGCTATAATCGTGATCTCACGCCCGTATTGAACGGGAAACGTGACGGCTGCCGTAATGGTTGCCGGTCCCGCGATCATCGGGATGGCAATAGGCACCGTGGTCAGATCGGCTAATTTGATATGCTCGTCCACTTTCAAGAAAAAACCTTTCAACAAACCGGATAGACCGTTATACATCAGCACGGCCCCACAAGTGATTTGAAAAGAATACAACTCGACATGGAACACGTAGCTAAAAGTAACTTCTCCCAAGAAAAGAAAAAAGATCAGAATCAACGCGGCAGTAATAGATGATTTAATAGATATATACCGAAGTTCTTTAGGACTAAACCTCTCCTGCAACGAAGTAACAATTAAAACTTTCTGTACCGGGTTTACCAACGCCAAGAGAGCCACGATACAAGCTAATATCATTTTTACCGTCATGATCCGAATATTTCTGATTCCCCGCAAAGGTACGCAATAAAATGGATTTATTGATAAGAAAAAGCGTAAACGAGACTGGATATATATCCAAAAATATATTACTTTTGAGCCTGTAAATAATTTTATAATGAAAAGGCTGTTTTTTGTATATATATCTATCTTCATTTTTTCTTTACTACTCATAGTCAATGGACTACAGACTGAGGAAAACGAGGACGAGATAGCATTGCCTACACAAACAGAACAACTATCCGAATCGGATGAGATTGCCCATTGCTACGACACTCTCTCACGAGGCCTTCATTTGGGTTCCGACGAAGGAATCGCAACTTCCCACGGACGACGTTTCGGGTTCAATAAAACTCCTAAAACAAACGTGTATTCGCATCACAATATGCAGAGTGGAAAAAATATTCCGATAAAATTGTCTTTAGCCAAAAAAGAACGGCACTTTATCCAATATCTGACCACCCGACATAGTCAAGGTTTTTATATCTACTCGCTGAAAGTATTGTTGTTATGACAAAACCATAACGATAATTATAACAAGTGAGAGCAAATAAAAACATTAAAAATTTAGAAACAACATATGATCGATTGGCTTCAATCTATTCTCGATTGGTATATGCAGAACGTGAACTACTGGAGTGTTCTCGTATGTATGACCATTGAGAGTTCCATCATTCCCTTTCCGGCGGAATTGATCGTGCCTCCTGCAGCCTGGAAAGCTGCAAACGGGGATCTCAATTTCCTGCTGGTAGTTATTTTCAGCACAATCGGATCGGTTCTAGGCGCCCTCTTCAACTACGTGTTAGCATACACGTTAGGGCGTAAATTCATTTATTCTTTCGCGGAATCACGCTGGGGAAAGATTTTGCGGATGTCCAAAGAAAAAGTAGAAAAATCCGAACAATATTTTTTGAAATACGGCAAAAGCTCCACGCTGGTCGGAAGACTTACCCCGGGGGTAAGAAGCTTTATTTCCCTTCCGGCCGGATTAGTCAAAATGCCTTTAAACAGCTTTATATTTTACACGGCTGCCGGAAGTGGTATCTGGAACTTGATACTGGCTACCGTCGGCTATTTTTTATATTCCCGAAAAGAGTTACTGGAAAAGTATTTCACCGAGATTTCCATCGTAATGTTAATCGTCGGAATTGGCTTTTTCACGTATCTTATTATTCGGTCAACACGTAAAAAAAATAATTAAATCTTAAATTATAACATGGAATCACGTAAACACTACACGGGCCTCACGGATAAACAAGTACTGGAAAGTCGTGAAAAACACGGGGCCAACGTGTTAACTCCCCCTAAAAGGGACTCTTTATGGCAGATTTTTATCGGGAACTTTGAAGATCCCGTCATTCGCATATTAATGGTTGCGGTATTCCTTTCGGGAGGTATCGCCATCTCCATGTATTTCTCGGAAGGAATCATCGAGATCGCGGAAACCATTGGTATTGCCGTGGCCATCTTACTCGCGACCGGGGTCGCCACCTGGTTTGTATGGGATGCAAACAAGAAATTCGACGTGCTGAATCAAGTGAATGACGACACGTTGATCAAAGTTATCCGCAACGGTAATGTACATGAAGTCCCTAAAAAAGATATTGTCGTGGATGATATTGTGCTTTTGGAGCAAGGAGAAGAGATTCCCGCCGACGGGATACTTCTCGAAGCAATCTCCTTACAGGTGAACGAATCCAGTTTAACCGGAGAACCAATCGCCAATAAAACCGTGATCGAATCAGAATTCAACTTGGAAGCCACCTACCCTTCCAACCACGTGATGAGAGGAACAACCGTTTCCGACGGTCACGGGATCATGCAGGTACTTGCCGTGGGAGACGCCACGGAATTCGGAAAAGTGGCAGAAAAATCTTCGGAAAAAAGCGAAGAACCTACCCCACTTGACAAACAGCTCGATTCGCTGGCAAAATTCATCGGGGTCGTGGGATTCTGCGGTGCCGCGGTCACGTTTACCATCCTATTCATTAAAGCCATCTTCTTTAACCCGGCATCCCCGACCCCGGAGTTAGGACAACTCGGATTGATCGGGGCACTGATTATCACGGCAATCATCATGCTTGCCAAAGTATGGGTGCCTGTCATATACGATGTTCATGCATTACGGGGAAAAGAAAAAGAACTCCCCAAAAGCATAGAACAAGGCAGTTGGGCTCGCTGGATTTTATACGGGTTGGGAGCATTGGTTATCATGCTCGCCATTGGTTGGGCTTTCGGGGTTAAACCTTGGGACCCGCAAGCGTGGATTTCGTTAAGCCTAGGAAAAAAAATCCTGTCGGCATTCATGGCTTCCGTTACCCTGATCGTGGTGACGGTTCCGGAAGGTCTTCCGATGAGCGTCACTTTGAGCTTGGCCCTCAGTATGCGTAAAATGCTAAAATCCAATAACCTCGTTCGTAAAATGCACGCTTGCGAAACGATGGGTGCTACAACCGTTATTTGTACGGATAAAACGGGAACCCTGACCCAAAACCAGATGACCGTGTACAAAACCAACTTCTACGGTCTGAAAGATCAACAACTAGCTGATAACGAGAATTCCCGACTGATAAAAGAGGGTATTGCCGTGAATACAACTGCATTCCTCGACTTTTCCGATCCGGACAAAGTGAAAACCTTAGGCAACCCGACCGAGGCTGCCTTGTTACTCTGGCTAAACGGACAACAAGCAAATTACCAAGAACTCCGGGAAAATGCCACGGTGATCGACCAGTTAACCTTTTCCACGGAACGGAAATACATGGCCACATTGGTTGACTCTCCCGTCATGGGAAAAAAGATTCTATACGTGAAAGGAGCTCCCGAAATCATCTTCGCTCAATGTAAGAACGCGTTGATCGACGGGGAAGGGCAACCAATCGCCAATTACAAAACGACCGTGGAGAACCAATTGCTGGAATACCAAAATCAAGCCATGCGGACACTGGGTTTTGCTTACCAAGTCATCGAGGATAATGAATCGCATTTTAAAGACGGACGCTTATACAACACCACATTAACCTTCCTTGGTATCGTAGCAATTTCTGACCCGATCCGCCCGGATGTACCGGACGCGGTAAAACGCTGTTTTGATGCCGGAATACAAGTAAAAATGGTGACGGGAGATACACCGGGTACGGCAAAAGAGATCGGAAGACAAATCGGTCTGTGGACAGAAAAAGATACCGATCGGAACGTGATCACTGGAGTTGAATTTGCACAATTAACCGATAAAGAGGCCTTGGATCGGGTACTGGATTTAAAAATCATGTCCCGAGCCCGCCCGATGGACAAACAACGCCTCGTTCAATTGCTACAACAAAAACAAGCCATCGTGGCCGTTACCGGGGACGGGACGAACGACGCCCCCGCCTTGAATCATGCACACGTGGGTCTATCCATGGGTAGCGGAACCTCCGTGGCTAAAGAGGCTAGTGACATCACCTTGCTCGATGACTCATTCAGTAGTATAACCTCTGCCGTGATGTGGGGACGTTCTGTATATCAAAACATTCAACGATTTATCTTGTTCCAGCTTACCATTAACGTGGCAGCCTTGATTATTGTATTACTAGGCTCTTTGTTCGGCTCGGAACTTCCCATCACGGTAACACAGATGTTGTGGGTAAACCTCATCATGGACACGTTTGCTGCCGGGGCTTTAGCCTCACTCCCGCCTAGCCCGGAAGTGATGAAACGAAAACCGAGAAATTCGAATGCCTTTATCATCGTCCCTCAAATGCAGAGACTGATATTAGCCACCGGAATCACGTTCGTGGTTATCCTACTCGGCTTGTTATATGTACTCTCCAATTATGCCGGAGGTATTGAGGCCGGAACACCGGAAGGACTTCGTAACCTGACGATCTTCTTCACGGTATTCGTGATGTTACAGTTCTGGAACATGTTTAATGCAAAGACTTTCGGAACAAATGATTCCGCCTTTAAAAATATATTCAAAAGCGAAGGTTTCCTCACCGTGGGAATGGCAATTATCGTGGGACAGATACTCGTAGTCAACTTCGGTGGTTCCGTTTTCAGGACCATCCCATTGACTTGGGTCGAATGGATCTGGATCACGCTCGCCACGTCTCTTGTACTTTGGGTGGGAGAAATATTCCGGGCGTTCAAACGAATGAAAAACAGAAAGTAGTGTAAAAATCATTGAGGATCATGAAAAGGAATAGCACAAACTACTGGATATATCTCGGCATGATGACCGTCTTCTGTGCTTTGATTTACTTTGCACTTTGTACGGGTCAACATATCGATCATTCAGAAGTCAGTAGTACGGTAAACACGGAAATGAGTTCATTTGAACTATTCAAACGAATCATTTCCGACAACCTGACAAACTCACTAACGATCTTGTTGTTACAAATCATCGTGATTTTGATCACCGTCCGTATTTTCTCATTCCTTTTCAAATACATCGGGCAACCCGGTGTTATGGGTGAAATCGTGGCCGGAATCGTCTTGGGACCTTCGTTGCTGGGATATTTCTTTCCGGAATTCTCTGCCGCACTATTCCCTCCTGAATCACTGATGAACTTGAACCTATTAAGCCAGATCGGGTTAGTTCTGTTTATGTTTGTCATCGGACTAGAGTTAGATTTCAGTGTCATAAAAGACAAACTAAACGAAACTCTGGTCATCAGTCATGCCGGAATCGTGGTTCCTTTTTTCCTGGGAGTGGTAGCTGCCATCTGGGTATACGCTGACTACGGGGCACAACAAGCGGAATTTTTACCTTTTGCCATGTTCATCGGGATCAGCATGAGTATCACGGCCTTCCCCGTGTTGGCCCGAATCGTGCAGGAACGTAACATGACAAAGAGCCCTGTCGGAATGTTATCCATAGCCTCGGCAGCCAATGATGACGTCACCGCATGGTGTTTACTGGCCATCGTAATCGCCTTAGCTAAAGCGGGTAGTTTCGTCAGCGCCCTCTACACCATTGCCTTAACGCTCGTCTATATCGCCTTCATGTTTATGGTCATGCGTCCGTTTCTGCGTAAAATCGGGGATATTTATGCCAACTCGGAAGTCATCAACAAGACCTTCGTGGGATTCATATTCTTGTTTCTGGTACTTTCGTCGGTAGCAACAGAAATCATTGGTATTCATGCCCTTTTTGGGGCATTTATCGCCGGGGTGGTTATGCCCACGAACATCGGGTTCCGTAAAGTCATGATGGAAAAAGTGGAAGACATTTCTTTGGTATTCTTTCTTCCCCTATTCTTTGCCTTTTCTGGATTACACACGGAAATCGGTTTGATTAACACGCCGGAGCTATGGGGTGTGTGCTTACTGTTCATCGTGGTAGCCATTGCCGGAAAGTTTGGGGGGTGTACGCTGGCTGCACGGGCTGTGGGCGAAAACTGGAAAGATAGTCTTATCGTCGGCACGCTAATGAACACACGGGGACTCATGCAACTCGTGGCCCTGAACATCGGGTTCGAGATGGGAATCCTTTCTGCCCAAATGTTCGTGGTATTATTGATCATGTCTTTATTGACCACGTTCATGGCAACCCCTATGTTGTCGCTCGTGGAAAAGATATTTGCCAAACAAGAGGAAAAAGCCCATCACCACGAGAAAGTGTTGCTCTCCTTTGGTCGTCCCGAAACCGGTAGAACCTTACTGGGTATGGCTGATCTTTTACTAGGACATCGGCTACAAAACAGTCAACTTATTGCCACGCACTTCACGTTGGGAACTGACTTAAATCCTGCCAAAGCGGAAGAATTTGCAGAAGAGAGTTTTATCCCCCTTCGGGAAGAGGCTCGCCATCTGAATTTACAGGTAGATGAACGTTATCAAGTAACCGACAAACTAATTCAGGAAATGGTTCACGTGGCCAAGAAAGAACACGTGGACTACCTGTTCGTCGGAGCAGGACAACAATTCATGCAGGACAATAGCACGGCCCCCGGAAAACTAGGTAAACGATTCACCACGATTTCCCGCTGGCTGAAACAATTAAAAGATCGCCCGTTACATTTACCGGGAACGCTACTCCGGCAAAAACTGGAATCTATCATGGATCACGTGGATTGTTCCGTGGGAATCTTCGTGAACAGAGGTTTCACGCAGGCTTCCCATATCTTACTTCTCGTTGATAGTGAAGACGACTTGTTTCTCTTCAATTACGCCAGAACCCGGTTGGGTGAACAAAGCATGACCATCCGGATTTGTTTTATCAACGAACAGGTGGATAAACAACTACAATCTAGAATCATGAATGATTTCGTTCAAATCGATTCAAACAAATTCGTACTGGACAAACCATTAACCATGAACACTTTTATTGAAAACAAAGAAACCTTATTAGTGATGAATTATACCACTTGCGAAAAGCTGTCAAAAGATCAGGAACTTTTTGCAAAGTTACCCTCACTCCTAATCATAAGACCGAGACAATTAAAAGTTGAGAAAATTTAGAGTAATGTAAAATTTAAAATTTAGAATTCAGAATGGAAAAAACTACCCCCTCTGGCTCCCCCTTACACCGGTGAAGCAACGGACGCAAGAAGACGTTTCAATGTTACATTGTAGCGTTTCCTCCCCCTGTGCAAGGGGAAGTTAGAGGGGGTAGCTAAAGCGCTGACTTTGGGCGGCTGGAATCTAAAATCTAAAATTTAAAATTAATATATGGAATTTCTAATCATCATAGGACTTATCATTTTAAACGGGGTACTCGCCATGTCTGAAATAGCAATGGTCTCTGCCCGTAAATCCCGTCTTGAAACAGAAGCCAAAAGCGGGAACAAATCCGCACAAAGAGCATTAAAATTAGCAAATCAACCGGATCGATTCCTTTCGACCATACAGATCGGGATCACGTTAATCGGTATCCTTACCGGTCTTTATTCCGGGCAAGCCCTCGCTGGAGACTTGGCAGTATGGGTAGAAAAAATAGAGGTGTTACAACCTCACGCATTACTAATATCCAAAACGCTTATCGTAATCGTCGTGACTTATCTCACGCTGATTTTCGGGGAACTCGTACCCAAACGCATAGGAATGGTCGCCGCGGAAAGAATGGCAAAACTAATTGCCGCCCCGATGGATATTCTTTCCCGTATAGCCTCACCTTTCGTGTGGTTACTCTCTGCCAGCACGTCATTCATGATGAGACTATTGGGATTGAACAAATCGGGAGAGAACAAAATCACGGAAGAGGAAATTAAAGCAATCATCCAAGAAAGTACCGCCGAAGGTGAGATTCAAGAAGTAGAACAAGACATCGTGGAACGGGTGTTTAATCTCGGAGACCGGGATCTCGGCTCTATCATGACACACCGGAGTGATCTCATCTGGTTGAACATACAAGATAGTAACGAGACTCTACGAGAAACGGTAAACGCACATCTTCACACTATTTACCCGGTGGCTGACACGAAATTGGATAATATCGTCGGGGTTGTTTTCCTGAAAGACCTTTTTGGAAGAATGGATACCCCGGATTTTAATCTAAAATCCATCGTTCGCCCACCTCAGTATTTTCCACAGAATCAAAGCGTGTATAACGCCATGGAACACTTGAAACAAGGACACACAAAATATGGATTGGTCACGGATGAATTCGGAAGTATCGAAGGAATCGTCACGTTACAGGATATTCTGAAAGCTTTAATCGGAGACCTACCGGAGCTTGGAGAAGAACCGGACATCGTGCAACGGGAAGATGGTACTTATCTCGTGGACGGCCAATGTCCCTTCTATGATTTCTTGGCTTATTTCGATATGGAATGTCTTTACACGAACCATTACTACAACACGTTAAGTGGACTGATCTTAAAAATTTTGGAACATATTCCCCAGACCGGAGAGAAATTGACCTGGTATAACTTCGAGTTTGAAATCGTAGATATGGATGCCGCTCGAATCGACAAAGTCCTTGTCAAAATAAACAAAGAGTAAGGGACCTCCCTTACTCTTTATGATGACTGCACTGGTGTTCTCCACCTTCGTGATGATGGTGGCAACCGATGCCGGAATCCAGGATAAACCCTTTTAAATAACCTTCCGCTATTTTCCGGACATCCCCTTTACAACCACGAAAAACCTTAATTCCCTGATCACTTAATACCTTTAAAGCACCGTCACCCATACTACCGGCAAGCATCACGGTAACCCCTTTTTCTTTCAACACAGAAGCAATATTCGATTTACAACCGCATCCTTGTGGAGAAGGAAGTGTTTCTGTATCCGTGATATTTTTATCGTCATCTACCGTGAACAGCGTGTAATACGCGCAATGTCCAAAATGATCATCAACAACGTTTTCTCTTGTTGGTACTGCAATTTTCATGATTCAATTCCTTTCTTTTATATAAATAAATTCTCTGTTATCCTTTGAAATATTTATCCAAACAAAGGTACATGATTTTTTCAAAATCGCCTCGTATATCCATGACAATAAGGCAAAGTCCCTTTCCTAGTATAGTAATTCTGGTGATAATCCTCTGCCACCCAAAATGTTGTAGCCGGAGCTAACCGGGTCACTACCGCATAGCCTTTCACTTTTAACTCCTGTATCAGCTTTTCAGCCACGGCCTTCTGTTCCGGACTATTATAGAATATTTCCGAACGGTATTGTTCCCCGTAATCCGGTCCTTGGTGATCTTTTTGCGTGGGATCATGTATTTCGAAAAATAACTTTGCCAACGTCTCGTAATCGGTCTTCGATGTATCAAACAACACTCGTACCGCCTCCACGTGTCCCGTGTTTCCCTCACATACTTCCTCGTAAGACGGGTCCTCAACTTTCCCGCCAATGTATCCGGACTCAACGGCAAGCACCCCGGGAGCCTTTTTCATGTAATACTCCACACCCCAAAAACATCCCCCGGCAAAAATAGCCGTGTCTATTTTCAATTCTTCCGCGGGAACAAATTCCATCGAGATCGAATTCACACAATGACGGGTATTCTTCGGGGTAAAACCCTCCCCCATGAACACGTGCCCCAAGTGCGCCCCACAACGAGCGCAGACAATCTCTGTCCGCCTCCCGTCAGCATCCGGTACCCGTTTCACCGCTCCCGAAATCTCATCATCAAAACTCGGCCATCCGCACTGGGAATCAAACTTATCCTCTGAACGGTAAAGCGGAGTCCCGCATTGCTTGCAAACGTATGTCCCTTTTGCCTTAAAATCATAATATTTACCCGTGAAAGGTCTCTCCGTCCCTTTATGAATGATTACCTGTTTTTCATCCGCTGTTAACTCTTTCTTTTGTGCCATAATCATGTAGTTTACTAAAAACAACATCAAGAATAATATAATTTTTCTCATCATCGCTCTTTTATACTCTGAAACGTATTTCCCATCATTTGGTTATTTTTAATGATCAATTTTCCTATTTCCAATCCTTATACCAACATCCAAAAATAATAAAACACAATTTCATTCTACCGATATAAATATCTATTTTGCATCAAATCTAATATCACCTAATATCAAAAAATCATATTATCCACAATATAGAAATATTTTCAACTTATTTCACCATTTAATAAAATATTATTTATACATTTGTATTGATCGGCCGTTGAATACATAATTAATCCAAAAAGGAGATTTAATTAAATCAAAAGTACAAACATAAAATAAAATGAATTTTACGTGTTTAAGATTTAGGTATTAAATTTAATAAGAATGAAAATGAAAACTACATACATTCCATTATTTCTCATTCTCTCATCTTTTATTGCTTGTCAGAATGAAAAAAACTCATTAGATGAACAAATCGTTCCCAACCATCAAGAGACCATTACTTCATTATCACGTTCAACACAAAATAACGTATTAGATTCTGTTTATGTGAATACAGAAGGAGCTCTTGTTTTTGAAACGGCAACAGCCTACATGTCAATCACAGATACATTATTGCAATTTACAAATAAGGAATTAGATCAATGGGAAAAGTCCATCGGTTTTAGTTCTTTAAGAAAAAAATTAAATAAAATCTATGACGAAGCATTTGAAATAAATGATGTTGAAGCATTCCCCTATTTGATCACAAAATATCCAAAGTATATTGAGCTTAATTATGGAAATATTGAACCAATTATAAAAGCTAAATTTTACCATAACATTCTTAATTTAGATGGCTACTTCTATATTAAGAATGACAAATATGAAGTTATCGATGGTAGCCATGTTAAAATCACGTTGAATGCTACTTCTAAAACAAAACAATCAGCAGAATCAATAACTATTTTATATAGTAAACAAACAGAAATTACGAAAAACACACCATCATTGGCCAAAGCCTCAGTTTATCCTCCCGGAGTTAGCTCCGACTATGAAGCGACAGGTAAGGAAGGTGTAACAATATGTCGTAATGGTAATCTTCCATATGTTTACGCACCATATTCCGTTGAAAATTATCTTGTCACAAAATACAAAATAACAAGAAACTCTGTACTTAAAGAGACAAACAAAAAAGTACGTATATGGCTTGTCAATTATTATCTTAATATTGATATGTATTCTTGGAATATCCATGATGGTAAATGGATTTACTATATACCAAAAGATTACATATTACAATGCAAAGAAATAAATGCACTTCTGTATCAAACTTCCTTCTCTGTTGGAACCTTACCTGTTTGGCCTTACGAAATAAAAAATGCATCAACAGGACAACTTGGAGCAGAAAAGGATGGATATCATTTATCTCATTCTTTTACGTTTCGCTACGATAATAACAATTCTCCTATAGATTGGTGTACTTGCACACGACCAATAGGGCAAGAATTAGAATTTAGAGAACTAGAAAAACTATCGCTAAAAGCGAGAATATATCCATTTGCATATGGCATAGCATTTGGATACAAAACAACAATGCCAAATTTAAAATACTAACATTGTACCACTATGAAATTTATCGTAATTTTATACGTCATCATCACAATTATCGCATGCAATAAAGACAGTGATAAAATCATCTGTTATAACGATAGAGATGTAAAAATTAGAATAGACATTCCGTATGGAGCCTATATTAATGAGAAATGTATCATCGAAGGAGAAGTCAATAAGCCCATAACGATGCAAATATTTGTTGATTCAATAAAAATCGGAGAGATATTCGGGAAAGATACATTATCTTGGATTCCCACTGAAGATAAATTTCACCCCGGAAATAATCATCTTCTTCGCGCTTTAGTTTACGTGTGTACCAAAGGAAGCAAAGAATTAACAAAGATGTTTCTAGATAGTCCCCTAACCATTCGAAAACGTGAAGATAACGAATAATCAAAATCATTCGAAATAAAGATAATGCGAATGTGCTATTGAAAACACATTCGCATTATTATATACCCTCATTCTATCTAGCGTTAATAACTTTAAATCCAACAAACAGACCCAAGATTATTTATTTTTAATGACAATATAACAACTTTTTGAAGGTATTTCACATATAAAGAAGTAAACTAAACTTTAAAAATATCAGAAAAATGACTACAACAAGCGCAACAACATCTACCGGTCCCAAAGGATTCAGATGGTTATATCTTATCCTGGGTATCGTGTTATTCGTTTTTGGTGTCGGTATTATCCGGCACCCGGTGGCTTCCTACTTCGGGCTGGCCATGTATTTTAGTATCGTCATCATCGTTATTGGGATCAGTGAAATCATGAACGCCTTCGCAGGCGATAACTCCCGGCATTGGGGATGGGGATTGTTTATCGGGTTACTCGACCTGATTATCGGTTTTATCCTATTGATCCACCCGATCGTCACAGAAGACATACTTCCTTACATCGTCGGCTTTATTCTCATGTTCAAAAGCATTGATTACATTGCCGAATCATTACAGATGTCATCACTAAAAATCAGAGGCTGGGGATGGATATTCATCGCGGGAATCATCACCTTGTTCTTTTCCTTCATGATCGTTTTCTATCCCCTATTCGGAATATTTAACATCATCATCTGGACCGGTCTTAGCTTCATCTTCGCCGGTATCTCTTCATTTGTATATGCCTTTGTAGGGAGAGGATAACAAACTACCCCCTCTAACTCTCCCTTACACAGGGGGAGGACACGCTGCATTGAAATATCGTGATATTTGGTAATCAACACTCCCCCTGTGTAAGGGGGGAGCTGGAGGAGGTAGTTGTTTCATATTTAACGGTAGCACAAACTACTATTAACAAAGCGCCCCGCAGAGGTCTACGAACCTTATGGACTCTATGAACCTTCGACTTTATAAACTCATTCACTCGCTTTGCCACACGAAATATTCTGGAAACGCCTTTTCTGCCTCCACGGGATGACAGAACAATCCGTAAACGGCTGATCCACTTCCAGTCATGGAAACATAAATCGCACCCAGATCCCGTAATATATTCTTTACTTCTTCTATCTCCGGGACTTTAGGAATCACGGAATCTTCAAAATCATTCACAATCACCCCGGTCCATTGCTCTACCGGCAATTTTCCCAATTCTCGCAAATCAAAAGAGGCCGTACGAGGCGTTATTCCCCGGTATGCCTCGGGAGTAGAAACTCCCCGATTCGGTTTCACGAGTACCATATGATAGTCCTTTAATGACAAATCTATCGATTCCATCAACTCGCCTTTCCCAAAAGCAAACACGGGATGATTCAAAACGAAAAAAGGACAATCACTGCCCACCCGGGCCGCATATCCCATTAATTGTTCCTCGTTCAACCCCAAGGAAAAAAGCTGATTCAACCCAACCAGCATAAAAGCGGCATCGGCAGAGCCACCACCCAGTCCGGCACCGTATGGTATGATCTTATGCAAATGCACATCCACCGAGGGCAAATCGTACTCGGCAGCCAGAATAGCATATGCCTTGCTCACCAAATTTTTTTCCGGCGGGCAATCTATCGGGATTCCCGTGGAAGTAAAAACGCAACGTCCTTTCTCACCCTTCACTTCCGTGATTTCCAATATATCCCGGAGACCGATCGGGTAAAACACGGTTTCCAAGTTATGAAATCCGTCCGGCCTTTTCTCCGTGACGAACAACCCTATATTAATCTTTGCATTCGGAAATATTACCATAAACTCATCAAAATTAAAAAATCCGGCATCCGCCGATTTGTAATTCGTAATCTATTCATTTACAATCAATAAAACCATCCAGACAAAGCCATATTGCCGAACAATTTTGCAAATATACCGAAAAATGATATATTTGCTCTCCAATCATCCCCTCAAATAGCGGCTGAACATTATTTATTTAAACTTATAGATTCAAAATCCCATGTTAGAATCACTACAAGCACTAGATCGTACGGTATTTCTTGCCTTAAACGGAATGCACACTCCTTATTGGGATTCCTTCATGTACATATTCACGAGTAAACTCGTATGGATTCCTCTTTACGTATCCATCCTGTACGTCTTGTATAAAAACATGAACATCCGAATGGTCATATTTACAACCCTCATGTTTGCTCTCCTTATCGCATTAGCAGATCAGACGTGTAGTTCCATTTTACGGCCCATATTCGAGCGGCCCCGGCCTTCACGAGACCCGGCCATCGCCGACATCGTGCATATTGTCAACGGGAAACGAGGAGGAAAATTCGGGTTCCCCTCCTGCCATGCGGCCAACACGTTCGCTCTGGCTTGTTTCATGATGTTATTATTTAAAAACAGGGCTTTAACAACTTTTTTCATGCTATGGGCTATCGTGACTTGTTACACGAGAATATACGTGGGGGTACATTATCCCGGTGACTTACTTTTCGGAACGCTTGTTGGTTTTGCCGCAGGAGCTGTCACTTATGGAATATACCGTTTCTGTCTTCGCATAGACGGCATTGCCAACGGGGTAAGATTCCACCAAGATCGTAAACTCGTGAAACATCCTTCTCATATGCAATACACGTCAATCATCATTTACACGGGATTACTCACGATTGCCATATTCGCCGTGTACAGTATCTGGTGGAGAACGTGATAATTTTAGATTCGGCAACCCTAGCTGCCGCAAACAAAACGCCCCGCAGGGGGAACCTTATAGACCTTATAAACTTTAAAAATAATATAATCGGGAGTGTCGAAAGTTTTTTGGACACTCCCGATTATATTATTTATTGATAGCACGATTAAACTCGTCCAATAAAGAACGGAAAGTCTCTTTCACGGAAACAATCTTCGTAGCCCGGAAGGCATTCGCCCCGGCAAAAGCATAACCATTATCCATATTTCCCTTGAAAGCGTTGTACAGAGCCGCAATAATGCAATAAGGACTCTTGCTTATATCACACGTTTTGATACACTTGCACATACACGTTTTAGGCTGTTTCTGCCCTTCCTTCACCTTTTGGATAAACTTGCTGAATATCGCCCGACCTGGCATTCCCACCGGACTTTTGATAATTTGTATATCTTCCTGTTTTGCCTCGATATAAGTCTGTTTGAAAATATCGGAGGCATCACATTCTTCCGTGGTCACGAAACGAGTACCCATCTGTACCCCGGCTGCTCCCATATCCATAAAACGTTTAATATCTTCACCCGTGTAAATTCCACCGGCCACGATTACCGGAATATTCTTCCCGTAATGCGTTTCAATATCCTTCACCTCGTCAATCACTTCCGGTAAGATATGTTCCAGCGAAAAATGTTCATCATTAATCTGCTCGTCCTTGAACCCTAGGTGTCCCCCCGCTTTCGGCCCCTCCACGACAAACGCATCCGGCAGGTAATTATACAAATTATGCCACTTCTCGGTAATAACCCTTGCGGCACGTGCAGAAGAAACAATCGGTACCAACTTGGTCACGCTATCCTTTTGCAAGAAACTCGGCAAATTCAACGGCAATCCCGCTCCGGAGAAAATAATATCCGCTTTTTCAGCAATCGCAGTCTTCACCATATCCGCAAAATTAGACATGGCAACCATGACATTCACGCCAATCACACCCTTTGTTTTCTCACGAGCTTTACGAAGTTCTTCCTTCAAACCCATGATACTAGCCTGAATATAATCTTTGGATAAATTCCGATATAACAAACCTAATCCCGCACTGGAAATCACACCAACTCCTCCCTCATTTGCCACCGCAGACGCCAATCCGGAAAGTGATATACCAACACCCATACCACCTTGTACAATGGGAACTGAGATTGAGAGATTCCCAATGTTTAATTTTTTCATCATCATATATAAAAGTATTTAAGACAGTCAAAGATACTCTTTATTATTAACATTTACACTTTTACACTAAGAATAAACAGGTTAGCAACATTATTTACATTATACAACACGATTATTAACATTGGCATATTTCTTGCATAAAACCTTAAAATCATTTTAGCGTAATATAAAGTATTCAAGACAAAAGAAAATCATTTGATATGAAAAGATTTACACGTGTTACTATAAAAATGCTATGTTTGGGTATCATTGGAGCTACAAGCTCCCTATCAATGGCACAAACTAAAGAAAATGAAAAATTAATCCCATTCGGCGACTTTAATAGCTGGATGGTTCGCATCATTGACGAATCGTTCGTTATTGGCGGTAACACGAAAACCCTTTACGAGGTTGCCCCGTTAGACACAATTATAGGAGACAAACCATACATTAGTTCCACGGTTTCCCCTTGGAGAACATCCAACGTTATGGCCAAAGTCAGTGGAATCACGAAATGTAGTATCTCCGTTTTCCCGGAGAAAAGAGATGACGGCTATTGTGTACGTGTCGAAACGCTCATGGAGAAATGTAAAGTACTGGGTATCGTGAACATCACCGTACTTGTACCGGGTACAATTTACCTGGGACAGATGCACGAACCGATCAAAGACACGAAGAACCCGCAAAGTAAACTGAACGCCGGAATTCCTTTCACGGAAACTCCGAACGCAATTGTATTTGACTACAAAATGGAGACCCCGGGAACAGATCACCGAATCAAAGCAACCGGTTTCAGCAAAATTGTTGACGTGGCGGGTCGAGATTCCGCCGAAGTATACATGATCCTTCAAAAACGTTGGGAAGACGAGAATGGTAACGTATATGCCAAACGGATCGGTACAGCCATAGAACGCCTTTCCGAAAATACTCCCGACTGGAAAAACGCCCACAGACTGAATATTTTTTACGGGGACCCGGCAAATCAACCTGGTAGTAAATCCTACATGCAATTAATCCCCAAAGAACAATCTTTATACTGCATCAACAGCAAGGGAAAATCCGTACCGGTGGAAGAAATTGGTTGGGGTGATACGAATGATAAACCCACGCATTTATTCTTACGTGTATCTTCCAGCTATGGAGAAGCTTACATTGGTACCGTGGGAAATAAACTTTGGGTGGATAACGTTCGGTTGGCTTATTAAAAGTAAACTTCATACAACAACCTTCCCTCTCCCATGCAAGGAGATGGAAACACCTGGTAATCAATTCTCTCCGTACCTGTGAAAATTGGAGAAGACAGTTCATAATAGCAAATCAACTTTACCCCAGTTCAATTCTGAATTTTCTTGAATTCATATAAATTATTGTTATCAAATTTTGATCATATTCTAATCATACTGCAAGCCGCTCCCATTCCGCTCCTATTCCCATCCTATTCCGCCCCTATTACAATAACAAAAAATAGATGTTTATTAGTATATATAATGATTTGATTACATTCATAATAACAATATAATCACATGATACTGATTACATCAAGTAGAGACTCCAACTAAACATCTATTAATCAGAAACAAACCTTTCTCTTCACACGTTACCTGAATCGTTGAGTCATATTCTTCCCACCTTTCATCCCACGTAGCAGCAAAAATATTCCCAGTAAAATAAACGGAATACTCAGCACCTGTCCCACATCCAAGTTCATCTGATCTTCGAAAGGAACTTGTCGTTCCTTGATAAATTCGATTAGGAATCGGGCGACGAAAACAAGGACGAGGGTATTCCCCAAAAGCACTCCCCGGTAGCGCTCCAACCCAATCCGTCGATATAGAAGCAAATTCACCCCAAAAGTAAAAAAATAGGCCAGTGCTTCATAAACTTGAGCCGGGTGACGGGGAACCAAATCTACCCGTTCAAAAACAAAAGCCCACGGCACGTCGGTTTCTATACCAATCATTTCGGAATTCGCTAAATTGCCCAAACGAATAAAACCTGCCGCTAAAGGTAAAACCAAAGCGATCGTGTCAAGAGTTCGTAACACTTTCTCTCCCGTGATCCGGGAATAAATTACCATGGCAATTATCCACCCGACAAGCCCCCCATGACTAGCCATCCCTTGGTAACCGGAAAAAATGACAGTTCTATCCGTTTTCACCCGTATCGGAAGCAAAATTTCCAACGGGTGAGCAAAATAATACTCGTACTCGTAAACCAAACAATGCCCCAAACGAGCCCCCAAGAATAACCCGGCAATACTCAACATCACGAGAATCTGGAGATGCTCCCACGGCATCCCGTTCTCCTTGTAAACACGCTTTAGCATCCACACGGACAACACGGTCCCCGCTATCAACAATAAACTGTAATACATGACAGGGATATCTGCAACCCGAAACACAACCGGATCTATGTTCCACTCAATATATTTCATCACGGGCAAAAATACATTTTTAAATACGCTGATCCAACCAAAAATGCTCTATATTTGTAAAGGTATAACGTATATGTATAAAAAAAACATAATTATATGTTCAGAGAAATGCGCCGTAAACGGCAGTTATTGCCACCTGAAGAGAGTGTGGCTATCCTTGAAAGAATGACTAACGGAACATTGGCCCTCCACGGAGACGATGATTATCCATATGCAGTTCCTGTCAGTTATGTGTATATCGATGGCAGGATATATTTTCACTGTGCCATGAAAGGACACAAGGTGGATGCCATCATGCAGAATGACAAAGTATCGTTTTGCGTGGTGGAACGGGATGACATCAAGCCTGCCGAGTTTACCACATATTTTCGGAGCGTAATTATTTTCGGTAAAGCCCATATCCTAACGGACGAGGCGGGGAAACGTGCAGTCTTGAAATTATTGGCAGACAAGTATTCTCATGGCGAACCGGGTTGGGAAGCGGAAATAGACAAAGACTTTAACCATCTGCTGATAGTGGAGATTGACATTGAACACATGACAGGCAAAGAGTCTATCGAATTAGTCAGAGAGAAAAAAACGACCTCTCCATCCGGTTGCACCCGTATCGGGAGCAGTATCTCCAATGGATGAATGATATAATATGAATATTCGTAAACCAAACAATGCCACCAAACGAGCCACCAATACTCATATCACGAGAATTTGAAAATGCTCCCACGACATCCCGTTCTCCTTGTAAACACGCTATAGTATCCACACGGACAACACGGTCCCTGCTATCAACAATAAACTGTAATACATGACAGGGATCCCACCTACCCGAAACGCAACCGGATCTATGTTCCACTCAATATATTTCATCACGGACAAAAATACATTTAAAATACGTTGATCCAACCAAAAATATCCTATATTTGTAAATGTATAACGTGTATGTGTATGAACAATCGTGATCAAGTCTTGGTAGAAGAGTTAAAAAACGGAAAAGAAAAGACGCTGAAAATCTTTTACGAGGAATATTTCGCCCTATTTGTTTCCTTTGCCAACAGCCTACTTCCCTCGGAAGAGGAATGCAAAGACGTGGTTCACGATGTCTTTCTGAAATACTGGGATTGTAAAGAGGATTTCAATAATCTAATTGCGATAAGAGCGTTTTTCTACAAATCCATCCGGAACACGTGCCTGAACTTGATCCGTCATCAACAAGTACATCAAAAATACCTCACTGAAAACCTGCAATACCTCGAAAGCGACGACTTCATGCACGAAACGATCATGAAAAAAGAGATTTTTCATATCATTCACAACGAGATTAAGTATTTGACGGCAATGGAACAAAAAGTATTACTACTTGCCCTGGACGAGAAGTCAAATGAAGAGATCGCCCAAGAACTGGGAATTGCCGTTTCTACCGTGAAAAGCCATAAAGCCAAAAGTTATGCAGAGTTAAGAGAGAAACTGAAATATTTAAAAACTCTACTTATTTTAGTATCTTGATTCAAAGAACTATCCGTTTTTTTAGTATCTCTGTTTATTGATAATTCGCAAAGAAAGGAGAATCGACTATGACAAGTATGGAACTTGAAGCTTATAAAGCGGAATTAGCATGCGAAATACTGACCACTGACAGTCGTCAAGTACTTGATGAAGTAAAACGTTTACTTACCAAGCTTAGTAAAAAAAAAAGAAGAAACAATTAGTAAAGAAGAAATTCTTGCCGGGATTGATGCGGGATTGAAAGATATAAAAGCAAAAAGGACAAGACCTGCTACAGAATTACTTCAAGAATTGCGAGATGAACTATAATATTGAAACCTCTGAATCATTTGACAAACAAGCCAAAAGATTGCAAAAACATTATGCATCTTTGCAGAAGATTATAATGTATTACTTCAAGAATTAAAGCAAAACCCACAAGCAGGAATCGACCTTGGTGGCGGTCTTCGAAAGATTCGTATGAAAATCAATTCCAAGGGAAAAGGAAAAAGTGGTGGTGCACGTGTGATTTCATTCTAAAAGATCATCCCGTTTCCCCTACAAGTCAAAAAGTAATCTTTTTTATTTTTATAACATTTTAATTATCAGACCATATTAAAATATTTTCATTTTTTCTTCAAAAAAGTCACTTTTTGTCTCCATCCAAATCGCGATGAGGGTGTTTCATATATGAAATTAAGACCAAATCATGAGGACACAAATTGAAGAAACGATAAAACAAGCCATCCGAATCGGGAATTACCTCACGGGGAAAAGCAACGAAGAGGAAAACCCGGCTTCATTACCCGGGAAAGATGAAGACCCAAGCAACGAGAAAGTCGTGCGGGAAGTTTTATCAAAGCAAAATGTGGAAAACAGCCTGGAACAATACAAGCGTCTGAATACCGGATTAGAACGGGATTGGAAAAAATGGCAAGCCTCCCGGAAACACCGGGTTCGAATCATTCGCTACCGAATTGCGGGTATTGCCGCCTCCATCATGCTATTATTCGCCGCTGGCGCCTACTGGCTCTATCCCGAGCAGAAAGCGATAGTTCCCTCTCCCCCTGCGCAAATCCAAGCAGGAGGCTTTAAAGCAACCTTGTATACTGGGGATAAAAAGGTAATCGAAATCAAGGAAAACATGCAAGCCGTGTTATCACAAGACTCTTCCGTGATCGTAAATCGTAATGAATTAAAACATACCGAAACTTCTGGAAGGCCGATAATCAACAAGCTTGTCGTACCCAAAGGCGGAGAATTTGCTATCGTACTGGCTGATGGGACCAAAATCTGGCTGAACGCGGATACCCGTTTAAAATACCCGACCTTTTTCACCGGAGACAAGCGGGAGGTCGAACTGGAAGGAGAAGCCTATTTCGAAGTACAACACGACGACAAGATGCCTTTCATCGTGAAAACATCCAAATCGGCTATTCGGGTCTACGGAACCTCCTTTAACGTGAAAGCCTACCCGGACGATTCATTCCAAAAAACGACGCTTGAAGAAGGCTCGATCGGGTTACAGGTAAACGACAAAGAATTCAAGTTGGTTCCCAATCAACAAGCCGTGTTAAATACCGCAAACGAAGTAAACGTTATAAAAATAAAAGCCCGCCAACAAAGTGCATGGCGTCACGGACGATTTCTTTTCGACAACGAAAACCTAGAAGATATCATGGCCCAACTGGCTCGCTGGTATGATGTAAACATTTTCTTCGTTGGACCAAAAGTCAAGAACTTGCATTTCAGCGGCGAAATAGACCGCTACGAAAATATAGAGAAAGTATTACACATGATAGGATTAACGACAAATATATCTTTCTCGATCAACGGAAAAACAATCACGATAACACCAGAATAGAATTCTAAAATACATAAAATAGCCGGAGAAGACTTCGACCCCTACTCCGGCGGAACTCAAACGAAGTTGAATTACTAAATGACAAAGTTATGAAAAAAAACAGAAACACTTGTCACTTAAGAGGAAAAGTGTTGTCAAAAAGTTACAGAATCATGAAGCTAACATTTATCATGATCATGGGATTCACTCTTGCATCATTTGCAGAAGGAAGAGCCCAAACGGAAAGGATTAATTTTAAAATTGACCGGATTCCAGCAGAAATGGTGATCCAACAATTAAAAGAACTCACCCATTACCGGTTTCTTTACAATCACGAAGAGATCAAGCAATTACCGACAAAACAGATTGAATTGAAGGAAGCCACGATCGAAGAAGTCCTGCAAGTCTTTCTAGCCGGATCGAAACTGAATTACACGATTGAAGACGATGTGATTATCATCTCTCCCAAATTAAAAAAACAACCGTCGCAACAAGTGAAAGCGATTCGAATCACTGGTAAAGTGCGGGACGAACAAAAACAAAGCCTACCCGGGGTGACCATCCAAGTAAAAGGTACAGAATTCGGTGCTGCCACTGACATGAATGGCACATACACACTCTCTATCCCGAACAATATCGGTCAAAACTTTACACTTGTATTCTCGTTCGTCGGGATGCAGACACAAGAAATTGCTTACACGGGTAAAGATACCATCGACGTGGTTTTACGGGAAAATGTGAAAGCAGTTGACGAGGTAGTTGTCGTGGGATATGGAACCACCAAACAGAAAGACTTCACGGGATCTGTTTCATCCGTAAAAACAAGAGAAATCAGGGATGTACCGTTCATCAGCGTGGACGACGCGTTGGCCGGAAAAGCATCAGGTGTTTCCGTGGTAAAGGCAGACGGTTCCCCCGGTGGTGCAGTTCGTATCCGTATCCGCGGTGGTGCATCGTTGTTGGGAACGAATGACCCACTATACGTGATTGACGGAATTCCAACCGTGGTTTCAGACAATTACATCAACGGACAATCGGATATTACCAACCCGTTGGAGGCTGCCAACTACGGGGATGACTTCAACAATAGCGTGGAAGGAGCCTTCTCTCGCGGTTTGAATAATCTATCGGGTTTGAATATAGCGGATATCGAAAGCATCGACATCTTAAAGGATGCATCAGCAACGGCTATTTACGGGTCGAAAGCCGCCAATGGAGTCGTGATCATCACCACCAAAAAAGGACGAAAAGACACGAAACCTCAATTAAATCTAAATTACTATATTGGCTTTACGAACCCGATCAAAGAAAAAGTCTTGAATGCAGAGCAATATAAATCAGCACTGAAGGACGCGGCCCAAAGATTCCTTACGGCACGAGAAGATGCAGGTAAACCGATGACGGGTAGCCAGGTTGAGCAAGCGCAACGCATCATAAACGATCCGGCTTTCTTTGGAAATGCAGACACGGATTGGCTTGATTTGGTTTTACGTACAGGAACTTCTCAGAACGTAGACGTTTCAGTTGCCGGAGGTGGAGCTAATTCAAGGTACTATACCTCTCTCTCGTATACCGGACAAGACGGAACTTTGATCGGAACCGACTTCATGAGAATTTCCGGAAAAATCAGTTTGGATACCGATGTTTCGAATTACTTCAGATTATATACCAATTTAAATTTCGGGTACACGAAAAACAATATCACTAACGGTATATACGGTCAAGCACTTACCGCACCTCCAACTTTCTCCCCGTATAATGAAGACGGAACTTATGCCGCCCTCGGCGACTTGAACAATGACTACCGGGGATATCAAAACCCATTGGCCGTAGCAGCCGGAACAAACCGGGCAAAAACGTATTCTTTCATGGGTTCCGTGGCCGGAGAAGTCACCTTTTTGAAAGATTTCAAATTCAAGAGTACCGTTTCAATCAATTATAATAATTATAACCAGTTAAATTACGTTCCGAGTTTTGTTGAAGTCGGAGGATTCTATGGACGGGAGGATTCTCAAGGAGGAATGGGTACACAGGCACAATCAACTGTAATTGACGTTTTCTTCGAGAACACGTTAACCTACGACAAAGAGTTCAACGAAAACCACAGATTGAACGTGCTGGCGGGAACTTCATGGGAAGATCACCGGAAAGACTACTTCTCGGCAAGTGGACGCGGTTATCCGGACGATGATTACCTGAACAATTTAAGTTCCGCATCCATCGCGGCTAATGTAAAAGGTTCTAATCCGGAAAGTCGGACTTCATTACTGTCATTCTATGTTAGAGCTAACTACGTGTGGAAAGATCGTTATCTATTCACCTTCACGGGACGTGCCGATGCCTCTTCAAAATTTGCACCGGACAATCAATACGGGTTCTTCCCTTCCGGGGCTATCGCTTGGAGAATTTCGGAAGAGAACTTCTTGAACATGGTTGAATGGATTGACGAAATCAAAGTTCGAGCCAGTATGGGAAAAACCGGAACACAAAGTATTGGAGACCATATGTGGCGCACACTTTACAGCCCGGTATCCTACGGAGACAAGAACGCGTTGATTCCTACCCAACTCGGAAACGACAAAATCAAATGGGAATCTACCGTACAAAAAGACCTTGGTTTAGACTTTTCTTTCATGCGCGGGCGTTTAGGAGGTACTTTCGGATATTACCACAAGGTTACTGACGGAACTTTACTTAACATGACTCCGGCTCCGAGTAGTTCTTATTCAACCGTCGTTTTCAATATTGCCAAAATACGAAATCAAGGATTAGAGTTCGACATACATGGTGACTTTATTCGTAAAAAAGATTTCCGCTGGACAGGAAATTTAAATATTTCTCGCAATGTATCGAAAGTTTTGGATATAAACGGTGGTCCGTTCTCCGACCCGAATGATCGCGATGCAATGAATTTAGGTACAAGTGTTGTAAAAGAGGGGGAACCTTTAGGATTACTATACGGAAGAGTAGCCACGGGAATTATAAAAACACAAGCACAACTGGAGGCAGCAAGAGAAGAATTCTCCTTATGGACAATTTTTGACCCCTATTTAAATCTAGGAGACATCGCTTACGAATACGAGGATGGTTTTTGGAAAGAAGATGTTATAGGTCACGCCACACCGGATTTCTTCGGCGGGTACACGAACACGATCAACTGGAACCGATTCACGCTGACTGCTTTATTTACGTTTTCATACGGTAACGATCTTATCTACCAAAAAGATGTCAGCGACTCCGGTATGTCAAGCTTAGCTAACAGAGGTACACGCGTGTTAAATCATTATAGTGAAGACAACACCTCGTCTAATCGCCCAAGAAGTATGTGGGCAACCACTTATATGCTAAGTAGTCTTAACGTATATGATGCCTCTTACTTAAAGCTGAAAACTCTATCATTAAGCTATAATCTACCGGAAAGCATTTGTCGGAAGGTTCGGATTAAATCCGCATCCGTATATGGAACGGCAACCAATGTGTTCACAATCACCTCCTATCCCGGACCGGACCCGGAAGTCAGTGACGATCCGACCAGTGTTATCGGAGGAGGACGGGATGTCAGCACCTATCCTACGGTGAAATCATACACCTTTGGAATAAGAATTAATTTCTAATCCTAAAAATAGAATCATGAAACAAGTCATTATTTATATATTGTCCTTTTTGGGTATTCTTTCACAAATGAGTTGTGATGACCAACTAAATGCCTTACCCACACAATCAAAAGTAGTAGGAAACGTGATCGTGGATCAAAAAAGTGCGGAAGTTGCGTTAAACGGGGTATATTACCGTTTCGCCGAAGGCGGTGACGACCGAGGTACACCTAGTACACAATGGGGATACTCTCAAGAAATCGTTCCCGCTTATCTTTCCGGTTATATCACACGAACCAGCGGGGGAAATTTAGATGAAAATGCATCCGTTCAAGCCACCGACGGTTCTGTTGAAGGGATCTGGAGTTATTGCTACACTCTAATCAATGCGGCAAACGGGGTAATCTCACAAATGGAACCCCTACCCACTTCTATGTTTGAGGGAGAACGGAAAGCAGAAATCATCGCAGAAGCTAAAATCATGCGTGCTTACGGACATTATCATTTACTCCGGTATTTCACTCAATTCTACGATACGAAAAGCGAGTATGGAGCTTTACTACGTGACGAATTTGTCACGACCACGAACATTGCACAATCAAGAGATAACGTGGAAAACACGTATAAACTGATTTTGGAAGATTTAGAAGAAGGCATCAAAAATGCCCCGTTGGAAAATAAGAATATTTACAGCAACCGCTGGATCGCCAAAGCCTTAAAAGCAAGAGTTTTGATCTTACGGGGAAATACCGAGGATTATGAAGAAGTGATCACGCTCACAAGCGACATCATCGAGAATGGTCCTTACGAACTTGAAGAACACGTGCGGGATATTTTCCAAACAAAAGGATTGACGAGTAAAGAAGTCATGTTAGGTATTCAACCTCTTCCGAATCAGGTTACCCGATATGACACCTATATATATAATAATTCGGCTCAATACAAAGCAACTCCCATGTTCAAAAATTTATTGAAAGATGATCCCAGAGAAGAATGGATGCTTGGGTTACTGAGTCCCAAGGATACCATTTATGCCATAACAAAATACGTCGGTGAGAAAATCGAAGAATGTTATGCTATTCGACTAACTGAAATGTACCTGTTAAAAGCAGAGGCTACGGTTCGTGCCGGAAAAGACCTGGGTGACGCCAAGGAACCTTTGAAAACCGTCATGAGACACGCCGGGATCACGGACTTTACAAAAATTGATGCTATCACAGACCGGGATGAATTGCTTTATGAAATCTACAAAGAGACGGTGAAAAACCTCATGTTTGAAGATGGAATCGAATGGAGCATGCTACTTCGTTTCCCCATGGAAGTCATCTTAAAAGTAAAACCGGCCATCCGGGAGAAAAATTATATCATTCTCCCGATCCCAGCTGCCGAGTTCGAAAAAAATCCCACGATTGGGGATCAGAATCCGGGATATAGTAAAATCTAAAAATTCGCCATATGTTAAAGAAATCACTGTTTTTTATTGTCGTGCTCTTACTAAGCACGACAATACTCCACGCACAAAATAATAAATTCACGCTACGCGGAGAAATAAAAGGAATGACGTCCGGCCATCTCCTATTTGGTTATACAGACAATAACGAACAGTACGTACAAAAGAATGTTCCGGTAAAAAATGGAAAGTTCCAACTGGAAGGAATGATTTCCGAACCGACAAATATGTCATTAAGATTGGATTCAACCGTTCGCTACATGGATGACCCGAATCTCACAGACTTCTGGATCGAGGCCTCCGATATGCAATTGGAAATTGTCGTTGGAAAATTCAAAGAGTTCAAGCTTTCCGGTTCGAAAACAAACGAGGAAGAACAAGAACTAAATCGTCAGCAAGCACCAATCCGGGAAGAGATGCGACCACTTACAGAAGCTTATAAAGCAGAAAAAGACCATGAAAAGGCCGCAGCCATCCGTGACCAATTTGAACCTTATAACGAGCGTATGGACGTGATCACGGATGAGTTTATCAAAACCCATCCCGACTCTTATCTATCCCCTTACCTCATGCGTTTCCGGTTGATGTCGTTACCTGTCGGTCAAGTTGAAAACGCTTACAATCATTGGACAGAACGAGTGAAAAACAGCCGCTCCGGTAAAGAGATCGCAGAAGAGATAAAAAAACTAAAACAAGGTTCTCCCGGAAGTCCCGCAACCATGTTTAACCGGAAAGACATTAACGACAAAATGCTCAATCTTGAAGAGCTAAAAGGCAAAAAATACATTCTCCTAGATTTCTGGGCAAGCTGGTGTATCCCGTGTCGTAAGGGGAATCCGCATCTCAAAGAGCTATACAAGAAATATGCCCCCGAAGGATTCGAGATTGTGTGTATCGCATCTGACGACACGAAACCACAGGCTTGGCGAAAAGCAGTCGAGGAAGATGGAATCGGGAACTTCCGTCACGTGTTAAGCGGTATAAAACGTACAGCCGAAGGATATGACAAAAGCGAAGATATTGGAGAATGGTACGGTATTCACACGCTACCCACGAAAATTCTAATTGATAAAAACGGAATCATCATCGGTCGTTACGGCGGAGGTGGTGAGCCACAAGAAAACTTAGATCAAAAACTAATTGAAATATTTGGAAAATGAACAAAATGACATTTATCGGATGGATCGGGTTAACCGCATTAGCCTGTCAATCCAACACGGAAGGTTACCAAATCAAAGGTAACATTGAAGGTGCCGGAAACGGGATCGCAATCATGACACTCCCCGTCGGAAGAGAAGAACCTACTACTGGCGACACGGTAAAAATGAAAAACGGAGTCTTTACTTTCACGGGAAAATTAGAAGCCCCCTCTTGGGTCAGCATCCAAGTTTGTCCGGACAAGGAAAAACCGGCATCTTGTGGTTTTATCGGAGAAAACAACACAATCACTCTCGCTGGAAAATGGGCTGATGTTCTCGACCAATACGGGTATCGGAGTATTCCGAATGTTAACGTGACAGGTTCATTAAACGAAAAAATATACCAGGAAATCAGTAACGTTCGGGAAAAATTGATGCAAGAACCCCGCTTTAAGGAATACGCAGAAGTACAAACTAAATTGAATGAACTCCATAATGGTGAGGATAAAGAAGCCTTCTACAAGTATCAAGCAGAAACCGAGGCAATAACCGAAGAATTCAGCAATGAGGTTCGGAAGCAACAAAAAGAATTGATCCTGAAAAATGACACGATAGAAGCAGTAGCATACTATTTAAATTTCCTTCAGAATGACATGGAGTTAGCTGAATTGGAACAAGTATTCAAGGCCTTATCTCCTAAAGTACAAAACAGTTCATTCGCTAAAGATGTTAGAGTGGAAATTGCAGCAAGAATTCGTGTACAACCAGGTATGCCGGCCCCGGACTTCACGTTGGAAACACCCGACGGGACAAAATTATCCCTATCCGATTTGCGAGGTAAATACGTGATTCTGGATTTCTGGGCCTCTTGGTGTCGTCCTTGCAGAGCCTCTTTCCCTGAAATGAAGAAACTCTACGCTGAATACCATAAAAAAGGGGTTGAAATACTCGGAGTCACGAATGATAGCCGGAAAAACGACTGGTTGAAAGCACTGGAAGAAGATCAACTTCCCTGGCTGCAAGTCATAGATGAATTCCCTATCCCCCATACCCCGGCGAAAGTGGCCACTCTCTATGCTATCCCCTATCTCCCCACGTTGATGCTGATCGCCCCGGACGGTAAAATCGTGGGAAAAGCGAAAGACAAGCACGAGCTGAAAACGTGGCTGGACGAACGGTTGGCGAAAAAGAAATAAAAAATCTTTACTTTCTGTTGATTATTTAAAATCAGAAAAGTAAATAGTTCTATATTATTCATTTATTGGGGCTGTCTCAAAAGTCTTTTTTTAACTCCCTCCCCCCTTCGGGGTATTCCCTCTATAAACAGAGGGAGAGTTGAAATACT
>OHAO01000472.1_pt1 | contig 30171 bp, 19 predicted proteins | sample 1577151 | NCBI WGS metagenome assembly OHAO01 (sample SAMEA3541585, study PRJEB24748) | human gut metagenome | biome: human gut; feature: human-associated habitat; material: faeces | place: China | collected 2012 | reverse complement strand
CCCATCGGGGTTAGTCTTTTGGCAGGGCAGTGTTGACGCAAAGCGTCAACGCTGCATCAGCAAGTAGCGGTAATGTCAACCCCATAGGGTTGGTCTTTCAAAAACAAGCCAACGCCCGCCTGCGGAAACCTTGAAAGAGCAAGTCTAAGGGCTTGTTGTGTGTTTTTTTAATTGAATAAGTTATTATCTCATTTTACTTTGCCCGTTGAGGTAAGGCAATTTCAGCCGTGCAACGAGAGGAATATATTACGTTATCCTTTATCGAAAACTTACAAAGAGTGTGCTTTCTATGCTGATGTAAAACACTTGCGAAACCCATCGAATATGTGGCAACTTTCCACTATTCACGCAACTATGTTAGGCGCAAATATGCATCCGGCAATTGCTTTATGGTCCATCATAAATTTGCAAAAAGAGTTCACTCCTACAGTTCTTAGAGGATCTCTCTTATATTGAACGCACATTAAATAATAAATAGATGTCAGATGGGATATAAGGATAGATTCTTGCAACATCACACGTAAAAAGCAAAGATTGAGTTTTTCCTGCCACATCTTCTGCGAATTTAATCCCGCTTATTTTGGCCTAAAAGTGGGCTTTCTTCGAGAATTTATTGTTCTATATCGGTGAAAACACTGTTACAATACACGGTTTTAAAGGGACTGAAGCTTACTTTTAGCTTTTTTGTGCAGAAAATAATCGGTACCGGCTGTAACATCCGTATCTTTGCCCCGTCATTAAAGTAACGGCGTGAGAAAAGCTACACTTCCATTGCTCGCCTCAGCCTTTCGCCTCTACGCTTTGACGATAAAAGGATTGAAGACGCAATCATAAAAGACGATAAATCAAACAAGGGAAAAACAAATTATTTACATAAAGGAAATCGGCAGGCGTAAGTCTCCGTATGTTTAACTAAATTATTTAGACAATGAAAAAGTTATTCCTAACATTTGCATTCGCAGTAGTAGCTATCGCAGCTAGCGCACAAGTTTATCTTGGTGGTGAAGGTGGCTTCTGGCGTAACCCTGATGGCAACCACACTCAATTTTCTTTAGCGCCGGAAATTGGCTACAAGCTTGATAGCGACTGGTCGCTTGGTATGCAAGTAGGCTACCAATACGACTACGTAGGCGGCAACGATGTTCACACGATTAACGTTGCTCCTTATGCACGTTACACTTTCGCAAAGTTTGGTCCCGTCAAGTTCTTTGCTGACGGCGGATTTGGCTACTATACTACAACTTTAGACAAACCGGGAGGCCGCGATCCTAAATATTCTACTTGGCAAATTGGTATCACGCCGGGTCTTTCTGTGGATCTGAACAGACGTGTTTCTTTCATCACACACTTCGGTTTCTTAGGCTATCGTGATTCTGATATTAAGAACGGCGTTATTCCCGGCCTTGAGAACGTATTGGGCGAAGACGGCTTCGGCTTCCGTCTGGACGCTTCTACGCTCCAATTCGGCTTCGTCTATAACTTCTAAAAATAGCCGGACATTGTCCGATTCATAAACAACGCCCCGTTATCGTTTAGCGATAATGGGGCGTTTCCTTGTTTGTACGCAACAGGAGAAATAGTACTCTTTGTATCGCGCCGCAGATTTGTAATAGCGCCACCCAAGTCTTTGATTATTACAACAAGAAAATGCTCCGGAAGCATAATAACTTCCGGAGCATTTCTTGCGTTAAACGAACGACTTGCTTATTTTGACTTCAGCGCATCCGTCACCTTGATCGTATCCTTCTCAACGTAAGTCTTATCCTTATCGTTTTGAGATATAACTACATTCAAGTTGTCGTTGTTAGCATCATAATAGATTGTCGTCTGATAAGCCGGCACTTCGTGCGCCTTACCACCCGTTGTCTTATAAATACCATTCTCAGAAACGATCGGCGTAACTGTATTGAAATTCTTCACCAAGTTATCATATTCGCCGCCAACAAGCTTCTGCATACGAGCCTTGAGGTCTGCATTATCTAAGAGGTTGATTTCTGTCGGCGTTTTGCCGTCGTTGGTAGTAAAGAGCGCTTTCACGCCGTCCGTTGCAGTAGAATCATTAGCAACCTGCGTAGAATCGTTTGTTACAGGTGTAGCTTCTTTCGTCTGTTGCTTGCAAGCCGTAAAGCCCAAACCGATTACGAGCGCTGCAGCCAAGATAAATGTCTTTTTCATTGCTGTTTTTATCAAGTTTAATTTATATGGAGCAATATTACTCCACGGCGCAAAAATACACAATCTATTTGGCTTGCATCATGAAATTAAAGAAAATTAGGCGAAGCTATTCTATCTTGGCTTTTCTCTACTCCACTTTGCATCTTTCATTATTTTTGAGTTTGCAACGGCTGATTCTCTCCTTTTTAATTGTTTGTATACGGAGAAGGGCGTACTTTTGCACAGCAATCTATAGTTGATTTATTATTTAACACATTCAAGACTATCACTATTCTACAATGGGATGGATTAACGACATACTTTATAACCAAGATTCGGTGGCGCATACTATCGGTCTTTATGCAGTTGTCATTTCTTTAGGCATTTTGCTGGGTAAGATAAAGATCCGAGGTTTTTCTTTTGGGATGACAATCGTGCTTTTCATTGCCATATTGATGGGCCACTTAGACTTTCGCATCAACCAGCAGGTCTTGCTCTTTATGCGCGACTTCGGACTTCTGATTTTTGTCTACACGGTAGGCTTACAGATGGGTTCGAGCTTCTTCTCCTCTTTCCGGCAATCCGGTATTCGCCTCAACGTCTTGGCCATCTTTGTCGTACTGCTGAACCTCATCGTCTTGTTTACGATCTATTTTTTCAATAGCGATAAGACGAGCATCTACCAATTGGTCGGCATTATGTCGGGCGCCGTGACGTGTACGCCCGGATTGGGTGCCGCGCAGCAGGTTTTGCAGGAAGCACCGGGCGACTATGCGCAGACAATCTCTCAGATGACGATGGGCTATGCCGCATCTTATCCTGTCACGATCATCGCTTCGGTTCTCGTGATGGCGTTTATCAAACTCATATTTCATATCAATCCTGCAGCAGAGCAAGCAGCCGTAGAAAAAGAAGAGGCCGACGCTCACGTAGAACCATTTATCGGCACATTTAAGTTAACCAATACGCTGATTGATGGCATAACAGTCTCTAAGTTGCACAGTGTTTACGATCACGATTATGTTGTTTCGCGCATACTAAAGCCGGACGGGCAAATCTTAATACCCGGTTACGATACGCAAATCGGCGTCAATGACCTGCTCTTAGTCGTAATGTCGCCCGAAGATGTCGAGGCTTTCCGGCAGATTGTGGGGCCTACGGTGGAGCGCAACTGGGATAAGGAGCCGGGAAAGGTCGTTTCGCGCAACATTCTCATATCCAATCCGAAGATTAACGGAAAACAGCTGGGCGCACTGCGCATTCGCAACGGTTACGGACTGAATGCTACGCGCGTAACGCGGGCCGGCGTCTCGCTTTTGGCTTCTCGCCATCTCACTTTGCAGGTCGGCGACAAACTGACGGTCGTAGGTCGCGAGGCTGACGTTGATCATTTGGCCGGCCGCTTGGGAAATTCGCAGAAACACCTGCGACAACCCAATATGTTTACCTTCTTCTTCGGCATACTCCTTGGTATTTTGCTTGGCAGCGTGCCCATTGCTTTTCCGGGAATGACCATGCCGCTGCGCCTGGGACTCTCCGGCGGCCCACTGATCATTGCAATCCTAATCAGCCGTTATGGTTACAAACTCAAGTTGGTCTCCTACACTTCCACTTCGGCCGCATTGATGATTCGCGAATTTGGTATGTGTATTTTCTTAGCCTCGGTAGGCTTCGCCGCCGGCCCGAAGTTTGTCGAGTCTGTCTTTAGCACCAACGGCGCACAATGGGTTTTCTGGGGCTTCCTCATTACAACCATTCCCTTAGTCGTAGTAGCCACATTCGCGCGCATAAAATATAAGATCAACTACTTTACTATTCTCGGCTTCATCTGCGGAGCTTACACCGATGCTCCCGCTTTGGCCTATGCTGACAGCGAAGGCAGCAACGACGCGGCGCTCGTGGCCTACTCTACAGTCTATCCGCTCATCACCTTCCTCCGCGTCCTGTGCGCCCAGTTTATCGTTCTGGCTTTCCTGGCCGTCTGATAAGCCCGCGACGCCACAATCTTGTATCCTTTAGCGGCCTTTCCGCTTCCTTATATCCACCCTCGCTCCAATCGGGACGGGGGTGCGCTCATTTTACCCCTTTGAAAGTTTATTCTCATCCTGTTTCCACATTCCCGACTCCACTTCCTTGCGCATCAATTTCAGCAAAGGACACGACCGCCCGCAAGCAAATAAACGCCCCATCAGAATCACCATCATCAACTCATAATCTCACTACAAAAAACACGCACGAAAAGCCGCCAACAAGTCAAGAAATCCCGCCCTAAGCTCAAACGCCCATTGTTTGCTCCCGCCAAACAATCGTTTGACCCCACCAAACCATAGTTTGCTCCCACCCAACAATCGTTTGGTGCCGGCAAACAATAAACACCTCGGACAAAAATAGTCACAAAACCGGCGGAAATAAATTCAAAAGAAACCAGAACACCTCACTGTTTCTCGTATTACCCGCAAAAGGCGAGACAAAGAAGAAGATTAAGCCCTTACGCCTTGAACCAGTTTGCATCAAAATCGAGAGAGGGCAAACCGGCACAGAACAATGCTAAACCTTGCGCGACACATAAGGATATAAAAAAAGAGAAAGACAAAACTGCCTTTCTCTCAATGTGACCCCGGTGGGACTCAAACCCGCGACACTCAGAACCGGAATCTGATGCTCTATTCAACTGAGCTACGGGGCCTACATTTTTCGAGTGCAAAAATAGGCATTAAAGGCCAACAAGCAAAATTTGATGCTGACAAAGCGAAAAAACTTTTTAATCTCTTGGTAATTACTTACAAAACTCGTATCTTTGCGGACATAAAAGGGTGAGGGACTTTTTGAAGTTCCTCATTTGTTTTTAACCGTTTACGTCTGTTTGCATCACGCTTCTTTACAGATTGCGAACGGTAGCCGCAAGGGGAAGCGCCATCTCGTCCGAAAAAACAAGAGCAGATGGGGCGCATTCTCATATCTTTATATAATGTATGATAGATAAAAACGTCGTAAAACAACTGGTAGAGGAATGGCTCGATGGAAAAGATTATTTTCTGACGGACCTGACCGTTTCCCCGGATGATCGCATCGTCGTAGAGATGGATCACGTAGAGGGGGTTTGGATTGAAGACTGTGTAGACCTAAGCCGTTATATCGAAGAACGTTTGAATCGCGACGAAGAAGACTACGAGCTGGAAGTGGGCAGTGCAGGCATCGGACAACCTTTTAAAGTGCACCGCCAATATGAGATTCACGTAGACTCACCGGTCGTAGTGCTAACCGGTGAAGGTAAGAAGTTGCGCGGCATATTAACGGCCGTCGAGTCCGACCACTTTATCCTGACGATTAAGGAAAAAGTGCGACCCGAAGGGGCAAAGCGCCCGCAATGGGTAGACAAGGACCTCACCTTCCGCTTCGAGGACGTTAAATATACGAAGTACGATTTAGACGCAAAATAAACGTACGGACAGCTATGGCACACCGATCATAGGCAGACGCAACTTAGTTCACGTAAATAATAAAAACAATATACAATGCCCAGAAAGAAAGCCGAGGTGATCAGCCTCACCGATACCTTTGCTGAGTTTAAAGAGAACAAAAACATAGATCGCACGACCTTGGTCAGTGTGCTTGAAGAGAGTTTTCGCAGTGTAATTACCAAACTCTTCGGTTCAGATGAAAACTTCGACGTGATTGTCAATCCGGACAAAGGCGACTGCGAAATCTATCGCAATCGTGTTGTCGTGGCCGACAATGCTGTTGAAGACCACAAATCGCAAATCAGTCTGACTGAAGCACGCGAGATCGACTCTGACTACGAAGAGGGCGAGGAAGTGAGCGAGCCCATTAACTTCGCAAAGTTTGGCCGCCGTGCTATCCTGACGCTTCGCCAAACGCTGGCGAGCAAACTGCTTGAGCTGGATCACGATGCGCTTTTCAATAAGTATAAAGATCGTGTGGGCGAAATCATTGCGGCTGAAGTATATCAGACGTGGAAGCAGGAAACGCTCCTGATGGACGATGAGGGCAACGAACTCTTCTTGCCCAAGAACCAACAAATACCGCGCGATTTCTTCCACAAGGGGGATAATGTCCGTGCTGTAATCGACCGCGTCGACAACTTAAACGGCACGCCCAAGATCTTCTTGAGTCGCACAAGCCCCGAGTTTTTGCGTCGCTTGCTCGAACAAGAAATTCCGGAGATCGGCGACGGGTTAATTTCACTCAAGCGCATTGCACGCATACCCGGAGAACGTGCAAAGATTGCCGTAGAAAGCTACGATGACCGCATAGATCCCGTAGGTGCTTGCGTAGGCGTGAAAGGCAGCCGTATTCATGGAATTGTAAGAGAATTGCACAACGAAAACATTGACGTAATCAATTACACGTCTAACCCTGCACTGTTTATTCAACGTGCGCTCAATCCGGCACAAGTTTCCAGCATCCAATTGGATGAAGAAAACCGCAAAGCGCAAGTATATCTGCGCCCTGAAGAAGTATCGCTGGCCATCGGTAAGGGAGGTCAGAACATCAAATTGGCTTCTATGCTGACGGAATATACGATCGACGTCTTCCGCGAAGTAGAGGGCGACGATCAGGAAGACGACATCTTCCTCGATGAGTTTGCTGATGAAATCGATCAATGGGTCATCGATGCGATTAAGTCTATCGGCCTGCAAACGGCAAAGGATGTATTGAACGCTCCGCGCCAAATGTTGATTGAAAAAGCCGACCTCGAAGAGAGTACCGTAGATGAAGTACTCCGTATATTGAACGCAGAGTTTGAGCAATAAATACTAATAATCCGTTTTCCCCTTTCACCACCGAAGCATGAGCATAAGATTAAATAAAGCCCTCAAAGAGTTTAACATAGGCAAGGATACGGCTGTAGAATTCTTGGCAAAAAAAGGCCATGAAATAGAGTCGAACCCCAACACTAAATTGTCAGACGAGCAATACGATTTGTTGCGTCGCGAATTTAAGAAAGATGAAGAGGTGCGCCGCAAGGCTACGGAGCTGAGCCAAGGCCGTCAGCAAGAAAAGAAAGAGAAAAAGGCTCAGAAATCAGAACGACGGGCGACAGAAGAGGTAAAAACTGTCGTTCCGGAGGACTTGCGTCCACAAATCAAGATAAAAGGGCAAGTAGATCTTGACGCGCCTGCTAAAGCGGAGGTGACTCCTGAGGCGGAAAGAAAGGAAGAAAAACCGATTGAGACTCCTGCAGCGGCAAAGCCCGTAGCTACTGAATCGCCGAAAGAAGCTGTTAGTGCGCTTGTAAAAGAGACGACAGCGAAACCGGAAGAGCCGGCAAAAGCAGCAACAACGCCGGAAGTGGCAAAGCCCAATAAGCCCTTGAAGGAAACGACTTCAGAAGCGAATAACGTGGCTAACAAAGCCAATGATGCGACTGAGAAGCAGAAAAAGCCCGCAAAGCCGACGAAGGAAGAACGCGAGCAGCAGATTGGCGAGACGAAAAACGGTGTATTTGAATTGCGCTCTACGCCGGAATTGAGTGCGCCAAAAGTTGTCGGACAGATTGACCTTTCAACGCTTAATCAGTCGACGCGCCCGAAGAAGAAAGGCAAAGATGAGCGCCGCAAAGAGCGCGAGAAAAAGAAACGCAGCCGCATCGGCGCACAGCGTGTCGATATCAACGCTACTGCTAATCAACTGCAAAACAATGAGCGTCGCAAGCCCAGCAACAACAGCAACGGCGGCAACAATCAGCAGACATCACAAAGCAACAACCGCAGACGTAACCGCAAGGTGAAAGAAGTGGTAAAAGCAGAGATCAGCGAGGAAGATGTAGCAAAGCAAGTAAAAGAAACACTCGCACGCCTGACGAATAAGTCAAACAAAAACACGAAGGGCGCTAAATATCGCAAGGAAAAGCGCGAACAAGTGCGCGAACGTGAAGAAGAACTCCGCCGCGAAGAGCGTGCCGAAAGCAAGATTCTGAAACTAACGGAATTTGTTACGGCAAACGAATTGGCGACGATGATGGATGTGCCTGTGACAAAAGTCATTGGTACGTGTATGAGTATCGGCGTGATGGTCAGCATCAACCAGCGCTTGGACGCAGAAACCATTGACATTGTTGCCGACGAGTTTGGTTTCAAGACCGAATTTGTGAGTGCCGAAGTACAAGATGCCGTTCAAGAGGAAGAGGATGATGAAGAAAACCTCGAGCCACGCGCTCCGATCGTTACCGTAATGGGTCACGTTGACCACGGTAAGACTTCATTGCTCGACTACATCCGTAAAGCCAACGTTATCGCTGGTGAGGCCGGCGGCATCACGCAACATATCGGTGCTTATAATGTACAGTTGGAGAGCGGACGCCATATTACGTTCCTTGATACGCCGGGTCACGAAGCCTTTACGGCAATGCGTGCACGCGGTGCACAAGTAACCGACATCGCCATTATTATCATTGCGGCCGATGACGACATTATGCCGCAAACGAAAGAGGCAATCAACCACGCAGTAGCAGCTAACGTGCCCATCGTCTTTGCTATAAACAAAGTAGATAAACCTACGGCCAACCCGGATAAGATCAAGGAGAGTTTGGCGGCTATGAACTTCCTTGTAGAAGAATGGGGTGGAAAATACCAAAGTCAGGATATTTCTGCCAAAAAAGGTCTCGGCATAAAAGAGCTGCTTGAAAAGGTATTGCTCGAAGCTGATATGCTTGATTTGAAGGCTAATCCGAACCGCAAAGCTACGGGTACGATTATCGAATCAGCGCTTGATAAAGGGCGTGGATACGTGGCTACAATTTTGGTAAGCAACGGCACATTGCATCAAGGCGATGTCGTATTGGCGGGCACCAACTTTGGCCGCGTCAAAGCCCTCTTTAATGAGCGCAGCCAGCGTATAGATAATGTAGGGCCTTCAATGGCGGCTACGCTATTGGGCTTCAACGGCGCGCCGCAAGCCGGCGATCAGTTCCACGTAATGGATACCGAGCAGGAAGCACGCGAAATTACCGCCAAGCGCGAACAATTGCAGCGCGAACAAGACTTGCGTACGCACAAGATGCTGACGCTCGACGAACTGGGTCGAAGAATCAAGCAGGGCAATTACCAAGAACTGAACATCATCGTCAAAGGTGACGTGGACGGTTCTGTCGAAGCGCTCTCCGATTCTTTCATCAAACTATCTACACCGGAAATCGCCGTCAACGTAATCCATAAAGGCGTAGGTCAGATTAGCGAGAATGACGTCACACTCGCAGCAGCGTCACAAGCCGTGATTGTTGGCTTCCAAGTGCGTCCCAGTCAAGCGGCACGCAAGATCGCAGATCGCGACGGCGTAGAGATTCGTCAATACTCTATTATTTACGATGCGATCGACGACGTGAAGAAGGCAATGGAGGGTATGTTGCAGCCGATCCTCAAAGAAGAAGTCACCGCAACGCTCGACGTTCGCCAAGTTTACCATATCTCCAAAGTGGGCTACGTGGCCGGCGCTTATGTCTCTGATGGTAAAGTGCACCGCACTGACAAGGCTCGCCTTATCCGCGATGGTATCGTGATCTTCTCCGGCGGCATTAACGCCTTGAAGCGCTTCAAAGACGATGTAAAAGAAATCGGCACAAACTTTGAGTGTGGTATAAGTCTTGTAAACTGCAACGACATCAAGGAAGGCGACATCATCGAGACTTACCAAGAAGTAGAAGTTAAACAGAAGCTATAAACTGCTTGCAGCTGCCATCGTCGGTTGAAGTGTGCGCCACTATATATATAATGTGTATGAGGCCTGATATTCGATTGACTTCGCAGCTCCACCAGCTATAAACAGAAAAAGAGGCAGACGCGCAGTTGCATCCATTGAGATGTTATGCAGTCTGCCTTTGTTTTTATCCGGGGCACTTCCGTGTCCACCAAATACTAACAGCTATGACATTAGACATATTTATAATTGCTATTCTGCTTTGGGCAGGCTTCAACGGCTGGAAGAAAGGTTTGCTTAAGGAACTTATTTCGATGGGCGGCTTTCTGCTTGGCCTCTTAATTGCAGCCACCTGCTACTCTACCTTAGGCGAATACTTGACGGTCAATGGTTCGCAAGTAAATATGCTGACCAGCATCGTCGCGTTCTTAATTTTGTGGATCATCGTCCCCATCGCTTTAGGCTTTGTGGCAACTATGCTTACCAAGACATTGAAAGGGATGAAACTCGGTACGCCCAACTCGATCTTAGGCTTGCTCGTTAGCGTACTCAAATATGGTTTGTTGCTCAGTTGCTTACTAAGCGCTATGAACGCACTCGGACTCCTCAGCCAAGAGAAGATCGCGAGGTCGCATCTTTACAAACCGACGACGAGCATCGTCTCTTTTATTTTTGAGCACGGCATTACGCAGAGCGAGGATAAGCAAGGCCAAACTGCTGATACCACGTGGGTAGAAATGCAGCCGGCAGCCGATGCAACAAAGCAATCTTCCAAAAAGCATTAAAACTATGGCAGACGAGAAAGATATTATACGGGAGACCTTTGATAAAAAGTACGAATACGGCTTTACGACCGACGTCGAAACAGAAATCATCCCTACCGGACTGAATGAAGATGTCATTCGCCTCATCTCTCATAAAAAGCAAGAGCCCGAGTGGCTTTTAGAGTTTCGCCTGCGTGCCTTTCATTATTGGCAAACGCTCGCGCAACCTGAATGGGGACACGTGAATCTGCCGGCTATCGACTATCAGGCAATATCTTATTATGCCGACCCCTTAAAGAAAAAGTCGGGCAAGAAAGAGATCGATCCGGAGTTGATGAAGACCTTCGACAAACTGGGCATTCCGCTTGAAGAGCGCTTGGCCTTAAGTGGCGTGGCTGTCGATGCAGTGATGGACTCCGTATCGGTGAAGACGACTTTCAAAGACAAGTTGCAGGAGAAAGGAATCATCTTTTGCAGTATGTCAGAGGCCGTCCGCGAAAACCCCGACTTGGTGCGCAAATACTTAGGCAGCGTAGTGCCCTATCGCGACAACTATTTTGCAGCGCTCAATAGTGCCGTCTTTTCTGATGGCTCGTTTGTCTACATTCCTAAAGGCATCCGTTGTCCGATGGAACTATCGTCTTATTTCCGCATCAATGCGCGCAACACCGGACAGTTTGAGCGCACGTTGATCGTCTGCGAAGACGGCGGCTATGTCTCTTATTTGGAAGGTTGCACTGCACCACAGCGCGACGAGAACCAGTTGCACGCCGCCATTGTAGAAATCATCGTAGAAAAAGATGCAGAAGTAAAATACAGTACAGTGCAGAATTGGTATCCCGGCGATAGCGAGGGCCGCGGCGGTGTCTATAATCTCGTGACCAAACGAGGACAATTGCGCGGCGCCAACAGCAAACTCTCTTGGACACAAGTGGAGACAGGCTCGGCCATTACGTGGAAATATCCCTCCTGCGTATTGATGGGCGACAATTCGCAAGCCGAATTTTACAGTGTTGCCGTGACCAATCATCACCAAGAGGCTGATACGGGCACTAAGATGATCCATTTAGGTAAGAATACGCGCAGTACGATTGTTTCCAAAGGCATATCCGCCGGCAAGAGTCAAAATTCTTATCGCGGTTTAGTAAAATGCTCTTCCCGCGCTGATGGAGCGCGCAACTACTCTTCCTGCGATTCACTCCTTTTAGGTAGCGAATGCGGCGCACACACTTTCCCTTATATTGATGTCAACAACAACAACGCCATCGTAGAGCACGAAGCCACGACTTCAAAGATCAGCGAAGACCAGTTGTTCTATTGTAACCAACGCGGCATTCCCCCCGAGGCAGCCGTAGATCTGATTGTCAACGGCTATGCCAAAGAAGTAATCAACAAACTCCCAATGGAATTTGCCGTAGAAGCGCAAAAGCTTCTCAGTCTTTCCCTCGAAGGCAGCGTAGGTTAATAGTCCCAATATAGGACAAGCAAGATAATGGCCGGCATTTCAATTGAAATGCCGGCCATTATTGTATTTCTCTTTTAAAGAGACTGCTTTAATAAATCAACTTTCCTGCGCCTCAATAGTTCGTGATAGCTGTTAAACTAACAACCATGCAATTGATTCAGACCTAAGAAAAATATCCCTTTTTATTCAAAATAATCAGAAAGACAAAGATGCATATTATAGAAAAGCATACAAAACCCCAAGTAACACGTAAGGCTATTGTTCCTCTGCGTAAAAAATGATTTATATGTTCATATACCTCTTGATTTAACGGTAGGTGATTTATAGTAAATTTGATTTCTGATAGACCTTTATCTAAACCGTAACATAAGAAAGTTGTAATAATTAATACAGATATTGTGATAATCCAAAGAAGGTGAAAAAGGAAAGGAAGCCACTCTCTATTTGAATTATCATTTGAAATCACATATGCAAAAACCAAAGAGATCATTAATATGTAAAAATAGAGTCCACGCTCTAAAACAACTAATGTATCTTTCAAAGCATTTTGCTGGAAAGATAAAATGGCCAGGTCAATCTTAGAATCTTGATTCAGGATATCTTTATCTTTTTTCATAGTGACATTTAATTGTTGAATCTCTTATGAAAGGCGTTATTACAATAGTTTAACTGAATTATAATGCAAAGATAATCGAAATACACATAAAAGCATAAAATCAATCGTATTTCTTATATACCCATTTATGTGATTTAATTTCTCCTATTTCAATCTGTTATCATCTGAATTGTAGAGTTCAATCAGAACGATGGTCAGAAAAGCAGGAAAAAAGAGCAAATGTGTAATTACAAATTAAGCTAAGAAAGTTAGGCGTATGTATATGCCTACTTATTATGTTTAACGGAGATGGCCGGTTGTGTGTTGAGGTAACTATACGCGAATTAAATTTACTAAGAGGGAGATGAGGGATACTCGTTGCAATAATGTAAGATTATGAGGGATAAAACATATGTAAACAACCCTTTAGAGTTGGTCTTTGACGCTATCTACCGGCGAACATTAGCTGGTTTTTAATGACCAACCCTAAGGGGTTGTCAATTAACCTACGATCTGATGCAGGGTTGACACTGTGCGTCAACCCTGCCCTACCAAAAGACTAACCCCGATGGGGTTATTTGTGGACGAAGATACGCGATAATAAAACAACTTTAGACGGAAAAACCTTAGCCCCATATGCACCCATAATCCGAATACAACTCAAACCAAATCGGCAAAGCTCATACCCACAACGCAAGCCCTTAGGCTTGGCCTTTTGGCAGGGCAGGCGTTGGAGCAAAGCGACAACCCTGCCAAAATGTACCCGCAAACGACAACCCCTAAGGGTTGGTCTTTAAAAATGTCCACTTATAGGCGCTTGAAAATGATGATAAATCAAAACCACCAAAGCTCATACCCACAACGCAAGCCCTTGGGCTTGGCCTTTTGGCAGGGCAGACGTTGGAATAAAGCGACAACCCTGCCAAAATATGCCGCAAGAGGCAACCCCTAAGGGTTGATCTTTCAAGTACTCCGCGTATATGAATGGGTCTGTTTTGAGAGAGCGAACCTAAGGGCCTGACATTATTCCTGCAATCTGCGGCAGCGTTGACGCGAGGCTTACAACATTTATTCTTACTCCCCATTATATCTGTTGCACGGCTTATAGAATAGATATGAAAAATGTTTACAGTAAAAAAGTGAGATAGGCGGAACATGCCGGCTAAGCACGAAAATTAAAGCTCAATAACACATTGAAAATCAACACTACTAAGAACGCAAAAACTTTCTTAGGTGAAAATGAAAATTGTCTTAGGAGAGAATTAAAACACACTTATAGGACAATTTTTCTTTTCTTATAAGACAATTTTCATTTGCTCCTAAGCTAATTTTGAGAGGGTACTGATGAGAGAAAAAAGTTGACGGGATGGGCACAATTACTGAATAAGTTTGCAGGTAAAGCCTATGGAGAAAACGAACGAAAAGCCACAGAATGTGCTTAGCTGTTGGGGCTGACTTATGTTTTATCTATGGGCATTAACCAAGACATACTTTCAAGTGGTGCGATATTTGGTTTCCTTGCATCTTCATTTATGCTGAAGGCAAGTTTGCCAGGCATTCTGCACGATAAATGAGCAACAATAGCACACTTACACTGCAGATTATACAATAAACAAGCTCTCATGCAGTTGTATAGTTTATGAAACAATACCTTTTTCTACTTCTTTCTCTTGCCGGTTTAGCTACTACGGCACAGACGGCGATAGGTTTGGATCAGCAAGCCTTGAAGCAATGGAGCATTGGCACGGCTAATTTCAGTGGCATTACAAAGATTGACGATACGCGCTATGCCGTAGTGAGCGATAAAGAGCCGCGCGATGGCTTTTTCCTTTTTCATATCTACCAAGATCCGCAGAGTGGCGAGATAAGTAGCGTTTCGCTGGAGGGATTTGAGGGAAATCCGCATCCTACCACAGATGGTGATGGCAACAGTCTTAGAGATTGCGAAGGTATCGCTTATAGGCCTTCAAGTAAGACGCTCTTTATCAGTGGCGAGGGGGATCAGAAAGTATTGGAATATGATATGAACGGCGTGCCAACCGGTAAGCAACTGGACATTCCGGCAATTTTTTCTGCATCGAAGATTGTAACGAACGGCGGTTTTGAAGCTTTGACGTATAACCCCAAGACACGTAAGTTTTGGACGACTACAGAGAATACGCTGCGTGCGGATGGGGCGACGGCGAGTCCGAATCATCCCGGCGTGGCTAATCGTTTGCGCTTGCAATCCTTTAACGATGATCTGCAAGCCGGAGCGCAATATGCTTACAAGATGGATGCAGGACGCCAACAAGGCTTTGGGCGTTATTATGCTATGGGCGTTCCGGCTTTGTGTGCGCTCGATGATGGCCGACTGATTGTGATGGAGCGCGAACTAAATATTCCGAAGGCCTACGTGGGCGGAGAGGCGATCATTAAACTTTATTTGGTTAACCCTGTGCAGGTATTGCCTATCAGTGAGCAACAAAATATGGAGAAGCTGTCCGAAACTTATTTTCTACCCAAGCGGTTGTTGCTGACCTTTAAGACGCGTATTATGCCTTGGAAACTTGATTACGCCAATTATGAGGGAATGTGTTTGGGCGCAAAACTGCAAGATGGGCGACAAACGCTCCTCTTGATTAACGATAGTCAGGCTTCGGCCGGTGAAGGACCTTATCGCTTGAAAGATTATCTGAAAGTGGTGGCCATCTCTTTTGATTAAAAGGCTTTATACAGAAAAACGAAGAAGTCATTGCTCGGAAAAGCTACGGGCAATGACTTCTTTGTATAAGTTGACTCGCGAAACGATATTGCGTTGCTGCGGCTTAGTCTTTATTCCTCAATTCGAACATCACCACGCGCGATGAGTTCTTTGAGATGGATCTTTTTGACGAACTGCATATCGTGCTCGACCATAATGTGAATCAATTCTTTGAAGCTCGTCTTCTGCGGATTCCATCCCAGTTCGGTGCGCGCCTTCGTCGGGTCGCCAAGCAACTCCTCAACCTCTGCGGGGCGGAAATATTTAGGATCTACTTCGATGAGTACGCGCCCTGTGCCGCGCTCGATGCCTTTCTCTTCGATACCTTCGCCTTGCCAATCAATGGTAATGCCAACTTCTGCGAAGGCTAAGGTGACAAACTCGCGCACGGTATGATATTCGCCTGTGGCGATAACAAAATCTTCGGGCTCTTTGTGTTGCAACATCAGCCACATACATTCGACATAATCTTTCGCATAGCCCCAGTCGCGCCGCGCATTCATATTGCCGAGGTACAACTTATCTTGCAGGCCTTGCTTGATGCGTGCTACAGCCAGCGTAATCTTGCGCGTAACGAAGGTTTCACCGCGACGCTCGCTTTCGTGATTGAAGAGGATACCATTAACGGCATACATGCCATAACTCTCGCGATAGTTTTTGACAATCCAAAAACCATATTGTTTGGCCACGCCGTAGGGAGAGCGAGGATAGAAGGGCGTTGTCTCTCGCTGCGGCACTTCTTGCACCTTTCCATACAGTTCGGATGTACTGGCTTGATAAAGGCGGGTCTTCTTCTCCATACCCAAAATGCGTATCGCTTCAAGTAAACGGAGAACACCCACGGCGTCAGTCTCGGCCGTATACTCGGGCACGTCGAAGCTGACCTTAACGTGGCTTTGTGCGGCTAAGTTGTAGATTTCATCGGGCTGTATAGTCTGGAGGATACGCAGGATTGAACTCGAGTCGGTCATATCTCCCCAATGCAGATTGATCAATCTGCTCTTCTTCATATCCCTAACCCATTCGTCCAAATAAAGATGCTCTATACGTCCTGTGTTGAAAGAAGAGGAACGACGCAGCACGCCGTGCACTTCATATCCTTTGCTGATCAAAAATTCGGCAAGAAAGGAGCCATCTTGCCCCGTAATACCTGTGATCAAAGCTGTTTTTTTCATATCGTAATCGTTGTTTATACCTTCATTAAACATGCAAAAATAAGCATTCTTTAGAGGGTAAAGTTATTTTGAGCAATAGTATTTTATGCAGAAAGGGTTTCTACTGGCACTTATCTGTCGAAACTTTTCGCTCTTTTCCAAGTATAATACTTCTTTTGAAATCTATTCTCTTTAAGAGCAGCTTAGGCATTAAACGGCTTTCCCCCACCCTTATATATAAGGATGAGGGAAAGTTATGATAATCTCTGCATCACAAGGGATGCGAACGTTTATAGACTATGCTATACTAAGGGGATGACAAGCAACAAGACGAGTTGGGCCATCAAGATACGCAGGAACATCGTCAAAGGATAAACAGACGAATAACCGATAGCCGGCGCATCATTGTTAGCCGTTTGGTTTGCAAAAGCCAAAGCAGGAGGGTCCGTATGCGAACCTGCGATCATACCCATCAACGTAAAGTAGTTGAGCTTTAACTTGAGGCGACCGATGAGTCCTACAATGATAATAGGAATAACGGTAATCAAGAAACCTGCCCAAACATAAGTGAGACCGCCGTTCTTTACAGTTTCCCAGAAAGTAGCGCCCGCCTGAACGCCGACACCGGCTAAGAAGAGCACAAGCCCCACTTCGCGCAACATTAAGTTGGCACTGGTCGTCAGATAAGACGAGATCTTAAACTTATAACCAAAGGCGCCAATCAGAATAGCTACGACGAGCGGACCACCGGCCAAGCCTAATTTGACAGGAACACTTACGCCCGGAATAGGAATAGGAATCATTCCGACAAGGCAACCAATGAGAATTCCCAGGAACAAAGCACCTACGTTCGGGTGATCCAAGCGTTTTACGGCGTCGCCAATCACTTCTTTCAAACGATTAACGTTTTCTTCAGCGCCGGTTACGAGAATGCGGTCACCCATTTGCAGGCGGAAGTTCTTTTCTGCGAAAAATTCCATACCGGCACGCGTTACGCGAGTTACATTCACGCCATAAAGCGTGCGGAAGTGTAAATCTTGGAAAGTCTTTCCTTCGACTTCGTGCTTCGTAACGACTAAGCGGCGAGAAACAAACTGGGTTTGCTCAATTTCTTTCGTCCAATCAATATCGATCCGATCGCCGATAAAGGCCGTAATAGCAGCTGTATCTGCTTCCGGACACACGAGATAGAGGCGCATACCTACGTGCAAAACTTGATCCTCTTTCGGAATAAACATCTGATCTCCTTCAATGCAGCGCGTACATACGAAATCGCGCTTCAGGAAGCCGGCCAATTCTTGAATGGTACGCCCTTCGATCGACTTATTGGTAATCTGCAGCGTAACGTGTTCGGGTTTTGCTTGCGGGTCGCTCTCGTGCGCCTGCTCTATTTCGCGATACTCCTCATCCAAGTTGATGTGGCAGAGGAAGCGTAAAAGAATCGTCGCACCGATAATACCCACAACGCCCAAAGGATAAGCACACGCATAGCCGTTTCCTATTTGCGGAATAGCATCAGCCGGGAAGAAAGAGGGCAAAACGTTAGTTGCAGCACCCAAACCCGGCGTATTGGTAACGGCACCGTACATTACGCCGGTCATCATCGCCAAATTGTTCTTATTCTGCGGGTCTCCACCTTCATAAAACACGATAAAGAAGAGGCCGAGCATCACCAAAACGTCAAGCAATACCGTAGCTATTGCCAATATGTTCATACCGAGTCCACCTTTGCGGAACGTTGCAAAGAAACCAGGCCCGACTTGCAAACCAATGCAGTAGACAAAGAGGATAAGGCCCAACTCTTTGACGAAGTTAATGATGAGTTTTTGCTGGTGCATCATTTCGGAAAAGCCTTCAGTCGTTGCATTGGGTTCAACGACAAAGACATTGTAGAGATGGCCAACCAAAATGCCGACAAACAAGACGAACGTAACGCCAAGCGAAACGCCGCCGATTTTCATTTTACCCAACTTGATGCCGAGCCAAATCACCAACGCAAAGATGATGGCCAAATGGGCGGGGCCGAAGGGCTTCATTAGGATATCAACAATCCACTCCATTGTTATTTATTGAGGTTAAAAGGTTTCTTAAACACGAGCTGCCGTATAGCGGCTCTGACCTAAAATTGCTGCAAAAGTATGTAAAGCGTTTCATTTTGCACTGTAATAAGCCCAAAAAAGCACTTAAAACAGACCAGGTAAATAAGACAAAAGGCAACAACCGATGCAAAAAACGCAAAAGGGGCGACGACAGCGGATCACGGCGCATGACTTTTGGTTTACCTACAAAACGCGACAGCCGCAAGCGGGAACTCCGCCTGCGGCTGCCTATATATAATAATGTGTGACTGCTTATTTTTTGATCATATCCACCGAGCGTTGCAGGAAGTTGCTCAAAGCCTCTCCCTTGAGCAAGCCGTTTTGCAATAAAGCCAAATCTATCAATTGCGCAATGACAGAATCGGACTTCGCATATTCGCCCAAGATCTCGCGTCTGATGGAGCGTTGCCTTTCGATGTCGGCATTACACTTCGTCAACTCATCGCGCTGCTCCTGCGTAATCTCATCCGGCTTCTTATCCTTTTGCTGCTGTTCGAGGGCAGCGCGGCGGGCGTTGAGGCCGTTCATTTCGTTGTCCACGGGCTGCAAGCGTTCGCTCACGGCGGCCGTCATATCAGCCAGCACAGTCTTGATTAAGCGGTGGTCAGCGTTGAGAATGACGCTATACATATCCGGCATTTGACCATAGAATCCCATTCCGGGCTGCAAGCGTGCAACGTCTTTCATACGCCGCATATATTCGCTCTGCGTAATGAGCACAGGCGCAGCCTTTTCGCCCATCGAAGCAACCTCAACCGTAAACTCTGCGCCGCTCAACTTCGGGAAACCGGCCTTGAAAGTCTCAGAAAGGTTATCGCTTTCTACTTGCGTCAAACTGCTTTGAGCTGCTTCTACCTTAGGAATCAAGCGGTCTGCGGCGTCACTGTCTACACGCACGAAGCGCGACTTCTCAAATTTCTGCTCCAACATCTGCACGAGCGGCGTGTCGAGTTGGCCATCGAGCAGCAAGACGCTGTAGCCTTTTGCCTCGGCCGCTTGTATGTAAGCATATTGATCCTCTTTGCTGTTGGCATAAAGGTAAACGAGGTTACCATCTTTGTCTGTCTGCTCAGCAGCGATGAGTTGCTTATACTCTTCAAAGGTATAATATTTCCCGCCGACGTCTTTCAGCAAGGCATAAGTCTTGGCACGATCAAAGAAATCCTGCTCGCTGAGCATACCATAGTTGATAAAGAGTTTCAAGTCGTCCCATTTCTCCTCGAAAGTCTTGCGATCTTCCTTGAAGATGCTTTGCAGACGATCCGAAACCTTCTTCATAATATAGCCGGATATCTTCTTAACGTTCGCATCGCTTTGCAGATAACTTCTACTTACGTTCAGCGGAATATCAGGCGAATCAATGACGCCGTGCAGCAGCGTTAAAAACTCAGGAACGATGTTTTCCACCTCATCCGTGACGTAAACTTGATTGCAATACAGCTGGATTTTGTTCTGACGGATGTCAACATTGCTCTTCAAGCGCGGGAAATAGAGTACACCGGTCAGATGGAAGGGGTAGTCAACGTTAAGATGAATCCAGAAGAGCGGTTCGTCCATCATCGGATACAAGTCGCGGTAAAACTTCGTATAGTCTTCATCCTTCAACGTACTGGGTTGGCGCATCCAAAGCGGGTTCGTATCGTTGATGATGTTAGGTTCTCCAGTTTCTACTTCCTTTCCGTCTTTCCATTCCGTCTTTTTCCCCATCGCTACAGGTATCGGCAGGAAGCGGCAGTATTTACGCAGGAGCCCAAGCACCGTATTCTTTTGTAGAAACTCCTTACAGTCGTCGTCGATGTGAAGAATAATATCCGTTCCGCACTCTGCTTTGTCAACCTCTTCCATCGTAAAGGCGGGCGTACCGTCGCAAGTCCAGCGCACAGCTTTGCTATCGGCCTTATAACTTTTGGTCACGATTTCCACTTCTTTGGAAACCATAAACGTAGAATAGAAGCCGAGGCCGAAATGGCCTATAATAGCGTTAGCATCGTCTTTATATTTCTCTAAAAACTCATTGGCTCCCGAGAAAGCTATCTGGTTAATATAGCGGTCAACCTCTTCTTCCGTCATTCCGATACCGCGATCGCTGATCGTCAGCGTGCCTGCGGCTTCGTCGATCTTGATTTGAACCGTAAGATCTCCCAAATCCTCTTTATATTCGCCGCGCATAGCGAGGGTCTTCAACTTTTGTGTAGCATCTACTGCATTAGATACGACCTCACGAAGGAAGATTTCGTGATCAGAATACAAGAATTTTTTGATGACGGGAAAGATATTTTCCGTCGTTATCCCAATATTTCCCTTTTGCATGTTTTATCTGTTTATTGTTATTGTCCATCTTAGTATGCAAAGAGAGTGCCAAGCAGGCCCACGAGGTCAGTTTATTTTGAAGAAAATAAAGATTTCGCAAGCTATAATCCATTTCTGAACTCGCGCTCGGCTTAGCGGCAGTCTCCTATGTCTATTCATTATTATAGTCCGCTTGCCAATGAAGTGACGAATGCAGGCCTTTTACTCCTCCCCCACCGTTTTGCCGTTCGCGATGCCTTAGATCGATCAAAGGCGTAAAGAAGCGTGGGCGGCGAGATAAGGAAATCGTATGCCGCACATCTGATCTTTTACGCCGAAAGACAAATAATTGTCTCGCGCCCGACAAAGTTTTTTTCGTTTGGTGGGAACAAACGATAGTTTGCCGGCAGCAAACGATGGTTTGGTGAGAGCAAACAATGGTTTGGCGGCAGCAAACAATGAAACAGCCGGAGCAAAGCAAAGCGTATGCCCGTGGAAGTTTCACAAACATCAATCAAAGAGGGATGGGAACTTAAACCGACAGGAGCGATAAAAAGCCGTCGGGAAGGGGCAAAAAGCCTTCATCGACAAAAAGACAATAAGCACGCATCCGGCAACAACAAGACGCCGTCAGATTACAGTCCTTTTCGCCCTTTTTCCGACATAAAGCATCACAAAGACAGCCAAGACTGCCTCCGTCTGCCAACAAGGGGAGGTCGAAACGGGTTGCAAGATCTTGGCAACGAAGAAAAGTGGGATGAAACAAGTAAAATATCGCACTATTTGTTTGTCGTTTACAAAACTAATTTGTACTTTGCGCCTCGAACGCTTGTAAGAGCGTCACGAAAACATATTAATCACATTAACAAATAACAAACCCGATTAATACATGAAAGTTTACGGCACACACAACATTAAGAACATTGCGCTCTTGGGCAATGATGGCTCCGGCAAAACGACGCTGACTGAAGCGCTGCTCTTTGAAAGCAGCCAAATTGCGCGACGCGGTCGCATCACAATGAAAAATACCGTCAGCGATTATTTTCCCGTTGAGCAGGATTATGGCTATTCGGTCTTTTCTACCGTGTTTCACGTAGAATGGAACGAAAAGAAGCTAAACATTATCGACTGCCCGGGTTCAGACGATTTTGTCGGAGCGGCACTAACAGCACTTAACGTGACGGATACGGCCTTGTTGCTGATCAATGGTCAATACGGGCCGGAAGTGGGCACGCAAAACCACTTCCGTTATACGGAGAAACTCAACAAGCCGGTGATCTTCCTCGTGAACCAACTGGATGATGAGAAATGTGATTACAACAATATCATCGAACAACTGCAAACGATTTACGGCGCAAAGGCCATTCCTGTGCAATATCCCGTCAAGACGGGGCCGGACTTCAACTCGGTGGTCGACGTGATCTTGATGAAAAAACTGACGTGGGGGCCGGAAGGCGGACGACCTACGATCGAGGATATTCCTGCTGAGGAGCAGGAGCGCGCTATGGAACTCCACAAGGCGCTCGTCGAAGCTGCGGCGGAAAACGATGAGGCACTGATGGAAAAATTCTTTGAGGAGGAACACTTGACGGAGGACGAGATGCGCGAAGGTATACGCAAGGGTATGGTCACGCGCTCTATCTTCCCCATCTTTTGCGTATGTGCTTCAAAGAATATGGGCGTTGGCCGCTTGATGGAGTTTCTTGGCAACGTCGTTCCCTTTGTTGATGAAATGCCTCCCGTGCATTGTACGCGCGGCGAAGAAGTGCCGGTAGACGCTGACGGACCTACGAGTCTCTATTTCTTCAAAACGGGCATCGAACCGCATATCGGAGAGGTGCAATACTTTAAGGTGATGAGCGGAAAGGTGCGCGAAGGCGATGATCTTTCAAATGCTGACCGCGGCTCTAAGGAGCGCATGGCGCAACTCTTTGTGGCGTCGGGCGCAAACCGCGAAAAGGTGGAAGAACTCGTGGCCGGAGATATTGGCTGTACGGTCAAACTGAAAGATGTGCGCACGGGTAATACGCTCAATGATAAAGATTGCGATTATCGTTTCAACTGGATTAAGTATCCGGAGCCGAAATATACGCGGGCAATTAAGGCCGTTAACGAGGCGGACACGGAGAAAATGATGGCGGCGCTGACTCGTATGCGACAGGAAGACCCAACTTGGGTGATAGAACAGAGCAAGGAGTTGCGCCAAACCTTGGTGCACGGACAAGGTGAGTTCCACTTGCGCACGCTAAAATGGCGCTTGGAAAACAATGATAAGATTGCGGTAGAATTTATCGAGCCGAAGATTCCTTATCGCGAGACGATCACGAAAGCAGCCCGAGCTGACTATCGCCACAAGAAACAGAGTGGCGGTGCAGGTCAATTTGGCGAGGTGCATTTAATTGTCGAGCCATACAGCGATGGGATGCCGGATCCTACGGTTTACAAGTTTGACGGACAGGAAATACGCGTTAATGTGCGCAATAAGGAGGAAATTCCTCTCGAATGGGGCGGAAAACTCGTCTTTATCAATTCTGTTGTCGGCGGCGCGATAGATGCGCGCTTTATGCCTGCTATTTTGAAAGGTATTATGAGCCGTATGGAGCAAGGACCGCTGACGGGTTCTTATGCTCGCGACGTGCGCGTCATCGTTTACGATGGTAAGATGCACCCGGTCGACTCTAATGAGTTGTCGTTTATGCTCGCAGGACGCAATGCTTTCAGCATAGCTTTCAAAAATGCGAACCCCAAACTGCTCGAACCGATCTATGACGTTGAAGTCTTTACGCCGGCTGATAAAATGGGCGACGTAATGAGCGACTTGCAAGGCCGTCGGGGTATGATTGTCGGAATGAGTAGCGAAAACGGCTACGAGAAGTTGCAGGCAAAAGTACCTTTGAATGAGCTAAGCACATACTCCACGACGCTAAGTTCGCTAACGGGAGGTAGAGCCGGCTTCATCATGAAATTTGCCAGCTACGAATTGATGCCGGGTGAACTCCAAAAGAAGCTCACCGAAGAGTTCGCCGCTGCGCAAGAGGAGAATTAAGACGCTTAGTCTGCACAAAGCTACACATAGCTCGGACATTGCGATATATAATAAGGAAGCCAACCCCTCAAGGTTGGCTTCTTTTCGTTTTTATATTTATGGTGTGAGTACAACACGTGTGCTAAGCTACACACAATCCATCACCACTGGCGCTCACCCCAAAGGCGGTTGAGCCGTTCACGCTGCTTGGCTTCGACCGGATTGTCACAGGGATGCCAAAAGCCTTCATTCTGCAACGCATCAGGAAGATACTGCTGCGTGGCAAAGTTGTCGGGATAATCATGAGGATAGCAGTAGCCATCAGCGTAGCCCAAATCTTTGAGCAACTTCGTCGGCGCATTGCGCAGGTGCAAGGGTACGGGCAGATCGCCCGTCTCACGAACACGCTGCAAAGCGGCATCGATAGCTAAATATGCACTATTGCTCTTCGGACTATTGGCTAAATAGACGGTAGCTTCAGCAAGGGGGATGCGAGCTTCGGGCCAGCCAATTTTTGTAACAGCGTCGAAAGCGGCATTGGCAAGTAAGAGGGCATTAGGATTGGCCAAGCCTATATCTTCGGCAGCGCTAATCACTAAACGACGAGCTATAAACTTCGGATCTTCACCCCCTTCGATCATCCGTGCCAACCAGTAAAGTGCAGCATCGGGATCGCTTCCGCGCAAACTCTTGATAAAGGCTGAAATAATGTCGTAATGCATCTCTCCGCCTTTGTCGTAATGGGCCGGATGCTGCTGCAAGCGAGCCGTAACAAGGGAATTATCGATAATAATCGGACCTTCCGAGGCCGCCTGCGTGACCAAATCGAGTATATTGAGCAACTTTCGCGCATCGCCGCCGCTATAACGCAGCAAAGCATCAGTTTCTTTCAGATCTATCTGCTGCTCTTTTAATAGTTCGTCAGTGGTCAGCGCGTGTTGGAGCAATTGCAGCAGTTCATCTTTTGTCAGGCTGTTCAGAACATATACTTGACAGCGCGAAAGCAAAGGCCTGATCACCTCAAAAGAAGGATTCTCCGTTGTGGCACCAATCAAAGTAATCGTGCCGTTTTCCACAGCGGCCAGCAAACTGTCTTGTTGCGACTTGGAAAAGCGATGAATTTCATCAATAAAAAGAATAGGACTCTGATCGGAAAAGAATCTATTTTTTGCAGCCTTTTCAATGACGTCGCGTACATCCTTCACGCCTGAATTAACTGCAGACAATGTGTAGAAAGGCGCTTTAAGTTGTGTAGCAACGATGCGCGCTAATGTTGTTTTTCCTACACCCGGCGGCCCCCAAAGAATGAAGGACGTGATCCGCCCCGCGTCAATCATATTACGCAAGACGGCCCCGGGACCAACCAAATGCTGCTGGCCGACATAATCATCTAAGTTCGTCGGGCGCAAACGCTCTGCTAAAGGTTTCATTGCTCGTTAGGGTTTATCAAGAATCAATTTCTGAAAGTTCAAGCCAACGCATCGACTTTTCATCGAGCTCTTCTTCCAACTGTGGCAGGCGCTTGGATTTTTCCGTCAAAGCCTCAACCGAAAGTTGACCGCTACAAAGCGCTGCTTGCAATTGAGCTTTTTCGGCTTCTAATAAGCCAATCTCTGCCTCAAGAGCCTCCATTTCTTTACGCTCCTTAAAAGAAAGTTTGCGCTTTTGCTCGCCTTCAAAGTGTTTTTCGCCCTTTGGCTTCTCCGAAATATGCGCCGGTATCTCCTTTTCTTGCAGCAAGCTCCACGATCTGTATTGCGAATAATTGCCGGGAAAGTCATCGATGCGTCCATCTCCCTTAAAGACGAGCAAATGATCAACAACCTTATCCATAAAGTAGCGATCGTGGCTCACAACAATCACGCAGCCGCGGAAATCCTGCAAATAGGCTTCCAAAATCTGCAAGGTTTGAATGTCTAAATCGTTGGTTGGCTCATCGAGGATCAAGAAATTAGGGTTGCGCATCAAGACCGTGCATAAGTATAATCGGCGCTGCTCACCGCCAGACAACTTATATATATAGTCTTGCTGCCGTTCGGGCGGAAAGAGAAAATGTGTAAGGAATTGCATCGCCGTCAGTCGGCGGCCGCCGCCAAGATCAATGGTCTCGGCATATTGACGTACGGCGTCGATGACCTTCATTTGCTGATCAAAAGCCATCCCTTCTTGCGAGAAATAGCCAAATCGCACCGTCTCACCGACAACAAAACGTCCACTGTCGGGCTTAACGAGCCCTAAAAGGAGTTTGATAAAGGTAGATTTTCCCGTCCCGTTATTACCGACTATACCCATCTTCTCGAAACGCGAGAAGTTGTAATAGAAGTTATCTAAGATCGTCAATGGTTCGGGCTTCTCAGTCGTTCCGGGAAAGACTTTTGAGACGTATTGTGCCTCAAATATTTTTGAGCCAATGTATCCGCTTTTCACTTCCAAGCGAGCAGCTTGCTCTTCCTGCCGTCGACGCGCCTGCTGCTCCAACTCATAGAAAGCCTCTTTGCGATAGCGCGCCTTCGTTGCGCGTGCTGAGGGCATCCTACGCATCCATTCTAATTCTTTTCGGTAGAGATTCTGCGCTCGCGCCACGTTGGCATTGGCCGCAGCTATACGCTCGTCGCGTTTCTCCAAGAAATAGGCATAATTACCTTTGTAACTATAGAGCGTAGTATCATCTAACTCGACAATTTCATCGCAAACGCGATCCAGGAAATAGCGGTCGTGCGTCACCATCAGAAGCGCCTTGCTCTCGCGCCGCAAATAAGCTTCGAGCCATTCAATCATCTCCAAGTCAAGATGGTTTGTAGGCTCATCGAGAATAAGAAGGTCGGCCTCAGTCAAAAGAACGTTAGCCAGAGCGACGCGCTTGAGTTGGCCGCCCGAGAGTTGCGCTACCGGCTGATTATAATCTGTGATGTTCAGCTTCGTAAGGATTTGCTTGGCACGCAGTTCAAAATCCCAAGCCCCGCGACGCTCCATCTCATCCATCAGTTCGTGTAAATTGGGATTGCCCGGTGTTGCCAAACTCCTCTCATATCGGCTAATCAAAGCCGAAAGTTCGCCGGCCTCCGCAAAGCAAGCGTCCAAAACCGTCAGCTCCGGTGCATAGCGAGGCGCTTGCGAAAGATATCCAACACGCAAATCTTTATGAAAAACCACACTTCCACTGTCATAATCATCCTTGCCGACAATGATATTAAGGAGCGTAGTCTTGCCCGTCCCATTCTTGGCAATGAGTCCCAAGCGCCGCCCTTCGGCAACGGAGAAAGAGATGTCGGCAAAAAGGATTCGATCGCCGACAGACTTTGTCAAGTGTTGAATATCGAGATATGTAGTCATTAAAATATCTAATTAAAACATAGAATTAGGCGCCACAAAAAGAAAAACGCCCATCGCGTAAAGCTAAAGGTCCAAAAGAGCATCCTACACGAGCAACTTCCAAAGTGCAAAGCCGCCATCCGAATTGCCTCGTGTACTACTCTCGAATAAGCGAAAGGACCGACAAGCGCATTTTTGCCCACATCAGCCCTCACACATATTAATATTGTCGCGCCCAAGCGCAATAGTCGCAGCGCTCAAACAGATTCCGGCGACTAATTTCGCCCGTCTGCTTATCAACCATTCATTGAAATCAAAAATTCGTCGTTATCCTGCGTCCGTTCCATTCGCTTCGAAACTTCCTGCATCGCCTCAACGGGATTCATATCCGCTATATATTTGCGAAGAATCCACATACGGCGCTGCGCCTGTTCATTAAGCAACAGATCATCGCGGCGCGTACTTGAAGCCACGAGATTAACGCTCGGAAAGATGCGCTTGTTCGAGAGGTTACGGTCGAGTTGAAGCTCCATATTGCCCGTTCCCTTAAACTCTTCAAAGATCACCTCATCCATCTTGCTGCCCGTATCAATAAGGGCCGTAGCAATGATGGTCAGAGAGCCGCCACCTTCAATATTACGTGCAGCACCGAAAAAGCGTTTCGGATGTTGGAGCGAGTTTGCATCAACGCCACCCGTCAAAACCTTGCCACTTGCCGGACTAACCGTATTATAAGCGCGTGCCAGACGCGTAATGGAATCTAAGAAGATGACCACATCGTGACCACATTCAACCATACGCTTAGCCTTTTCAAGTACGATGTTTGCAATCTTCACGTGTCGCTGTGCAGGTTCATCAAAAGTTGAAGCGATAACTTCCGCATTCACCGTGCGCGCCATATCCGTAACCTCCTCAGGCCGTTCATCGATCAACAAGATCATCATATAAGCCTCCGGATTATTCTTTGCGATCGCATTCGCCACATCCTTCAGCAGCCATGTCTTACCCGTTTTCGGTTGTGCAACGATCAAAGCGCGCTGGCCTTTTCCGATAGGCGTAAAGAGATCCACGATACGACACGAGAGCGAGTCGTGGCGACCTGTGCAAAGCTTAAACTTCTCTTCAGGGAAAAGTGGCGTAAGGTGCTCAAAGGCCACGCGATCACGCACTGCCGCAGGGTCAAGGCCGTTAATACGTTCGAGACGATGGAGCGCAAAAAATTTATCGCCGCTCCCCGGAATCCGAACCTTACCTTCTACGACGTCGCCTTGCTTCAATCCATATTGACGGATCTGATTTGCAGCAACATAAATATCGTCCGGAGAAGTCAGATAATTATAATCCGAAGAACGCAAGAAGCCAAATCCGTCAGGCATCACTTCCAAGACGCCGCGTCCATCCAGCAATTCTTCTTCCAAGACCGGTGCCGGTGCAGCTGCTGTGCGCTTAGGGCGTTCCGGTTCTTGTATTGGTGCCTGCTGTGCAGCCTCTGCGTCAGCATTAACCAATGGATCGTCTTTGAAACGGCGAAATTTCGGCCGTTGTACGGGAGCTACTTCCGGTTGCTCGTCATATATCGGATCATTGTAAATAACGGGAATATCTTTCGTAATATAAAAGTGATCGTTCACTTTAATCATATTCCCCTTACCCTCAGGTTGTGGCGCGCTTTCCGCAGTCGGAGCTTGCGCTGGTCCTGCAGCCGATGCTTCGGACGCCATCGGAAGCGACTCTGCTTCCTCCTTCTTGTCGTTTTTACCTTCTAATTGCTGCTTCACTTCATCCAGATCTATAACCGCATCGGCCAAAGCCGCCATATCTGCCTGCTTGAAGAGCTGCTCACTGATAAAATCGGGCACTTCTTCCGCTTTCGTTTCCTTTTGCTCTACAGTCGGTTCTTCCGGAGTTGCAGTCGGAATCGGTGGCACTGTCTGTTCCTCCGCTTTCGCTTGTTCATTCTTGAGCGCAACCTGCCTCATAGCCTCCGATTCAGCTTTTGTCGGCCGTCCGCGGCGGCGTTTTGTAGCCGTCGTCGAAGTTTGTTCAAGTCGTTGCGTCTCTCCTTCACTATTAGCTGTATATACAGCCTCTTTCTTTTGGATGCGTTGGCGGTGTTTTGGAGCAGCTTGTTTTTGCTCTGCCGTTTGCTCGGCTTGAGCGTCAAGTATGTCGTAAATCAGCGTCTGTTTATCATCGCTCTTTTTGTTCGGGGTGTTCAATTCGTCTGCGATTTTTCGCAAGTCTTCTTCGTTCTTTTGTTGCAGTTGATCTATGGAATAGAGTGCCATATATTAAGATGTATTTCTTCGTGGGGAATTTTCTACCGCGCCAATTATGGCGTCAGTAAGTTCTTTTGAGATAAAAGCAAATGTGATTTTACAGCTTTGTCTGAGCGAAACGCCTCCTTGAAACGTTTTGCGTGGCAAAAATAAGCAATAATTCCGATGAATCCAAGCAAATCCACGTTCATTTAAGATTTTTTTATAGGCGCACAAAGCAAACAAACAGCCGCAATCCGGCGCAAAAAGCATCGTCAAGTTTCGCATTTTTACCCTGCGATGTTAAAATTCTTTTTTCTTTTATTCAACTCTCAAGGCCCTTTCGTTTTTTCTCACTGCCTTAGGGCCTGCGTTGTAGATCTTCCCAAGCTATTTATGCTGATTAAAACTGTCTATCCACTCATCTATTATATATAACGGTTCCGGCTCATCTCTTTATTGGTAAAAAATGATGGAAAAAACATTGCGCCCGATGTCTTAAAGCAAGCCAACGAATCCAAATTTCGGGTCGTTAGGACGAAAAAAAACGAAGAATATTTGTTGTGAATAAAACAATTGCCTAATTTTGCACACTGCAAACAGTAGAAATACAAAACAACAATAAAAATAGCATCAAACATGATCATCGTACCCGTG
>OHAO01000467.1_pt1 | contig 30325 bp, 25 predicted proteins | sample 1577151 | NCBI WGS metagenome assembly OHAO01 (sample SAMEA3541585, study PRJEB24748) | human gut metagenome | biome: human gut; feature: human-associated habitat; material: faeces | place: China | collected 2012 | reverse complement strand
GCTTGCTCCGGTTGTGGCGAGACTCCGTACGTGAAGTTGATCACCCAGTTGTTCGGCGACCGCGAGATGGTGGCTAACGCTACCGGATGTTCTTCTATCTACTCCGGTTCTGTTCCTTCCACTCCTTATACAACGAACGAGAAGGGTCAAGGTCCTGCTTGGGCAAACTCTTTGTTCGAGGACTTCTGTGAGTTCGGCTTGGGTATGGAATTGGCGAACGAGAAGATGCGTAAACGTTTGGAAGGCTTGTTGCAACAGATCACCGTGGGCGAGCATGCTCCGGCTGAGGCCAAGGAAATAGCCGCCGCTTGGATCGCTAACCAGAACGACGCCGAGAAGACGAAGGAATTGGCTCCGCAAATCATGGCATTCGTTGAGCAAGGCATCAAGGAGGGTTGTCCGGTTTGCGCTCAGATCAAGGAATTGTCTCACTTCTTGGTAAAACGTTCTCAATGGATTATCGGTGGTGACGGTGCTTCTTACGATATCGGTTACGGTGGTTTGGATCACGTGATCGCTTCCGGCAAGAACGTAAATATCTTGGTATTGGATACGGAGGTTTACTCTAACACGGGTGGTCAGTCCTCGAAGGCTACTCCGGTGGGCGCTATCGCTAAGTTCGCCGCTTCCGGTAAGAGGGTACGTAAGAAAGACCTTGGCTTGATGGCTACTACTTATGGTTACGTATATGTGGCTCAGATCGCTATGGGCGCCGACCAAGCCCAGACATTGAAGGCGATCCGCGAGGCCGAGGCTTACGACGGTCCTTCATTGATCATCGCTTACGCTCCTTGTATCAACCACGGTTTGAAGAAGGGTATGGGTAAGTCGCAAGCTGAGGAGAAAGAAGCCGTAGCATGCGGTTACTGGCACTTGTGGCGTTACAACCCGGCTTTGGAGGCAGAGGGCAAGAATCCGTTCACCTTGGATAGCAAGGAGCCGGATTGGAGCAAGTTCCAAGACTTCTTGAAGGGTGAGGTTCGTTTCGCTTCCGTAGCCAAGCAATATCCGGCCGAGGCCGCTGAGTTGTTTGCCGCCGCCGAGGAGAACGCTAAATGGCGTCTGCGTAGCTACAAACGTATGGCTGCCGAGAATTGGGATGTAGAGGCTTAATATAACAGGTCTTTTATTATAGAATGAGGGCGGTGTCTCCGGAAACGGAAGGCACCGCTTTTTTTATGGGGTGGATGGGGGAAGCTGCACATAAGGCAATACGGACCTGTACTACCGTATGTGCCGGCCTGTACTTCCTTATGTGTCAGCCCGCGCTACCGTATCTACAAATCCGTACTAACGTATCTACACGTTTGCACGAACGTATCTGCAAATTTACACAAGCGTATCTGCAAGTTTGCACGAACGTATCTACAAGTCTGTACTACCATATCTGCAAGCCTGCGCTACCGTATGCGCGGTTTGTCAGAAGACCGGGATCGAATAGACCAGCCCCAGCGATATACGGTGTGTATCCGGTTCTATGGCTCCCATTTGCGTGGCGGCTTTCTCTAGGATAACGCCCCGGTAGGTGTATAGGACGAATACGAAAAGGTCGAGTTGCTTGAAGGGGAAGAATTCCACGCTACTCTGCGCGTTCCACGAACGGCGGTACATCCCTTTCCGGAAATCACCGTTGCTCTTATACACCCGGGCGGTCTCGTACGCCCCTTTCACGTAAACGTTCCATTGGGGGTGGACACGGTAATCCACGTCGCCGATAATTGATAGGTATTCGGTGTTCATGGCGGTATGAGGCGTGCCGGGCAGACGGCTGACGACCCCATGTTGGTCGATCCCTTGGCGGGTGTACATAACGTCGAGGTACGTTAGCAACGGGCCTTTCTCATAGGTGTTGCCACAGGTGAAATAATAGGAGTAGCGCTTGCGGGTCTGCTGTCCGACGGCGGTGGCATAACGCAGTTGCAAGGTCTTGTCCAGATAATAGCTATTCCAGTTGACCGTGTACATAAAGGGTATCTTGGCCTTGGCGGTACCCTCGGGAAGTCCGGTAGGGTAGATGTCCTCATCGTTACCGTTGCGGTTATTCACGATCTGGAAACAAAGCTCGTGGTCCGGGTTGACTTGCCAGTTGCCCGAGATACCGGCTTGGTAGGCGGTCAGTAAATTATTGAACTCGCTAAACTCCCGTACCCGGATGGAATTGACGTAATACTCGTATCCCCCGAAATTAACGAACTGCTTGCCGATCGTGAAATTGAGATTATGCCGTGCCTTTAGGTTCACGTAAGCCAGCTCGAGCGAGGAGGAGAGGTTGTCGAGCGAATAGGGATCGGAGTATTTGTTGAACGACTGCCGGTAATGATACCCCAGCCACTTGCCTACATCCCCCTTGATCTCCAGCCGGACACGGTTCAGCTTGAAGTTCATACCGTCTAGCTCCTTTCCGACAAACTCAGCGTTGGCCGAGGTGAAAAGCTGGAAGTTCATCTCGGCGCTATTGATCTTGATCTCTCCGTTCGATAATCGTTCCACGAGTGTAGGTTCCCCGTTATTCTCCCGAAGGGTCTCTTGGGCCGTCAGGCTGGCGTTCGTGGCTAGACAAAGCAAGAAAAGTAGAAAATGTTTCCTCATACGATAGATTTAGTTGGTAACAGCCTACAAAAGTATAAAAAACGTCTTAACCAAGATACGTTTAAGGGGATGAAAATGGGTGTTTAGGGGATGCGGACTTTCGTGCTATCCGCATCCCGAGGTGTATACGCTTTCTCTAGCCTCCGTCTAGAACCTCAATTGAGAATTCAATTCCGGGAACTGCGCTTGATGCCAATACGGGTAGATCGGGGTCGTCTGGCTTGCCATATCGAGGCGCTTCACCTGCTCCGGGCTGAGGCTCCAGCCTACGGCCTCTAGGTTCTGCCTTAGCTGCTCTTCCGTGCGGGCACCTATGATAAGGCTGCTTACTGTAGGCCGTTGCAATAACCAGTTCAAGGCGCATTGGGCTACGCTATGCCCGGTCTCCTCGGCTACCTGTTCCAATACCTCCACGATGTCGTACAGGCGTTCGTAAGAAGTAGCCTCGTCAGGTATCGGGCTTCCTCCGCGAGCGACACGCCCGTCCGTCGGGATCGGGTTATTCCGGCGGTACTTCCCGCCCAGACATCCGGCGGATAAGGGGCTCCAGATAATGGCGCCCACCTTCTGGTCGATGCCTAGCGGCATCAATTCCCACTCGAACTCCCGGTTCAGCAAGGAGTAATAAACCTGTTGGGCCACGTACCGGCTCCATCCATACCGCTCCGATACGGAAAGCGACTTCATTAAGTGCCAGCCGGAGAAGTTCGAGCAAGCGATATAACGGACCTTCCCGCTCGTCACCAAGTCGTCCAAGGCTCGGAGTGTCTCCTCTACCGGGGTATTTGCGTCGAAACCGTGCATATGATAAATGTCGATATGATCCGTGTTCAATCGTCTCAGGCTCGCCTCGCACGCCTGTATCAGATGGAAACGGGAAGAACCGATGGCGTTACGGCTCTCCGGGCTTAGGTTGAAAGTCGCCTTCGTGGAGATCAAGAGGCGATTCCTCAATCCGTGGATCGCCTTTCCCAAGATTTCCTCGGAAAGACCGTTGGAGTAGACATCCGCCGTATCGAATAGATTCACCCCGGCGTCCAAGCAAAGATTGACCATACGGGTAGCCTCTTCCACCTTGGTATGTCCCCAACCTTCAAAACCATTCGTGCCACCAAAAGTAGCCGTACCTAAACAAAGTGCCGGAACGTATAATCCGGAACCTCCTAGTTGTCTGTATTCCATAAAAAACTATATCTATTATTTGATGAAGGAAATGAAAATACAAATGTAACAAATAAAGTGTATCTTTGTCATTAAAAGAAGATAATAGGTATAAGTATGATTAAGGCAGTATTTTTTGACATTGACGGTACGTTGGTAAGTTTCAAGACGCATAAACTACCGGACTCCACGGTCCGGGCCTTGGACCTGTTGCGAGAAAAGGGAATCAAGGTTTTCATCGCTACCGGCCGCCAGTTGCAATCTATCAATAACCTCGGGACGCAAGAGTTCGATGGCTATGTTACCTTGAACGGAGGATATTGCTTGGCCGGAAAAGATAAGGTTATCTATAAACATAATATCCCGTCGGGGGATATAGAGGCGTTGATCCGCTATCAAGAGAATGAGGAGGCGTTCCCGTGCGCCTTGGTGGAGGAAGATGGGATTTACCAGAACTACGTGGATGATTCTGTGCGACAGCTTTACGACATGCTAGACTTCCCTCATCCTCCCTTGCGTCCTTTGCGTGGCAACGGGGGTAAGGAAGTATACCAGCTGATAGCCTTTTTCTCTCCCGGCCATGAAGAACGTATCATGTCCGTCTTGCCGCATTGCGAGGCTACTCGCTGGAACCCGCTATTTGCGGATGTCGTGCCGCGGGGGAGCAGTAAGGCGGTAGGGATCGATAAGATCATCGAGTATTACGGGATCTCGCTCCACGAGACGATGGCTTTTGGCGATGGAGGCAACGATATGGCCATGCTTTGCCACGCCGGGATCGGGGTAGCCATGGGTAACGCCGGCGACGAGGTGAAAGAGGCAGCGGATTACGTGACCGACTCCGTAGATGACGATGGTGTCATGAACGCTTTAAGACATTTCGATGTTATATAAATAAACAGTTTAATAACGCTAAATCACAAACGCTATGATTGATGAATTGGTAAGCTATAATCGTGAGTTCGTAAAGAACAAGGGGTATGAGAAGTATATCACGAATAAATATCCCGATAAGAAGATCGCCATCGTGTCTTGCATGGATACCCGGCTGACCGAGTTGCTACCCGCCTCCTTGGGCATCAAGAATGGAGACGTGAAAATTATAAAGAACGCAGGGGCGATCATATCCCACCCCTTCGGAAGCGTTATCCGGAGCTTGATGGTGGCGATTTACGAGCTTGGGGTTGTAGAGGTAATGATAATCGGGCATACCGATTGTGGAGCCAAGCACATGAATAGCTCCGAGATGATCGAAAAGATGAAAGAGCGGGGAATCCCGCAGGAACGAATAGATATGATCCGATATTGCGGTATAAACTTCGAGTCGTGGTTGCGGGGATTCGAGACCTCCGAGGCTTCCGTGCACGAGACCGTGGAGCAAATTCGGAATCATCCGCTGATTCCGTCGGATATAACGGTAAGAGGGTTTGTAATAGACTCTGTTACAGGTGAATTAACGCCGGTGGAGTAATCCCCGGCGTATTTAGACTTATTTGCATAATTCATAAATAATCGAAAAAATGAAATATTTTATTATGTTCTACAACATTGTTTCGGATAAAATGGTTATCTTTGTAACGAATTAAGAAAGAAAGATCGTTTTAGGATTATTTATTAACTGGCTTTCCAAGCGTGGGAAGCGTAAAACAAAAAGATTATGATGATGAGAGAAAATGAGAAAAGCCTTCGTGCTTTAGCGATGTTGCGTTATCAAGCAGATCGTTACCAGTCAGCTGGCAATGGTGCCATGAGTCAGCGATTAAACGCTGAGATCCGTCGCCTTATGAGCGAAATGAGTGTAGATGCGGATAAGAACTAAAAGACCGCGTCTTTTTTAAGTAAAGAATTAAAGTAAGAAATAAATTAGATGTCATCTCTTACCTCCGTTCAAAACGGAATGGTGAGAGATAGGAAATGAGGATTACCTTTGGCAATACGGCCGGGTGAGCCTTTTTTTGTGCCCTTTCCTTTCCTTCTCCTTCGCGTATCAGGGAAATTACTTATATTTGTGAATGAAAAAGCTAAAACAATAATCATTTGAACACAAAAGCGATGAAAAAAGCAGGATTACTCTTAATGTCGCTGGCATTAAGTACGGCTCTTTGGGCGGAAAGTCCGGAGAAGAAAGGTTTGGACGTGATAAATAGATCGACCGCCGAGGCGCATATCGGTTTCTTGGCCGATGATGATCTGGAGGGCCGTGAGGCCGGTTTCCGTGGAGGCCGTATAGCGGGAGATTATATCGTGGCGAACTTGAAGTCTTTAGGTATCGATCCCGTGGGCGATTCCTATTACCATCCGTTCGAGGCTTACCATCTGGAACGCCAGAAAAGAGGAGCCCGTTGGCAAGTCCACCCGGACTCGGTGGCCGCTATCAAGCAGACCGGTGTTTTCCAGAAGCTATCCTTGAATAATATATTGGGTAAGATAGAGGGGAAGAACCCGAACGAGATCGTGATTGTCGGCGCTCACTATGACCATCTGGGTATCGACCCGATGCTGGATGGCGACCAGATCTATAACGGGGCGGACGATAACGCCTCCGGAGTCTCTGCCGTTTTGCAGATAGCGAGGGCTTTCCTTGCCACGGGCCAGCAACCGGAGCGAACCGTTGTATTCGCTTTCTGGGACGGTGAGGAGAAAGGGCTTCTCGGATCGAAAGCCTTCGTTCAGTCTTTTCCAGAGATAAAGAACGTGAAAGGATATTTGAATTTCGATATGATCGGCCGTAACAATAACGAGGCGAAGCCTACCCATGTGGTTTATTTCTATACGGAGGCGCACCCTGCTTTCGGCGATTGGCTGAAGAACGATATCAAGAAATACAACTTGAATCTGGCACCGGATTATCGTCCGTGGGATAACCCGGTAGGAGGGAGTGATAACGGTTCCTTCGCAAAGATAGGTATCCCTATTATCTGGTATCATACCGACGGGCATCCGGATTACCATCAACCGAGCGACCATGCCGACCGGATTAATTGGGACAAGGTGGTGAATATCACGAAGGCCTCGTTCCTTAATATGTGGTATATGGCGAATGAGAAAGATTTTTAGAGATTATACTTCTTTTTCAATAGAAGATATCTAATAAAAGTAAGTTAACTTCATCGGCGAAGTAAGTTAACTTACTTTGGCATTTTAATTAACTTACTTTGCTAATGAAGCTGGCTTGCTTTTATATTCTGAAAAAACGCCTGAATTACTGTGATTTCATATCTTACCGCAGATACTTAGTTCTACATGAACTCAAGTCGATTTTAACTTAAAACCGTTTATATTTCTAATTTTATATTGTAAAACATAAAAATAAGGAAAGATTTATTTAATTATAATAACACAATATAATGAATATTTCATATCTTTGCCTCCGATATAAAATGTGCTAGGTATTTTGGCGCCAACTAAATAAAACAACTTCTACTTAAGAAAAGTTCATGTAGGACTCCGATAGTTAGCCCATTTTTTATTTGAACTTAATTACGCTAGAACTCAGGAGTGAGTGTATGTATGTGAATAATTTTAAAAGACAAATGTTTCGCCAAGACATTGTCTAATTATTTATCAATAAAACCATCAGTTATGTTGAAAAACTTTAAACCTGTCAGCTTAATTCTATGTGCGGGTGCGTTATGCTTCTCGGGAAGCATGTATGCCAACATCGCACCTGTTGAGCAAGGTACCTCTATCTCCCAGCAAAACGGGAAAGTAACAGGTACAGTGGAAGATGATTTCGGCCCAGTGACCGGAGCGTCAGTTGTCGTGAAAGGCACGACCAATGGTACGATTACCGATATGGACGGTAATTTCACCTTGGAAGGTGTCAAGAATGGTGATGTAATCCAAATCTCATTCATTGGTTACTCCACCATGGAAATTACGTATACCGGCCAACCGGTAGGCGTTATCAAATTAGCGGAAGACACCCAGAAATTGGATGAGGTCGTGGTTACGGCCTTAGGCATGAAGCGATCTGAGAAGTCCTTGGGTTATGCGATGCAAGAGTTGAAGGGAGACGCTTTGCTGGATTCTCGCGAGAGCAATATCGCCAATGCGTTGTCCGGTAAGGTTTCCGGTTTGCAGGTCGTTCGTTCTAGTGGTAGTGTAGGCGGTTCTTCGAAGATTGTACTTCGTGGTGCGAACTCTTTGACGGGTTCTAATCAGCCGTTGGTAGTTGTAGATGGTACTCCGATGGATAACTTCACCGGTGGTGTAGATGATGCTTGGGGTAACTCCGGTACGGATATGGGTAACGGTCTTTCGGATATCAATCCAGAAGACATCGAGTCTATGTCTGTATTGAAAGGTGCTTCCGCTGCCGCTCTTTACGGTTCTCGTGCCGGTAATGGTGTTATCTTGATTACGACGAAATCAGGAAAGAAGAATGATGGTCTGGGTATCAATGTGAACTTTGGAGTTACGGCGGATACTCCTTTTATGTTGCCGGAACTGCAAAGTTCTTTCGGACAGGGTTCTGTTGGTGCTTACAATGACCAAACCAATCTGAGCTGGGGTCCGAGGATTGAAGGACAGACTATTACTACGTATGACGGACGTCAAGTGCCAATGGCCGCTTATGACAATATTGGCGCTTTCTTTGGTACAGGTACCTCTTTCAATGAAGGCGTAAGTTTCCAGCAAGATGTGAATGGAACCTCTATGTTCTTTTCTTTCAATCGCCAAGATGACTCGGGTGTAACCCCAGAGCAAAGTCTGAATAAGACGAATTTAACGTTACGTGCTACCTCATTTTTGGATGAGGCTAAGAAATGGAAGGTGGATGCGAAGGTGAACTATGTAAACCAAAACGCCCATAATCGTCCGATCATTGGTATAAACCCATCCAACGCATTTTCAACCGTTTATAATTTGCCTCGCTCTTTGAATGTTCTTGATTTTGAGAACTGTGTGGATGATCAAGGGAAAATGGTTTGGTATGATAAAAGTAATAGTCCACAGGAGAACCCTTATTGGGTAACTCAATACCGTCAGAACGACGATACGCGTAATCGTATTTTAGGAAATGCTTCTTTAAAATATGCTCCTACGGATTGGTTTGATATCGAGCTGAGAGGAGGTACTGACTATTATACTACCACGACTACTCAAAAGTTATATTCAGGAGGTAATACGAAGCCGGAAGGTAGCTATTCTGAAGGTTCTGAGACATTCTATGAGAATAACTTTAGCTTCTTGGCTACGGCGCGTAAGGATGATTTGATCAGCAAATTGGGTGGTTTTGTTACATTTGGTGGTAACATCATGCAGCAGAAACGTACCAAAATGAATGCAAGTGCGGGAACGTTGTTGGTTCCTGATTTGTTTGATGTCAATAATGGTGTTGATAAACCTTCTATTACATCTTCTTTGACCCAGCGTAAAATGAACTCTTTGTACGGATCTCTCCAGTTGAACTGGGATGGTTGGTTGTTCTTGGATGTTACGGCACGTAATGACTGGTCATCCACTATGTCAAAAGAGAATCGTTCTTATTTCTATCCTTCTGTTAGCTTATCTGCTGTAATCTCTGATATGGTACAGAAAAACGGAGGAAGTATGCCTGATTGGTTTAGTTTCGCGAAGGTGCGTGCTTCTTTCGCTGAGGTAGGTAATGATTTGGATCCTTATCAGTTATATAATGTATATACAATTTCTAAGGATGCTAATGGTAATAGTATGGCTTCTGCCGGAAGTACCTTGTTTGACTCTTCGGTTAAGAGTGAGTTGATCAAGTCTTGGGAGGTTGGTGCCGACTTACGTTTCTTCAATAACCGTTTTGGTATTGATGCCGCTTGGTATAAGACAAATGCGACCAATCAGTTGCTGAATATTCCGATGGATGCTTTTTCCGGATATGAATCTCGAAAAGTGAATGCGGGTAATATCCAGAACCAAGGTTTCGAACTTTCGTTGAATGGTGCTATTATGCAGACTGCTAGTGGGTTTAACTGGGATGCGCAAGCTCATTTCTCTTTGAATAGAAGTAAGATCTTGGAATTAACCGAAGGGGTGACTGTCTATGATATCAAGACTGTGGATGTCTTACAGATTGCCGCTACCGAAGGTGGTAAATATGGTGATATTTATGGACAGAAATTTGTTCGCCACAATGGGCAGGTCGTGGTAGGTGAAGATGGTCTTCCTTTGATTACGACAGATAAAGAGTTGATCGGTAATCAGAACCCGGATTGGATGCTTGGTCTCACGAATAATTTCTCTTATAAGGGTTTTGATTTGAGTTTCTTGATCGACTTCCGTATAGGTGGTGAGATTTACTCGGCGACGACTTCTTCTTTGCATAAGAATGGTAACGCTGCCGGAACGGTTGTGAATGGTGATCGTGCTGATTTCGTGGTTCCAAACTCAATCATGAAAAAAGGTGATGAGTATGTGAAGAATGATGTCGCTGTTACGCCTCAAAGATATTGGGAGCGTATCGCTTCTTCAGGAAACTATGGTTTGCCGGAGGTGTTTACGTATGACGCTACGAATATCCGTTTGAGAAATATTACTTTAGGATATACGTTCAATAAGAATTTGTTGAAGAAAACCCCGTTCCAAAAGTTGCGTCTGTCCGCGACTTGTAATAACGTATGGATGATTGTTTCTCATTTGCCGGGTATCGATCCTGAATCTGTGGCAGCTACAAATACGAATGCGGTAGGATTCGAGAATGGTGGCGCGCCTACAAATCGTTCTTATACATTTAATTTAACTGTAGGATTCTAATAGAAAGGAGATAATATGAAAACGAAAAATATCATTATATTAGGAGCCTTGGCGGTCGCTTCATTGACAACGGTTACAAGTTGTAATGACTTTGAGGATATCAACAAAGACCCGAATAAGGCTGATTTGGAGCAAGTGGAACCGGAATGGTTCTTGAATGGCTCCATTGGAGATGCTCAAATGAACCCTGAAATAGCAGAACGTATTTTTATTTTGTATTGGAAGCGGGCTGCTCGTTTTGATCGGGGTAGCGGTTTCGCAATCGGTACGGATAATGATGACTATAATAGATTATACTTGACTTCGAACTCGTATGGTGTAGGTTGGTTGAATAAGGCGAATCAAGCGATAGAGGTCGGAGAGGAGAAAATCAAATTAGATGTGGATAATGCCTATCCTTATTATCGGAATATCCCGAATATGGCTCGTATTTGGAGAGCTTATTTGAACTCTGAATTGTCTGATAACTTTGGCCCGATACCGGCGTTATCTGCTTTTACCGGTGTTCCTGGAGAATATAATAAGGTGGAGGATATCTATACCTATATATTGAAAGAGTTGAAAGAGGCGGTCGCTTCTTTGGATGAGAGCATTGATATGAGTGCGATGTCCAAATATGATCCGTTTTTTGGTGGTGACATAAAGAAATGGAAAAAGTATGGAAACTCTTTGCGTATGCGTCTAGCGATGCGTTTGACTGCGGTCAATCCTTCTTTGGCGCAAGCTGAGTTTGAGGATGCTGCCAAGGGTGAGTTTATCGCCTCTATGGATGATATCGCCCAGGTTGCGGAGAAAGATGGATGGGATCCGTATACAGGTGTCATGACAAGAACTTGGAATAACCAAGCGATGTCTACTACTTTCAATAATCTCGTAGTGGGACTAGGCGGTGTGGAATTTCCTGTTCCTGATGAGTTGAAATCCAATTTGAAAGATCCTTATACTTACTTAGGCCAGAATGTCAGCCTGCATTTCCCAACAACCACAAATGATCCTTGTGCGGGCTATTTTTTCGATGGTATCCCACAATATATCGATCCTCGTGCGCCTCAGTTGTATAGCATTCCGGGGTATGATGACGGAGTGGTTTATCCTTCTTATATAGGTGCCGCTTCCGAGGTAAAGGATGAGATAACATTGATTGCGGGAGATTATACGGATGTGCTGACCGGACAAAAAGTTTCCGCGCCGGAAGTAAAACTTCCCATGAAATATTCTTGGACGACCGTTGTTGCCGGAAACTGGAACGATAAGGCCGGTTTAGTTGGTGACTATACAAGTTATAACTACAACTTCCCTTCTTTGGCTGATAAGTTCCGTCATAGCACGAACAAACGTGTATGGTTTGGCCCGTGGGAAAGTTATTTCTTGTTAGCGGAAGCTGCGGTTTATGGTTGGAATGTTCCGGGTAGCGCAAAGGATAATTATGAGAAAGGTATCGCCGCTAGTTTTGAATATAACGGTGTTTCCGATAAACTCTTAGAATATTTGCAATCTAAGGCTTATAACCGTGTAGGAACATCTGTAGCTTTCGATCATACGGTAGAGGCTAAGGCTTATACGATCAACTATTACGATGCATATACGAAACAGAATAAGACAACGACTTATGAGTATCCTAAAAATACGATCTATAAGAATGGTCAGTATAATAATGATGCATTGACTAAGATCATTACGCAGAAGTTCATCGCTCAGAATCCTTGGTTGCCTTTGGAAGTGTGGTCTGATCACCGTCGTTTAGGTTTGCCGTTCTTCGAGAATCAAGCTGTAGAGGCTGCTTACAATCCAACTAACCAAGTGTTGTTAACTCCTGCTACTTGCAAGGAATGTAAAGTAGAGTTCTACCCGAAGCGTCTTCGTTACCCGGCAGTTCTTCAAACCAATAACTTGGAAGGGTATAACCAAGCTTTAGAAAGACTTGGTGGTCCGAACATGACGACAACTTCTTTGTGGTGGAATATGAAATAATATGAATAGTATTTTTACTGCAAAATAATAGGAATCCTCATGTTGGGATGTATCATCATTCAACGTGAGGATTTATGTTTTTAATGTTAAACTTTTAAATTTTACAGTTATGAGAAAGTTATTAATGGTATTGTTTTTATTTGGAACAATTAGTGTTTTTTGCAATGCCCAAATAGATGGTTATTATGTAAAAGACAGTGGTAATCTAGCGCTTTTTGCGGATGGAGAACCTAGGACTAGTAATTCAATTGGTATTGAAGCTGGGAAATCAGTGGAAATTCGTTTTACTCAACCTTCTACTGGAGATTTCTTGTGGCAAAAAATGAGTGGTAGTGACTATATTCAATTTAATCCCGGTGGGTCTGGACGTTTTGCGTTAATTTGGACACAGAGTGCAAGTAAAGGGGACTCGGCTGTTTTTTGTGTCACAGACAAGAATGGTGATGTGCTGACGATTACTATTCATGCTTATTAGACTTTATAGGAAATAAAGATATCTACTTCTTGTCTTTTCTTGTCTTTTGACAACTTTGTATTGTAACTGATTCGGAAATTATAGAGAATAATATTCTTACGAGAAAAGGGCGTATCGATGTAAATGTCGGTACGCCTTCTTTTTTTTGTGGTGATGATTTGTATGGGTAAACTGGAACTTTTATTGGCTTCTGAAGTGAATAACTAACGGCTTCCTGCCTCTTTTACGGTTTGGTTATCCTTTGGTTAAAATTTCTGTAAATCAATTTTTTATGGATGTTAGTAAGGATAACTCTTATTCGTTTTGTCTGTAAGGAGAGAGTAGTTGCGGTATCCTCACCAGTTACCTCTTGTATATGTTAAACTCAAAACATATCTGCCCTTTTTATGTTTATACAGGATAAATGACATTTGTTGACGCAAAAACTAAAACATTGTCTAGAAAAATAAACAAAAAACAGTAGTTATGTTGAAAAGATTCAGACCAGTCAGCTTAATCCTGTTGGTAGGGGCGCTTGGGTTCTCGGGAAACTTATACGCCACGCCTATGTCCGGGATTCCGAGGGTTGACATTTCACAGCAAAACGCAAAGGTGTCGGGAATAGTTGAGGATGCCTTAGGACCCGTTACCGGGGCGTCCGTAATCGTGAAAGGAACTACCAATGGTACTATGACCGACTTGGACGGACATTTTACCTTGGATAACGTGAAGAAAGGGGATATCATACAGATATCGTTTATCGGTTATACCTCGCAAGACATCCCGTATACTGGCCAGTCCGAGATTACGGTTAAACTCGTGGAAGATACCCAGAAACTCGATGAGGTGGTGGTGACCGCCTTGGGTATGAAACGGGATAAGAAAGCCTTGGGTTATGCCATGCAGGAGTTGAAAGGGGATGACCTCTTGGCCTCCCGTGAGCCGAACTTGGCGAACTCCCTTTCCGGTAAGGTTTCCGGTTTGCAGATCGTCCGTTCAAGCAATGGCGTAGGAGGGTCTTCTAAGATCGTACTTCGTGGTAACAACTCCTTGACGGGTAGCAACCAGCCCTTGATCGTCGTAGACGGTACCCCGATGGATAACTTCACCGGTGGCGTGGATGATGTATGGGGTAACTCCGGAGCGGACATGGGTAACGGCCTTTCGGATATCAACCCGGAAGATATCGAGTCCATGACGGTATTGAAGGGTGCTTCCGCCGCCGCCCTTTATGGCTCACGTGCCGGTAACGGCGTGATCTTGATCACTACCAAGTCCGGACGTAAGAACGAGGGACTCGGTATTACGATCAACGCCGGTATCACCGCCGAGACGATTTTCCTGAAACCTGATTTACAGAACGACTTCGGACAAGGCTCCGTGGGCGTTTACGATAACCAATCCCGCCTTAGCTGGGGACCGAAAGCCATGGGACAAATGGTAACCGATTGGAGAGGCAACCAAATCCCTCTGCATACTTATGATAATATCGACGCTTTTTTCCGCACCGGAACCTCCTTTAACGAGGGTGTCAGCTTCCAGCAGAACATAAAGGGTACGGCGGTATTCGCCTCCGTAAACCGTTCCGACGATGCTAGTATCACCCCACGCTCAAAACTAAACAAGACGAATATTACCTTGCGTGCCACCACTTTCTTGGATGAGGCGGAAAAGTGGAAAGTAGATGCCAAGGTGAATTATATCAATCAAAACGCGCATAACCGCCCGATTCAGGGCGTGAATCCCTCGAACGCTTTCAATACGATCTATAACCTGCCTCGTTCCTTGAATATCCGTGAGTTTGAGGATGACGTGGATGAGCAAGGCAATATGATTTGGTATGATGCCTCCAAGAATCCGCAGGAGAACCCTTATTGGGTGACCCGTTATCGCCAGAACGAGGATACCCGTAACCGTTTGTTAGGAAATATCTCCTTGAAATATGCCCCGACCGATTGGTTCGATATTGAGTTGAGAGGTGGTACGGATTATTATACCACGACGAAGAGCGAGAAAGTATATGCCGGTGGTAATACCAGTCCGAGAGGTCTGTATACCGAGGGATCGGAGACCTTCTATGAGAATAACTTCAGTTTCTTGGCTACGGCCCGGAAGGATAACTTGATCGATCGGCTGGGAGGCTTCGTTACTTTCGGTGGTAACTTGATGCTCCAGCAACGTAATAAGATGAACGCTTCTGCCGGAGAGTTGTTGGTGCCGAACTTGTTCTCGCTGAATAATGGCGTGAATAAGCCGACGGTCACTTCCGAGTTGATCCGCCGTCGTATGAATTCCTTGTACGGGTCGTTGCAGTTGAACTGGGATGGTTATCTGTTCTTGGATGTTACGGCACGTAACGATTGGTCGTCTACGATGTCGAAAGCCAACCGCTCTTATTTCTATCCGTCTGTCAGCTTGTCTGCGGTGATCTCCGATATGTTGCCGAAGATTGGCGGAAGCATGCCGGATTGGTTCTCTTTCGCTAAGGTACGTGCCTCCTTCGCTGAGGTAGGTAACGACTTGGACCCGTATCAATTATATAACTTCTACTCTGTAGGCAAGGACCCCAACGGGAATACGACGGCGAAACCGGGTAAGGTACTTTACGACTCGGATGTACGTAGTGAGTTGATTAAATCATGGGAGGCCGGTTTCGATATCCGTTTCTTCAATAACCGGTTAGGCTTGGATGCCGCTTGGTATAAGTCCAACGCTACCCGCCAGTTACTGGATTTACCGATGGACCCGTTCTCCGGCTATGCTTCCCGTAAGATTAACGCGGGTAACATTCAGAACGAGGGTTTGGAGATCTCCTTGAACGGTACGATTCTAGACAATCCCGCCGGATTGAGCTGGAGCTCTACGGCGCAGTTCTCCTTGAACCGGAATAAGATCAAGGAATTATACGAGGGCGTGAATCTATATGATATAAAGACGTTCGACGCTATCCAGATCGTAGCTCCGGTAGGTGGTTATTATGGTGAGATCTACGGGCAGACCTTTATGCGTGTGACCGATGAGAATAGTCCTCACTATGGAAAGATCGTCGTAGGTGATGATGGTTTGCCTTTGATCTCTACCGAGAAGTCGAAAGTAGGAAACCAGAGTCCGGATTGGATGATGGGTTGGACCAATAATTTCTCTTATAAAGGTTTTAACCTGAGCTTCTTGATAGACTTCCGTATCGGTGGTAGCATCTATTCGGCGACAGCCTCCAACCTGTATACCCGGGGTAACGCCGCCGGAACAGTGGTGAATGGTGATCGTGCCGAATTCGTGGTACCGAATACCGTGGTTCAACAGGGTAGTGGTTATGCGGAGAATACGGTCGCCGTCACTCCCCAGAACTATTGGGAGCGTATTGGGTCTACCGGAAATTATGGTTTACCAGAGGTTTATACCTATAGCGCCACCAATGTCCGTTTGCGTAATATCACCTTTGGCTACGAGTTCAATCGACAGATGTTGAAGAAAACGCCTTTCCAGCGTGTACGTCTATCCGCTACTTGTAACAATGTTTGGATGATCCATTATAACTTGCCGGGTATCGACCCCGAGTCCGTTGCCGCCACGAATACCAACGCTACCGGATTCGAGAATGGAGCCGCGCCGACCAGCCGTTCCTATACGTTTAACGTAACCGTGGGATTCTAATGGAATACATGATAATTTGAATTACGATAAAAATGATGAAGATGAAAACAAGAAATATACTTTTTACCGGATTGGTATCGGTGGCTGCTCTTCTTTCTTCCTGTAATGACTTTCAGGAGATCAATGAGGACCCGAATCTTGTGGGAGAGGATAAGGTGAAGCCCCAATGGTTCCTGAATGCCTCTATCATGGGAGACCAGATGAACCCAGAGATAGCCGAGCGTATCTTTATCTTGTACTGGGACCGTGCTTCCCGTTTCAATAGGGGAAGTGGTTTTACGATCGGTACGGATAACAATGATTATAGTACGATCTACTTGAGTAATGATTACGCCGTAGGTTGGCTGAATCAAGTGACCAAAGCGATCCAGTTAGGAGAGCAGATGGTTGCCAATGGCGAGGCGGATACCTATCCTTATTATAAGAACGTGATCCAGATGTCCCGTATCTGGCGTGCTTACTTGAACTCGGAAGTAGCTGACGGTTTCGGGCCGATCCCTGCGTTGGCCGCTTTCTCCGGTGTACCGGCTGAGTACGATAGTGTAGAAGCTATCTATCAATTTATATTGAAAGAGTTACGGGAAGCTGAGTCTGCGTTAGACCCCTCCTTGGATATGTCCGCTATGGCTAACGAGGATGCTTTCTATGCGGGAAATGTTACGAAATGGAAAAAGTACGCCAACTCTTTGCGTATGCGTTTGGCGATGCGTATCTCGGCTGTCGATCCTGCCTTGGCGAGAGCGGAATTTGAGGATGCCGCCTCTAAGACATTTATCTCCGAGCCAACCGATATCGCTTCCGTGCAGGAGAAAGAGGGGTGGGATGAGTTGACGAGCGTGATGTCTCGTCCTTGGAACGGGCAGGCAATGTCCGTGACGTTTAAGAACTTGGTAGTTGGTTTGGGTGGACAGGAATTTCCGTTGCCGGACTCCTTAAAAAGCCATTTGAAGAATCCATACGATTATCAAGGTTTATATTTGAACCAGCACTTCCCGCTGACGACGAATGATCCGTGCGCCGGTTTCTATTTCGACGGTATACCTCAATATGTAGATCCCCGTGCCCCGAAGTTGTTTAGTGTAGTGGGCTGGGATGATGGTGTGGTTTATTCCGATTATATCGGTGCGGCCAGCGAGGTGAAGCCGGTTCACTTGAAGAATCCGGCGGATAATACCCAGAATATGTTGACGATCGATCCGAAATATACGTGGGGCACTTGGGTCGCCGGAGAATGGGACGTGAAAGCCGGTCTGGTAAGTGAGCTGACAGGTAAGAATTATAATTATCCCTCTATATCGAAACAATATCGAATGAGCACCAATAAGCGTGTCTTCTTCGGCCCGTGGGAAAGTTACTTCTTATTGGCGGAGGCTGCGGTGAAAGGCTGGAAAGTTCCGGGAACAGCTAAATCCAATTATGAGTCTGGTGTTACGGCTAGTTTTGAGTATCATGGCTTATTGAGCCAAGTCGGTGATTACCTATCGTCTCAGAAATACAACCGTGTAGGTACTTCCGTCGCTTTCGACCATACGACAGAGGCGAAATCATATACGATCCGTTATACGGACCCCTATACGAAGGAGGTAAAAAGCCGTACGTATGAATATCCCCATAACTCGATCTATCGGAATGGCGCTTATAATAATGACGCCCTTACGAAGATTATCACCCAGAAATATATAGCGCAAGTTCCTTGGTTGCCGGAAGAGGCTTGGAGCGATCATCGTCGTTTAGGTCTTCCTTTCTTCGAGAACCAAGCGGTAGAGAAGGATTACAACCCATTGAATCAAGTTCCTTTGACGGTCGCTACCTCTAAGGAATGCCGTTGGGATTTCTACCCGAAACGTTATCGTTATCCGGCGAATATCCAAACGAATAATCAAGCGGGTTATGCGCAAGCTCTCCAGCTTTTGGGCGGCCCGGACTTGACGACTACTCCACTTTGGTGGAACGCTAAATAGCGAACCTGCTTGGTCTGTTTTATATATACTTTTTCGGTGTCACGCATTTATTTGTGTGGCACCGTTTTTTTGAGATTTACTCAATCGTGCTTAGCCATTTCTCCAGTTCGTCAGTCCATTGACGTTTGTATACGAAGTTGTCCCGGAACCCAAAACTATGGCCGCCCTTTGGATAAATATGCAAGGAGGCGGACACCTTGTTTTTTAGCAAAGCGAGATAATAAAGCACGCTATTCTCCGGGCTAACCGCCTCGTCATCCGAAGCCAACGCTATAAAGGCGGGAGGTGTCAGTGAGTTTACGTGCAATTCCAAAGAGAAAGCTTCCTCTTCCTCATGCGTGGGATTCGCTCCTAATAGCCGTTCCCTCGATTTAAGGTGCGTTAAATGAGGTAGCATACTGATAACCGGATAAAGGAGTATTTGGAAATCTGGACGTGCGTCGTCTACCCCGAATATTGCGGCATGCCCGGCGATATAACCGCCAATGGAGGCACCCATGACACCGACCTTCGTAATCTTCCACTCTTCCGAGTAATTATGGAGGATGCGGAGACCTTGGCGAACATCGTCCAGAGGAACTTCCCTATGTCCGTTCGGCATCCGGTATTTCAATACGGCATAAGTAATACCTTGCGCGTTAAACCATGCGGCCATATCACGCCCCTCATGTCCGATCGAAATCTTGGAAAGTCCGCCACCCGGACACATCAAGATCGCCTTGCCATTCGGCTTCGTCGCCGGATAAACCAATAGGGAAGGGTTCGATATATTGGATATGGCATTCGGGGCATCTTCCAATTCTACGCCGGCCAATCCATTACTAGTGGGCGCTCCATCCGGCCAAAGTAGGATAATCCTATTTTTCTGTTGTATTGTTTCCATTTTCTATATTCTGAATTGTGTTTATAGTATAAAACAACGTTGGCCTTTGATTAGTTTAGCATTCAAGATCTTTTCGAATCATCATCGTATATAAAAAAGTCCGGAAAAGACGAGGAAAATCACCCTCCATCCTTTTCGGACTTTTATCCTATTACATTGAAAGGTAAATTATTGCATACCTTCCGTAGTCATTTCCTTATTGATCTTTTTAACCAATCCCTGAAGAACGGCACCCGGGCCTAACTCGATGAAATGAGTGGCACCGTCGGCGATCATGTTCTGTACGCTTTGGGTCCAACGTACCGGGGCGGTTAACTGTGCGATCAAGTTAGTCTTAATTGTTTCCGGGCAAGTCTCGGCTTTCGTGCTTACGTTCTGGTAAACCGGGCAAGAAGGTTTATTGATCGTCGTAGCCTCGATAGCGGCAGCCAACTCAGTACGAGCTGGTTCCATCAATGGAGAATGGAACGCTCCACCTACTTTCAACTTCAAGGCACGCTTAGCGCCTGCGGCCAATAACTTCTCGCAAGCCTGATCGATACCGGGGATAGAGCCGGAGATTACCAATTGGCCCGGGCAATTATAGTTAGCGCAAACCACTACCTCGTCCTTGATGCTCGCGCAAATTTCCTCAACCGTCGCGTCCGGCAAGGCTAATACGGCGGCCATTGTAGAGGGAGTTGCCTCGCAAGCCTTTTGCATAGCCATGGCACGTTTGGAAACTAATACCAAGCCGTCCTCGAAAGACAATGCTCCGGCAGCTACCAAGGCAGAGAATTCTCCTAATGAGTGACCTGCGGTCATATCCGGTTGGAATTGATCACCTAATGTTTTCGCGAGAATGACAGAGTGTAAGAAGATCGCTGGTTGAGTAACTTTGGTTTGTCTCAGATCCTCGTCTGTTCCGGCAAACATTAAATCCGTGATACGGAAACCAAGGATCTCGTTAGCCTTCTCAAACATCTCTTTAGCAAGAGGATTATTATCGTAGAGGTCTTTGCCCATACCTACGAACTGTGCCCCCTGACCGGGAAATACGTACGCTTTCATCTTTCTAATTTTTTTCTAATTTCAGTTTTTTAAGACGGTGCAAAGGTAATAAATTTGGAATAATGAGGCTACTATTCATTACAAATTGTATCTTTGCCCCCATAGAAACGAGAATATTAATGACTAATATTATAATATCATGAATGAATTACTATTTTTAGGAAACTTAGGTACAGGCGAGATCGTGATCATCGCCATTGTTGTGTTATTGCTTTTCGGTGGTAAGAAAATTCCTGAGCTGATGAAAGGTATCGGTAAGGGCGTGAAGAATTTCAAGGACGGTGTAAAAGGATTGGAAGACGATATCAAATTAGACGATACGGAAAAGAAGTAAAGGAAGATGCAACAAGAAGAAATGTCATTCTGGGATCACCTAGAAGAACTTCGTTGGACTTTATTTCGTTCTATTTTAGCGCTCTTTGTTTTTGCTATAGCCGGGTTCTCGGTAATGCCGTGGCTGTTCGATAATGTCGTGATGGCCCCGTGTAGCTCCGATTTCATCGTCTATCGGGAAATGTGTAAGATTAGTTCTCATTTTTCTTTTCTCCCGGACTTTTGTAATGATACTTTCCATGTGAACATTGTCAATATCAAGCTGGCTTCCCAGTTCTTCACGCATATGACAAGTTCTTTCTGGTTGGCGTTATTATTGACTTTCCCCTATTTGATGTGGGAGATCTGGAAGTTCGTAAGTCCGGCTCTTTACGAGAATGAGAAGAAAAATGTACGTTGGGTATTCTTGTTCGGAACGATAATGTTCTTTATCGGATGCTCGGTGGGTTATTTCTTGGTGTTCCCGATGACACTACGTTTCTTGGCGACTTACGAGTTGAGTGCCGCCATTACGGAACAGGTATCCCTTGATTCTTACATGGATAACTTCTTGATGTTGATATTCGTGATGGGAATCGTATTTGAGATGCCATTGGTATCTTGGCTATTATCTCAGATAGGGCTGCTAAACCGCTCGTTCTTTCATAAATACAGACGGCATGCTGTTGTCGGCTTGTTAGTTGGTGCGGCGTTCATCACTCCAAGTAGTGATCCGTTTACGTTAAGTATCGTATTCTTACCGCTCTACGGTTTGTATGAGTTGAGTGCGTTCTTCGTGAAAAAAGCCCCAAAGGAAGAAGACGAGGAGAATGAGGAAGATAATAATGAGGAATAAATCCCGAAAGTTATAATAATGTAATATAAAAAAGACGTAACTCTGTTTAAGGGCTACGTCTTTTTTATTATTTCAATAAGGGTAACCGGTCCAGCATATTCCTTAGCTTGATGGCTATACGAGGCATCGGCTCGGCTACCGTAAGACCTACCAGATCATACTTGGATGCTATATTGTTGATAACACGTACGACCTCGTCTATTTTCATCCCGTTAGGCTCTACGCCGACTCCCGCTATCATATCCGCCGGATCGATTACGTCCATATCGAAGTGAACGACAACTTTGGATGCGCCCGTCCCTTTTAACCACTTGAGGATGGAGGAACTATCCTTCGCCACCTCCTCTGGTGATAAACCTTTTATACCTAAGTTCTTCTGCCGTTCTTTCATGCCCTCATCCCACGAGCGTAAACCTACGATTAAGGTATTCGAGACCTTGAACTTTCCCGGTAATAATTGAAGAATCTCTTCATCACCCATCCCTAGACAGGCTGTAAGGGCCATCGCATGATATCCTTTATACTCGTCATACGGCAAGTTTATATCCGGATGTGCGTCTATCCAGACAATGGCTATATCATCCGGATATTTAGCAGCCAGATAGGTGAAGGGTACGACACTTACCGAACATTCGCCCCCTAAGGTGACAATCTTTTCTGGAGCGTTTTCGTGCAGTAATTCGAGGGCTGCTTTTGTTTGTTTCAGAATAACCTTGCGGGCGCTGACCCCTAGATCCGTTTCTCTATCGTTTATATCTAGTGAGATGGGTACTTCCACGGTTTTCTGGGGACTTGGGGGAGCGAGGATATTGAGTAATTGAGCTCCTAGGTAATACCCTCTGGAAGCGTCGTCCGCAGGAAGGTCGGGCATCCAATGATTCACGATCCCACCTTGCCATTGGGGATAGATCAAACGAAGTGTCGATGTTTTATCTTCCATGTTATCGTAGTTTTTGTACAAAGTTAAAGGATTCCACCGAATTCTCGTCTTGATGAAAAAAGATTTTCTCCTTGATGAAAATAGATTCTCATCATAATGAAAAAAGATTTTCACCCCGATGAAAATAGAAAGTTTTCCCCGTAAACTGTTTCTCTTTCGAAATAATTTATGTATGTTTGCTCAAACTCAAAACGAATTGCATAACATGAAGCACATGTCTATATTGGCGGTCTCTTTGCTGGCACTCGTGGCCTGCACGCCTGAAAAGAAACAGGAGGCGGATTACTCGCAGTATGTGAACCCCATGATCGGTACGGATTTTACCGGCAATACCTACCCGGGAGCCCAAGTTCCTTTTGGTATGGTACAATTGAGCCCGGATAACGGTTTGCCGGGTTGGGATCGCATCTCGGGGTATTTCTATCCGGATACGACGATCGCCGGCTTTAGCCATACGCACCTTTCCGGTACGGGGGCAGGCGATTTATACGATATCTCTTTTATGCCCGTGACCCGTCCTTATAAAGAGGCCCCGGCGCCGTTAGGAATCTATTCCACGTTCTCGCATAATGACGAGGCGGCTTCCGCAGGATATTACCGGGTATTGCTGAAGGATTATAACATTAACGTGGAGCTTACGGCTACCGAGCGTTGCGGTATCCAGCGGTATACCTTCCCGGAGGCCGAGGCTTCGGTATTCTTGAACTTGAAGAAGGCGATGAATTGGGACTTTACCTTGGATTCCAAGATCGAGGTGGTAGACTCTACGACGATCCGTGGATACCGCCTATCCCAAGGCTGGTCTCCCTTGCAGCATGTTTATTTCGAGACCCGTTTCTCTAAGCCTTTCGTGGCTTGTCATATGGATACGACTTCTATCGTGACCAAGGAAAAAGGTTGGATCGGTACGGCCTATGTGGCCCGTTTCGATTTCAATACGAAGAAGGATGAGGAAATCCTTGTCACGACCGGAATCTCTGGTGTCAGCATGGAGGGAGCGGGAAAGAATTTGCGTGCGGAAGCCCCGAAGGATGATTTCGATTACTATCAAGCGCAGGCTAGCGCGAATTGGAACCGACAGCTTTCCAAGATTGAGGTGAAGAGCCGGAATACGGACGATATGGTGAAATTCTATACGGCCTTGTATCATTCCATGATCGCCCCGACGATCTATAGCGACGTGGATGGTTCTTATTACGGCCCGGATCAGCAAATCCATAAAGCGGACGGATGGACGAATTACTCTACTTTCTCTTTATGGGATACCTACCGTGCCTCCCATCCGTTGTTTACGTATACGGAGCCGGAACGGGCGAATGATATGATCAAGGGTTTCTTGAAGTTCTATGAGCAGAACGGGGCTTTGCCTTTATGGAACCTTTATGGCTGGGAAACGAATATGATGATCGGTTATCATGCGGTGCCCGTTATCGTAGACGCTTATCTGAAAGGTATCGGTGATTTCAATGCCGAGAAAGCGCTGGAGGCTTGTATAGCGACAGCCAACCGGGATGACTATCGGGGTATCGGCGATTATAAGAAGTTGGGCTACGTACCGGCTTATAGCGATCCGAAAAAATGGGAGAACTGGTCTTTATCGAAGACCTTGGAGTATGCCTACGATGATTATTGCATCGCTAAGATGGCTGAGAAGATGGGTAAGAAAGAGATCGCCGACGAATTCTTTAAACGTTCACAGAATTATCATAATGTGTACAATCCGGCAACTTCCTTTATGCAGCCTCGTGATGAGAAAGGAAACTTTGCCGCTAATTTCAGCCCCGATGATTATACGGAAGATATTTGCGAGAGCAATGGTTGGCAATATTTCTGGTCCGTGCCGCAAGATCTGGACGGTTTGATCGGATTGGTAGGAAGTAAGGAACGTTTCGCCGAGAAATTGGATAGTATGTTTACCTATGTCCCCAAATCGGATGAGGAATTGCCTATCTTTAGTACAGGCATGATTGGTCAATATGCGCATGGAAATGAGCCGAGCCATCATGTGATCTACTTATATAATAAGGTCGGCCAGCCTTGGAAGACCCAGAAATACGTGGCTCAGGTATTACATGATTTGTATCTGAATGCCCCGGACGGTATTTGTGGTAATGAGGACTGTGGGCAGATGTCCGCTTGGTTTGTGTTTAGCGCCATGGGATTCTACCCGGTTGATCCGATCAGTGGCCAATATGAGATCGGCTCCCCGTTGTTCCCGGAAGTGAAGATGCATGTAGGTAATGGCAAGACCTTTACGGTTTTGGCTCCCGAGGTCTCTGCGGAGAATATTTATATCCAATCCGTGAAGCTGAACGGACAACCTTATGATAAGAGTTATATCACCCACGAGCAAATCATGAGCGGGGCGACATTGGAGTTCGTCATGGGCAGCCAGCCGGGACCGGTATGGTATACGAACGAATGAAATAGCTCTCTATGATATAATGAAGAGAAGTGCCGTGGTCATATCGCCACGGCACTTTTTTTAATCCGGCTCATGCGAATCTTTCCCATAAGCCTTGACAATATCCTTTACGATGTACCAGAGTACGAACACGACCATTATGCTTCCGATCAATATCTTTCCCACTCTTATGATAGAATCGATGTATTCTTCCATAATGTTATTATTTAAGAGATTACCGTTCGAGGTAAATGTACGGATAAAAATCGGGAAATAAGTCTATGTCTCTAAGATAATTCAGATATTTGTTCTATTTTTGAGCATTGTATAAATGATTAAATATAATAGCATGTTAAAACAAATGATAGCCTTGACGGCTTTTATGGTGTCATCCATTGCTTTTGCGCAAGACCGGGAGTATGTAATCGTGGTACATGGTGGTGCGGGGGCGATGGCCGGATTGGAGGAAGATCCGGTTAAGTCGGCTCAATATTACGCCGCATTGGACTCCGCTTTAATGATTGGAGATAAGGTCCTTTCTGCGGGAGGCGAGGGGCCGGAAGCGGTGATGGCCGTAATCAATTACTTCGAGGGAAATCCGTTGTTTAACGCCGGAATTGGTGCTACCTGTACGGCGGAGGGAACTTTTGAGTTGGACGCTTCCATCATGGAAGGCAAGGATTTAAGCGCAGGCGCTGTAGCTGGCTTAAAACACGTGAAGCATCCGATCAATGCCGCCTATGCCGTAAAGACAAAATCTCCGCATGTCATGCTGAGCGGAGCCGGTGCTGAGGAGTTCGCCAAGGAACAAGGCTTGGAAATGGTAGAAGACAATATGTATTTCGCTACGCCCAAGACGATGGAGTGGATCGAGAAGTTAAAGCAAGAAAGTAAGAAGAACGGTACGGTAGGCTGTGTCGTTCTGGATAAGCAAGGAAACTTAACGGCCGGGACCAGTACCGGCGGTATGTTCAAGAAACGTTGGGGGCGTATCGGTGATTCGCCCGTGATCGGGGCGGGAACGTATGCGGATAATAACAGTTGCGCCGTCTCCTGTACGGGGCATGGCGAGTATTTTATCCGTCATGCGGTAGCGTTCGATGTGTGTGCCCGCTATAAATACCTTAAGGAAAGCGTAGAGAAAGCGGCGGATTATATCATCCATACGGAATTGAATACGAACGCCGGCAACGGCGGCTTGATCGCCGTGGATAAACTAGGAAATATCGCCATGCCTTATAACAGTGGCGGTATGTTCCGCGGATTCTTGTATAAGGAGAAAGGTAGCCCGGAAATTAAGAAGGGCTGCGGTATCGGAAAGAAGATCGTTGTGGTAGGGGAAAAGTAGTTTTTTGTATCTTTACGCCAAATTCAGGATAGAATGGCGAAAACAAAAACCGTATATGTCTGCTCTAACTGTGGCGCTGATTCCCCGAAATGGCTGGGTAAATGCCCGAATTGTGGGGAGTGGAACACTTATGTAGAGGAGATCGTAACAAAGGAGCCTGCCGTGAAGCGGCCAGTTCCCGGTATTATGGAGGGCAATAAGATCCGTCCGGTGTTATTGCGTGATATAACGACGGAAGAGGAGGCCCGTATCGATTTAAAAGATGATGAATTAAATAGGGTCCTCGGCGGAGGCTTGGTGAAGGGCTCTTTGGTCTTGATCGGTGGAGAGCCGGGAATCGGAAAATCTACCTTGGTCTTGCAAACCGTGTTGGGCTTGACAGGCTTGAAAACCCTATATGTCTCGGGCGAGGAGAGCAGTCGCCAGTTGAAACTCCGGGCGGACCGATTATCGCATGATAATCCGAACTGTTTCATCCTATGCGAGACGCATCTGGAACAGATTTTTACGCAAGCGGCCAATATCCAGCCGGACTTGATGATCATAGATTCCATACAAACCATCTTTACGGAAGTCGTGGAATCTTCCCCCGGCAGTGTTTCCCAAGTACGTGAGTGTAGTGCCGCTATCTTGAAATACGCCAAGGAAAGCGGTGTCCCGGTCTTATTGATCGGCCATATCAATAAGGAAGGCAGTATCGCCGGTCCGAAGGTATTGGAGCATATCGTGGATACGGTGTTGCAGTTTGAGGGCGATCAGCATTATATGTATCGTATCCTGCGGAGCATCAAGAACCGTTTTGGCAGTACGGCGGAACTAGGGATTTACGAGATGCGCCAGAACGGGCTTCGTGAGGTCAGCAATCCATCCGAGTTATTATTAACCCAGAATCATGAGGGACTGAGCGGTGTCGCCATCGCCGCCGCTATCGAGGGGGTACGTCCTTTCTTGATCGAGACGCAAGCCTTGGTCAGCTCGGCGGTTTACGGTACGCCGCAACGTAGCGCCACCGGATTCGATTTACGCCGAATGAATATGTTATTGGCAGTATTGGAGAAAAGGGCGGGTTTTAAGTTGATCCAGAAAGATGTTTTCCTGAATATCGCCGGAGGTTTGAAAGTGAATGATCCGGCTATCGATTTGGCGGTAATCAGTTCCATCCTTTCTTCTAGCTTGGATATCAGCATCGAGCCGGGTGTTTGTATGGCTGGCGAGGTGGGCTTGTCCGGAGAGATCCGTCCGGTCAACCGTATTGAGCAACGTATCTTGGAGGCGGAGAAGCTGGGTTTCTCCCGGATTATCATTCCGCATAATAATCTAAAAGGTTTCGATACGGCGAAGAGCAAGATTCAAATCGTACAGGTAAAGAAAGTGGAGGAAGCCTTTCGGCAACTATTCGGTTAATATATAATAAACAATGATAAAAGAATTACAACTCAGGATATTGCCGGAAGAGGCTGTTAATGAGCAATCGCTAAGGCAAGTAGTAGCCCGTGAGACGGGTGAGGCTCCGAAAAATATCCGGGCCGTACGTGTATTGAAACGTTCGATAGACGCACGCCAGCGAACGATATTTGTCAACGTGAAACTGCGTGTTTTCATGAACGAGATGCCTAGCGAGCCGGAATATCAATCGATAGAGTATAAAGATGTCTCGGCAGGGAAACCTGTGATCGTCGTAGGAGCCGGTCCGGGAGGTCTGTTCGCCGCCTTGCGCTTGATAGAGTTAGGTTTGCGCCCCATCATCGTCGAGCGAGGTAAGGACGTGCGGGAACGCAAGAAAGATATCGCCTTGATCAGTCGTGAGCATAAGGTGAACGGAGAATCAAATTATAGTTTCGGTGAGGGCGGTGCCGGCGCTTATTCTGATGGAAAGCTGTATACCCGTAGTAAGAAAAGAGGCTCGGTAGATAAGATACTGAATATCTTTTGCCAGTTTGGGGCCAGTCCCTCTATCTTGGCGGATGCCCATCCGCATATCGGAACGGATAAGCTCCCCCGTGTGATCGAGAATATCCGGGAGCAAATCAAGCGATGCGGAGGTGAGGTACATTTCGAGACCCGTATGGATGCTTTTATCATGAAAGAGAACGAGGTGATCGGCATCGAGACTGGCAACGCCCTGCTCTTCGGCGGTCCAGATCCTGCTCTGCGCGGCCTATTTTATCTGGCTGTCGGGACGGAGCAGGAAACACAGGACATCCGCGTAAGAACTTGGGGCAGAATGCATAAAAACGGAAAGAGAAAATGGACGGAAATAAATGAAAATGCCTATAAACGTCCATAAAAAAGAACGGATTGTAAAATATGCGCAAAATGCGAAAAACATATTGATATTTTTTGTGCGATATGATATGATGAATTTAAGTTAAAAAGGTGCTGAGAGATGAGAGCATAGTGCAAACGGTAAGAAAACCGGGTTGGTTGCTATGCTCTTTTTTTATCACCTGCCGGAAGCGGCAGACAGCGGGGGGAATCCAATGGAAATGAAATTTTATGATTATCTGGATGCGAATCCAGTGATCGCCGCCGTAAAGGATATGGACGGCGTAAAGAAATGCTGTGAACGGGAAGAGATAAAAATCGTATTTATCCTGTTTGGAGACGTCTGCAGCATCTGCCGGATCGTGGAGGAGTTAAAGGCCCACGGAAAGGTCGCCATGGTCCATATGGATCTTGTAAGCGGTCTCAGCGGAAAGGAAGTGGCCGTGGACTTTATTAAAAAGAATACCAGGGCCGACGGGATCATTTCCACAAAACCTGCCCTCATCAAGCGGGCCAGGGAGCTGGATCTCTATACGACCCTCCGGGTGTTCGTCCTGGATTCCATGGCCTTTGAAAATATTGAAAAGCAGATGGGACTTGCAAGGCCCGACAGCATCGAGATCCTTCCGGGGCTGATGCCCAAGGTGATCCGCCGGGTGGCAAGGCTCGTAAAGGTTCCGGTGATCGCCGGGGGGCTGATCTCGGAAAAGGAGGACGTGATGGCCGCTCTGTCAGCCGGGGCGATCTCAGTGTCCAGCACAAACCAGTCTGTCTGGTCCGTATAGGGGTGAAAGAGTCCGCCGGAGGCGGATACAGGAAAGGGTATTGATAACGGATAGATACGGGGAGTATGTATCCAGGGTATATAAGGAGGAATTTTTATGGCAAAGTATGTAATGGCATTTGACGCGGGGACCACCAGCAACCGGTGTATCCTTTTCAATGAAAAGGGCGAGATCTGCAGTGTGGCCCAGAAGGAATTTACCCAGTATTTCCCGAAGCCGGGATGGGTCGAGCACGATGCAAATGAGATCTGGTCCACCCAGCTGGGCGTGGCCGTGGAGGCAATGTCCAAGATCGGCGCGTCCTCAGAGGACATCGCGGCCATCGGTATCACCAATCAGCGCGAGACCACCATCGTATGGGATAAAAATACGGGAGAGCCGGTCTACCACGCCATCGTATGGCAGTGCCGCAGGACCTCAGAATACTGCGATACCTTAAAGGAAAAGGGTCTGGTGGATACCTTCCGCGCCAAAACGGGCCTGGTGATCGACGCATATTTCTCTGGAACCAAATTAAAATGGATCCTGGACAATGTGGAGGGCGTCAGAGAACGGGCAGAAAAAGGCGAGCTGTTATTCGGAACCGTGGAAACATGGCTGATCTGGAAGCTGACTAAGGGAAGAGTCCATGTGACCGACTATTCCAACGCATCCCGTACCATGCTGTTCAATATCAACACTTTACAGTGGGATGACGAGATCTTACAGGAATTAAACATCCCGAAATGTATGCTTCCGGAGGCAAAGCCGTCCAGCTGCATTTATGGGGAATCCGATCCCCAGTATTTCGGCGGCCCGATCCCCATCGGCGGCGCGGCAGGAGACCAGCAGGCGGCTCTGTTCGGCCAGACCTGTTTTAATCCCGGCGAAGCGAAGAATACATACGGCACCGGCTGCTTCATGCTGATGACGGAATAAGTTCGTCCGTGGTGGTCACGGCGTCGTCGATTGCCGCGGCGACTC
>OHAO01000460.1_pt1 | contig 30626 bp, 23 predicted proteins | sample 1577151 | NCBI WGS metagenome assembly OHAO01 (sample SAMEA3541585, study PRJEB24748) | human gut metagenome | biome: human gut; feature: human-associated habitat; material: faeces | place: China | collected 2012 | reverse complement strand
CGCTGATCTTGCCAAGAAGCTCCGTCGCCTCGCGCTCGGGCATGCTGCGGCGGATGAAGAGCGAGCCTTCGTAGTCCGTCATTTCGAGCAACATCGTCCAGACGCCGGCGCGGCGCGTCTCGTGGCAGTCGAACTTGAAGACCTTGCCCTCAACGACGACGTGACCGGCCTTTGGCGTCAGCTCGCTGATGGGGAGCACTCTCCCCTTTGCAATCTCGCGGCCCATGATGACACTGCCGCTGCCGCTCACCTTGCGGCCAGCGTTCTTCAACATGTCGGGAAAGGCCTCCGCCGTTGATTTGACGTGGATGTCCACGCGCTTTAAGTCGTAATTGCGCGCAAGAAGCTGCTCGACCGTTTCGCGCGTCGAGTCGTTCATCTCCGCGCGCACGGTCATGTCGAGCGTCATCGTGCGCTTTTCCGGCTCGAGCACCATGTTCGTGACCATCGCGGCGTTGAGCGGGACGCGCAGGTCAAAATCCGGCGAAAAGTCGGTGAATAATTCAAAAAAAGGAATCTTTTGTGCCATAGCCACAACCTTATCTCAGTATCGTTTCCGCTCGATCAGAGTTTTTTGATTTCCTCCATCAAAGCGTCGACAAGCTTTTCCTGCGGCACTTTGTAAAGGATTTTTCCTTTTCGGAAAATCATGCCCTCACCTTTGCCGCCGGCCACGCCGATGTCGGCGGCCGAGGCTTCACCGGGCCCGTTGACGACGCAGCCCATCACGGCGACCGTGATATTCTTCTTGCAGTCGGCAAGACGGCGTTCGAGTTCTTCGGCAATCGGGATCATGTCGTACGCCGTGCGGCCGCACGTCGGGCAGGAGACGAGGTTCACGCCGCTGCGGCGGATGCCGCAGGCCTGCAAAATGCGCTTGGCGGCGTAGACCTCCTCCACGGGGTCCGCCGTGAGCGAGACGCGCATCGTGTCGCCGATGCCCTCGCACAGAAGGCCGCCGATGCCGATGGCGGACTTCAAAAGCCCCATCGTGGGCGTGCCCGCTTCGGTCACGCCGAGGTGGAGCGGATAGTCGACCTTTTCGTGCAGAAGGCGATAGGCCGCCATGTTGAGCGGTACATCAGAGCTCTTGACCGAGATGCAGATGTCGGTGAAGTCGAACTTTTCAAGCAGCCGCACATGTCTGAGCGCGCTCTCGACAAGCGCCTCGGGCGTCACGCGGCCATATTTTGCGAGCAGCTCCTTTTCAAGCGAGCCGCCGTTCACGCCGATGCGGATGGGAACCTTGTGTTCACGGCAGGCATCAACGACCGCCTTGACGCGGTCGTCTCCCCCGATGTTGCCGGGGTTGATGCGAATTTTGTCCGCGCCGCGCGCCGCCGCTTCGACGGCGAGACGGTAGTCGAAGTGGATGTCCGCGACGAGCGGGATGGAGATATTCTCCTTAATTTCACTCAGCGCGTGCGCGGCCTCCATATTCGGCACCGTGACGCGCACGATCTCGCAGCCCGCCTCTTCGAGCGCGTGGATCTGCGCGATGGTGGCCTTGGCATCCTCAGTGTGCGTGTTGCACATCGACTGGATCGTGACCGGCGCGCCGCCGCCGATGGCGATGCCGCCTGCGACAATTTGCTTGCTCATAAGATCATCCTCCTCACAGGAGCTTGACAATGTCGTGGAACGTGACGAACAGCATCAGCGCCATTAAAAGCGCAAAGCCGATGCCGTTGATGACGTTCAGATATTTGGATGGAATTTCCTTCTTGAACAGCGCCACGGCGATGCCGTTGACAAGCAGGAACAGCACGTGTCCGCCGTCGAGCGCGGGCAGCGGCAGCAGGTTCATCACGGCGAGGTTCACCGCGATCATCGCGGCGAAGTAGAGGATGCTCTCGAGTGCCGCGCCGAAGCCCGACTCGGCCTCGGTCTCCTTGCCGACCTCCGTGATGGTCGAGACAATGCCGACCGGGCCACTCAGATCGTTGACGCCCGCCGCGCCCGAAAGCAGCATTTGCAGGCTTAGACGCACAATGCGGACATAGTCCATCGTCTGGTACCAGCTGTATTGCAGGCGCAGAAGCGGCGTCGCCTCGACGATCCCGCCGTAGGTAAAGCCGTAGGCCTCGTACTCCTTGCCGTTTTCATCGGTGTAGACTTGCTTAGTGAGCGTGCGGTCGAGCTTTTTGCCGTCGCGCAGGACGGTCATGTCGATCGTGCCCGTGTCGCCAAGGCCCATGATGAGCGACACGTCGCTCTTTAAATAAATGCGCTCGCCGTTGATGGCGTAGATCATGTCGCCGGGCATCAGGCCGTCCTCTCCCTGCTGCGGAAAATCGGGGTTCAGCTCGACGATCTCCGTCGTGTAGAATGCCTGCGCGCCCGTGTACAGACAGATGACGATGATGAGGCCCGTCAGGAAGTTCATGAACGCGCCCGCGACGAAGATGATGAACTTCTTCCACCAGACCTGGCGGTTAAGCGCGCGGTCGTCGTCCGAATCCTCGTCCTCGCCCTCCATGGCGCAGTAGCCTCCGATGGGCAGGAGCCGCAGGGAGTATTCGGTGTCCCCTTTCGTCTTATGGAAAAGCTGAGGCCCCATGCCGATGGAAAATTCATTGACGCGCACGCCGCAGGCCTTGGCCGCCAAAAAGTGGCCAAGCTCATGCACGGCGATGAGCACGCCGAAAATCAGGATCGCAATGAGAATATAAACCATGGTTTCTCCTAAATCAGGTCAGTTGAGCTTTTTGCGCACGACCTCGCGCGCGAGTCGGTCTGCTTCCAGAATATCCGAAAGCTGCGGCTGATATACCGTCTCGGTTTTATCGAGCGCCGCTTCGATGAGGTCAGGGATGGCACAGATGCCGATCTCGTCGCGCAGAAACGCTGCGACGGCCTCTTCATTTGCGCCGTTCATCGCCGCGCAGTAGACGTTCCCGACGGCGGCGCACTGCTTGGCGATCTTCAGGCAGCGGAAGACCTCTTCATCGGGCTCGGCGAACGTCAGCGGCGGGCATTTGAGAAGATCAAGCGGCTCCGCGGGCGAAACGGCCCTGTTGGGGTACGTCATCGCGTAGCGGATGGGCAGCTTCATGTCCGGTGTGCCGAGCTGGGCGAGCATCGCCCCGTCGTGAAACTCGACGAGCGAGTGCACGATGCTCTGGCGATGGATGACCGCGTCGACCTGACGCAGCGGCAGGCGGTAGAGCCGCATGGCCTCGATGATCTCAAGGCCCTTGTTCATGAGCGTCGCGGAGTCGATGGTGATCTTTGCGCCCATCGTCCAGTTCGGGTGCTTGAGCGCGTCGGCCTTCGTCTTAGTCGCAAGCTCCTGCGCGCTCAGACCGTAGAACGGCCCGCCCGAACAGGTCAGAATGAGGCGCTTGATCTCACCGCGGTCGCGGCAGCCCTGGAGGCACTGGAAGATCGCGCTGTGCTCGCTGTCGACGGGCACGATCTCCGCGCCGTATTTTTCTGCCGCGTCCACCACAAGCTCGCCCGCGCAGACGAGCGTTTCCTTATTCGCAAGCGCGATGCGCTTTTTCTTCTCGATTGCCGCGAGCGTCGGCTGGAGTCCGATCATGCCCATCACGGCGGTGACGACCGTGTCAGCGTCGTCCGCCGTGGCCGCGGCCAGAAGGCCCTCCATGCCGGAGAGCACTTGGGTGTTTGTGTCGGAAAGCCGCGCGCGGAGCTCATTTGCCGCGTCCTCGTCATAAAGCACGGCAAGACGCGGGGAGAAATCCCGCGCCTGCTGTTCAATGAGGTCAACGCTTTTATTCGCCGTCAGCGCAGCGACGGAAAGCCCCAGCTCGCGCGCCACCTCAAGCGTCTGGCGGCCGATGGAGCCGGTGGAACCGAGTAAAGCAATACTCCTTGTCATAATAGGCCTCCGCAGACTGCGGCCCATACGACCGGAGAGATGAAGAGCGTGGAGTCAAAACGGTCGAGCATGCCGCCGTGCGTCAGGAAGAGGTGGCTGTAATCCTTGATACCGGCCTCGCGCTTGACGAGCGACATCGAGAGGTCGCCGAGCTGACCGAAGACATTGGCCACCACGCCGACAAGAATCAGCATGAGGTAGTTCGGCGCATAGCCGAGCCATGCCTTGCCGACAACGCCGAGCAGCACCAGCGCAAGCGCACTGCCGATAGGGCCGCCGATCGCGCCCGCCCAGGTCTTGTGCGGGCTGACGTGCGGCGCCATCTTGCGCTTGCCGAACCACATGCCAAAGTACATCGACAGCGCATCGCCCACAAAGGCGACGCAGAACGGCGCAAGCACATAGAGCTTGCCGAAGTTTTCGTCCATGCGCAGCAGGAAAATGCAGCTGTACATCGCTGGGAACACGATGCCGCCGACGATGGACACCGCCACGTCGTGGAACGTGAACGGTTTTTCCTTTCCGTAAGAGATAACCGCGAAAAGGAACGCCATCATCACAAGGATCCAGCGGAAGATCGTAACGGTCGAAATCGGAAGATCGTATGTGCCGCTCATCTCTTCCTTAAAGAGCCATATCTCCTGCATGACGACCGTTGTGACAAGTCCCCAGTAGAAATTCGCTGGGACGTTCTCCCCTGCCGTGTGCAGCAGCTCATAGGCAGCAATGCCCGCGATGCCGCAGACGACGAGCATCGTCGCCCATGCGGGGCAGGCAAGTAGCACGGCGAGCAGCGCCGGCAATCCAACGATCACCACCAACCATCTTTGTTTCATTTCTGTTTCTCCTGTTTCAGTCCGCCAAAGCGCCGCTCGCGCTGCTGATACGCGATGAGCGCCTTGTCGAATTCTCTTTCCGTAAAGTCGGGCCAGAGCGTGTCGCAAAAGTAGAACTCACTGTACGCGCACTGCCACAAAAGGTAGTTGCTGATGCGCTTCTCCCCGCCCGGGCGGATGAGAAGGTCTGGATCGGACAGACCGTCTGAATAAAGGTAGCGCGAAAAGCCCTCCTCGGTCAAAGCGTCCGCGTCCCGCTCCCCTGCCGCGCAGTCACGCGCAAACGCGCGGGCGGCGTGCAGGATCTCGTCGCGTCCGCCGTAGTTGAGGCAGACGTTGGCCTGAAAGCCTTCGATGCGGGAGGATATCTCATTTGTTTCGTCGATGAGCGCTCTCAGCTCCGGCGTCAGCACGCTGAGGTCACCTAGAAAGTGCAGGCGGTTGCCGTCCTTTTCCATCGTGTCGATGCACTCGTGCAGATATTGCTCGAGTAAGTGCATGATGCCGTCGACCTCGTCCTTCGGGCGCTTCCAGTTTTCGGTCGAAAAGGCGTAGACCGTCAGATAGTCGATGCCCAGGTTCTTGCAGTAGGTGCCGAGCTTTCGAAATGTCTCCGCCCCCGCCTTGTGACCGGCCGAGCGCGGGAGGCCGCGCTTTTGCGCCCAGCGGCCGTTGCCGTCCATAATGACGGCAACATGACAAGGCAGGTTGTTCAAATCAACCTGCCCTGCCTTGTTCTCTTTGGAAAAGAGCCCCATATCAGACCGCCATGAGCTCCTTCTCTTTCTTCTCGAGAAGGGCGTCGACCTCTTTGCACATGTCGTCGGTCAGCTTCTGCAGGTCCTTTTCGGCGACCTTCAGGTCGTCCTCGGTGATCTCGCTGGCCTTCTGCTTCTTCTTGAAGGCCTCCATTGCGTCGCGGCGGATGTTGCGGATGGCGACCTTGCCGGTCTCGGAATACTTATGGATCTGCTTGACGAGCTCCTTACGGCGCTCCTCCGTGAGCTGCGGGAAGTTCAGGCGGATGGACTTGCCGTCGTTCTGCGGGTTGATGCCAAGGTCAGACTCCTGAATGGCGCGCTCGATGGGCTTGAGGGCCGTGCCGTCCCACGGGGTGATGACAAGCTGGCGCGGATCGGGAGAAGCGATGGCCGCGATCTGCTGGATGGGCGTGGGAGAGCCGTAGTAGTCGACGCTGATGCGGTCGAGCACAGAGGCGTTGGCGCGGCCTGCGCGCACAGAGGCAAAGTCCGCGTTCACCGCGTCGATGCTCTTTCTCATTTTGTCGGAATAAACCTTGTAATCTTCTTTATTCATGGGGATACCTCCTCAAAAATTTTTATCGTAAAACCGCAGATGCGGGGTCGCTCAGTTTTCGCCAACAATGGTGCCGATCTTCTCGCCCTCGACCGCACGGATGATGTTCTCCGGGTCCTTGAGCGCGAAGACGAGCACAGGGATGTGGTTGTCCATCGAAAGCGACGTGGCCGTGGAGTCCATGACCGCAAGGTGCTGGGCCAGCACGTCCTCATAGGAGATGGCGTCGTACTTGATCGCATTTGCGTCCTTGGCAGGGTCGGCATTGTAGACGCCGTCAATGTTCTTGGCGAGCAGGATGACATCTGCGTTGATTTCCGCCGCGCGCAGCACCGCTGCCGTATCGGTCGAGAAGAACGGAGAGCCGATGCCGCAGCCAAAGAGCACTACGCGGCCCTTTTCCAAATGCCGGATGGCGCGGGCGCGGATGTAGGGTTCGGCGACTTCTTTGATCTCCAGCGCCGTCTGCACGCGCACGTCGACGCCCTTCTGCTCGAGCACATCGGCGACCGCCATGCAGTTCATCGCCGTGGCCAGCATGCCCATGTGGTCGGCACGGGTGCGCTCGATGTAGCCCTCACCGTTTTTCACGCCGCGCCAGAAGTTGCCGCCGCCGATGACGACGCCCATCTGCACGCCCATGTCCGTGCACTTTTTGATGACGTCGCACACCTTGGAAACGACGTCGAAGTCGAAGCCGAAGTGCTTGTCGCCCGCCAGCGCCTCACCGCTGATCTTGAGCAGCACGCGCTTATACTTGAGTTGAGCCATGCTCATAATCTCCCCTTTCAGGAACAAGTTCAAATTTTCACAGCTACTATTTTAGCGTATTTTTGCTCTTTTGCATAGGGGGAAAGCGTAAACTTTTTTCACAAATTCGCTCTTCCCTTTTTCGTCAAGTTGAACCGCCGTGAATAGCGGAAAAAAGCAGCCGTTTCATACGGCTGCTTTTTTAGATTTTTCGTTTACTTGATGCCCTTGATGCGGATAAGGTCCTTCAAAAGCTCGACCGTGCCATCGATGCCGAGCAGGCTCGAATCGATGCAGAGGTCATAGCTCTTGGCATCGCCCCAGTCCTTGGCGGAATAATAGTTATAGTAGGAAGCGCGGGACTTATCCGTCTTCTTGATGCGGTCTTTCGCCTCGTTCTCGCTGATGCCGTTGCGGGCGGCAACGCGCTTGATGCGGTTTTCGAGCGGAGCCGTGATGAAGAGATTGATGACGTCGTCGCGATCCTTGAGCGCGTAGTCCGCGCAGCGGCCAATCAGGACGCAGGGGCCCTTGTCGGCGAGCTTTTTGATCGTGTCGTAGGTCGCCAGGTACACCTGCTGTTCGATGGAGCCCTTGGGCGTCACGTGGTTCATCGAGAAGGAATAGGGGTCCATCGCGATGGAATAGAGAAAGCTCTTCGGGCGTTCGTCAAAGGAACGGAACAGCTCTTCGCAAAGTCCGCTCTCCTCTGCCGCCTCCTTGAGCAGCATGTCGTCGTAATAGGCGATGCCGAGCTGCTTGGCAAGCATCGTGCCGATCTCGCGTCCGCCGCTGCCGTATTGTCTGCCAACCGTAATGACCATAAAGATTCCTCCTTTTTCGCGCCTTGAAACAAAATCGGTGCTATTTGGATTATAGCACCGATTTGGTAAGAAGACAATATTTTTTCCTGTTTCGATTTTGTAAAGGCTCGGCCTTATTCCGGAAGCGGCAGGCCGAGGCGGCGATACATCGTCTTTTTCACCGCGCGCAGGATATTTTCATAGCCTGTGCAGCGGCACAGATGGCCGGAGAGGAGCTTTCTGAGCTCGTCATCGGTGTAGAGGCGATTCGTCTCCAAGATCTCGACCGCAGTCATGATGAAGCCCGGCGTGCAGAAGCCGCACTGGACAGCGGTCTCTTCAATGAACGCCTGCTGGATGTCGCTCAGCTCGCCGTCGGGCCCCATCAGGCTTTCGAGCGTGCGGATGTGCTTGCCGTCCGCCCAGACGGCGAGGTAGATGCACGAGTTGAATGCCTCGCCGTCGATGATGACGTTGCAGGCGCCGCACTCGCCGACCTCGCAGCCCTTCTTCACGGACGTCATATGGTAATCGTTTCGCAGCATATCGGTCAGCGACGCACGCACGTCGACCATTTTCTCAACGTCCTTGCCGTTTAAGTTGAATCGCACCAGCTTGTACTGACTCATTTGATGACACCTCCCGCCCGTTTGATAGACTCGATCAGGCAGCGCTTGGCCATTTCGACCGCGATGTGCTCGCGGAACGCCTTGGAGGCGCGCCAGCTGTCGCGCGCGTGGATATCGTTGAGCACGGCGAGTGAGAACTCTTCCGCCGTCGTAAGTGTCAAGGGTTTATCCTTGGCATCTGCCTCCGCGCTCGGGCAGCGCATCGGCACAGGACCGGCAACGCCGTAGGCGATGCGGGCGCGCTCAATAGTCTGCTTGTCGGGCGACAGGCGCACGTTCACGCTGCACCCGAGCGTCGCGATGTCCATCGCGTTTCTCATGGCGTACTTGATGTAGTAGCCATAGCAGTTTTCGTAGCTCGCCTTTGGGATGAGGATGGCGGTCTGGATCTCGCCATCCTCCACGCGGATGTCGACCTGACCGGCCTTGATGTAAAAGTCTTTGATGGGCAGGCGGCGGATGCCGTCCTTCCCCGTCAGCTCCACGATGGCCTCCCACGCATGCAGTGTGGAGGCGGAGTCCGCGCTCGTCACGCCGTTGCAGGTGTTGCCACCGATGGTGCCGATGTTTCGGATCTGCGGGCCGCCGACCATGTCGACCGCCTCGCCGAGGACATTGATGTACTTCTGGATGATGGGGTCGCGCGTGATGTGGGAAAAGCTCGAGAGCGAGCCGATGCGGATGTTTTCCTCCTCGTCGATGCTCACGCCGCGCAGCTCGTTGAGGCCGTAGATGGAGATCAGCTCTTTTCCGGCGCGCTTGCCCTCGCGCATCTGCACGAGCACGTCGCTGCCGCCGGCGATGATCTGCGCCTCGGGATGCTCCAAGCGGAGGGCGACGGCGTTTTCGACGCTTTCCGCCTCATAGAGTGCTTTCATGTCATACATGGCTCACTTCTCCTCCTTCCTGCTGTCGTGGATGAGCCCCGCCTTGCTGAACTCGGCGTACAGAACGTGCGGGGTGATGGGAACGGTGTCGATGGCGACGCCGGTGGCGTTGTAGATGGCGTTGCGGATGGCGGGCGCGCCCGAGCACGCGGGCGGTTCGCCGAGCGCCTTCGTGCCGAACGGCGACGTCGGCTCGGGATTTTCGATAAACTGCGCCTCGAGATGCGGGTGGTCCATGAACGTCGAGAGCTTGTAGTCGAGCAGATTGTTGTTGAGGGGCTTTCCCGTCTTTTCGTCGAAGAGGAGCTGCTCGCTCAGGCCAAATCCGATGGCCATGGACATGCCGCCGTGGACCTGCGCCTCGGCAAGCGCGGGGTTGATGAGCTTGCCGCAGTCGTGGACGTTGATGATCTTCTTGAGCGTCACCTTGCACATCGGGATATCCACCTCGACGTCGGCAAAGGTGCAGCCAAACGAATAGGCGTTGTTGCGAATGGTGTAGGTCGACTCGGCGGTGATGTGCTCGGAGTCCGCGGCGTTGTACTGCGCGGTCATCGCAAGGTCTTTCAGCGACATGAGCACCATGCCGTCGCCCTTGCGGATGATGTTGCCGTCGACGATGTCCATATTCGAAACTGCCTGACGGGTAAGCTTTGCCGCGTAAGCTAAGATCTTCTCGCGCAGGAGCGTCGCCGTCTGGCGGATGGAGAAGCCCGCGACGTAGGTCTGGCGGCTCGCGTAAGCGCCGAGGCCTGTGGGCGTGATGTCCGTATCCTGACACGAGACGACGCGCACGTCGTGATAGCTCTTGAGGCCGACGGCCTCGGCCGTCATCTGCGCATAGGCCGTGTCCGCGCCCTGCCCGATCTCCGTCTCACCGCATTGCATCGTCACCGTGCCGTCGAGGTTCAGGAGCATGCGGTTCGAGGACGTTTCAAGCGAGATGGGATACACCGCCGTGTTGTACCAGAAGGCCGCCACGCCGATGCCGCGGCGGACGGGGCCGATGTCCTTGGCATACTCCTCGCGCTTTTTGTCGTATTCGATGTACTTCTTCCCCTTTTCCAGACATTCGCGGAAGGAATCGTAGTAGTTCGTGTTACCTGAGAAGCCGTCGTGGAAGCCCTTGGGCATGATGTACTTCATGCGGTATTCGAGCGGCTCTATGCCGACGGCTCTGGCGCACTCGTCGATGTTCGCATCGTCCGCAAACGAGGCCTGCGGCATACCGTAGCCGCGCATCGCGCCTGCGGCGGGACGGTTGGTGTAAACGGTGTAGGCGTCGCCCTCGAAATTGTCGCAGGGATAGATCTGCGGGAACGAGCCCATGGCCTTGGCGACGATTGAATGGCCGTGCGAGGCGTAAGCGCCCTGATTGGAGAAGCACTCGACCTTGCGCGCGGCAATCGAGCCGTCCTTATGGAGCCACGTGATGATATGGAAGCGGATCGAGTGGCGCACACGGTTACTGACGAATGTCTCTTCACGCGAGCAGTCGATGCGCACGCATTTTCCGTGCACCTGCGTAGAGCACCACGCGCACAGCGGCTCATAGAGCGCATCCTGCTTGTTGCCAAAGCCTCCGCCGATGTAGGGCTTGATGACGCGGATATCCGCCCACGGACGCCCGAGCGCCTGACCGACGATGCGGCGGATGATGTGCGGGATCTGCGTGGAGGACACGACGACGATGCGGCCATTTTCCTCGTAAGCGTAGCAGCCGTGGTTTTCAATGTGGCTGTGCTGCACGGTGGGGGTGTTGTACCAGCCCTCGACCTTGATGAGATCGGGCTCTTTGATCGCCTGCTGATAATTGCCCTTGCGGATATCGGTGTGCTTCAGGATATTCCCCTGGAAATTTTCGTGGATGCAGGGCGCGTCGGGCTCCATGGCCTTCTGCACGTCGAGCACAAACGGGAGTTCCTCATATTCGATCTTCAGCGCGCGCACGCCCTGCATGGCCGAGACCTCATCCTCCGCAATGACGACCGCGACGTCGTCGCCGTAGTAGCGCACATGGCGGTTCAAAAGATTGCGGTCGGCCACGTCCTGATGCCCCGGGTCCATCGACCAGGGATGGCCCGCCGTCGGGAAGCAGTGCTCCGGCACGTCGAAGCAGGTCAGCACCTTCACAACGCCGGGGATGGCCTCCGCCGCGGACTTGTCGACTGATTTGACAAATCCGTGCGCGATGGTGGAATGCTTGATGCGCGCATAGAGCGCACCGGCCGGCATCCGATCCTCATAGTATTTCGTGCGTCCGGTGACCTTGTCGAACGCATCGACGCGGATCTCGCTTTTTCCTACCTTGCTCATCTGTCTACCTCCTGTTCCAAGCAGCCGATTTGTCGGTTTTGCTCGAAATCTGCAACTCCTTTGCTATTATTTTAGCACATTTCGCACAGCGTGTACAGTGCTGCATGCGTGATATAATACAAATGATCGCGGATGTACCATTTTGTCCGCTTTTTTCTGCCGATTGGTGAAAAAGAAACGAATGACTGGTGATTTAATAGATGGATAACACGTTGAAAATAGGATGCGTGGTCATGGCGGCGGGCAATGCCGCGCGCTTTGGCGAGAACAAGCTCGCCGCGACGGTAAACGGAAAGCCGCTTATCGAGCATGCGCTCGATGCAATCCCGCGGGAGAGCTTTTCCCGCGTGCTGGTCGTGACGCAGCACGAAAACGTGGAAGCGGCCGCCAAAAAGTTTGGCTTTGAAACGCTGCGGAACGAACATCCCGAGCGCGGCCAGAGCGAGACGATCCGCCTCGGCACGGCGGCGCTGTCAGACTGTGACGCGCTCTGCTTCATGGTGGCCGACCAGCCGATGCTCAAGCGCAAGACCGTCGCGCAGGAGCTTGAGTTCTTCCGCGCGCACAGCGAAAACATCGTCGGATTGGGCCACAACGGCGTGCGGGGCAACCCCTGCCTCTTCCCTGCCCGCTTCTTTTCTGAGCTTTTATCGCTTGAGGGCGATGTCGGCGGCAGCGCAGTCATCAAGAGGCATTTAGATGATCTGCTGCTCTTTGAAGCGCTGGAGACAGAGCTGCGCGACGTTGACACGAAGGAAGCGCTCGAAGCGCTTAAGAAACGCTGATCTCGCCGCGGAGATCCTCCTCCATCGCCTGCTTGATCTTCTCCTTGTCGTAGCCGCAGGAGAAGAGATAGTAGAGCTTGGCGACAGCGGCCTCAGTCGTCATGTCAAGTCCGCTGACCGCGCCCGCCTTTTTGAGCGCGCTGGACGTTTCGTAGGTGCCGAGCGACACCGCGCCCTGCGGACACTGCGAGCAGACCGTGAGCACCGTGCCGTTCTGAAACGCCTTGCGGATGATGGGCAGCAGCGCGTTTCCGTCGCCGGGGATGTTGCCCGCGCCGAACGTCTCGATGACGATACCGCGGAGCTTTTCGGTCATAATGGCCTCGAACAGCGAAAACTGAATGCCCGGAAATACCTTGATGACGCCGATGGGGATGTTGTCAAGCGTCTGGAGCTTGAGCCCGCCTTCCTGCCGCGGCAGGAGGGCGGCTTCGTTATATTTGATGGAAATGCCCGCCTCGGCAAGGCTCGGGTAGTTGGGCGAAACGAAAGCGATCAACCCGTCGGCGGAGTATTTTGTCGCGCGGTTGCCGCGCAGCAGCTTTCCGCCGAAGTACAGGCACACCTCGCGCACGATGCCTTCCCCCGCAATCAGCAGCGCGGTGATGAGGTTGTCGCGCCCGTCGCTGCGAATTTCGCACAGCGGAATCTGCGAGCCCGTGAGCACCACGGGCTTATCAAGCCCGCCGAGCATGAACGACAGCGCCGAGGCCGTGTAGGCCATCGTGTCCGTGCCGTGCAGGACGACGAAGCCGTCGTAATCGTCATATTTCTGCGCAATCAGCTCTGCGATGCAGTTCCATTCGCGCACGGTCATGTTGGATGAATCCAGCAGCGGCAAAAGCTCGTAGAATTCCCACTCCGGCATCTCCGGCGCGCGGAGGTCGGGAATGGCGTCGAGCGCGGCGCGGAAGTAGCCCGCGCGCGGCGCGTAGCCGTTTTCCGTGCGCGTCATACCGATGGTGCCGCCGGTATAGATGATGAGAACTCGTTTCATAGCTCTCTCCTGATTGTATTACTTTTTGTACGGCGTATGGTCGAGCGGCAGGCTGCGGCGGCGCTCGCCGTCGTAGCGGTAATACGCCTGCGCGATGGCCGGCGCCGTGGGGATGGACGTGATCTCACCGATGCCGATGGCGCCGTTGGCGAGGTTTAATCCCGGCTTGTCGATGACGATGGCCTTGATCTCGGGGATCTGATGCGAGCGGAACAGGCCGAGCGTGCCGTATTTTGCCGTGGGCTTGCCGTGGTCGAGCGGGTACTGCTCTGTCAAGGCGTAGCCCATGCTCATCACGACGCCGCCCTCGATCTGCCCTTCGCAGGACAGCGGGTTGATGGCCTTGCCAACATCGTGCGCGGCGACCATCTTTCTAATTTTGCCCGTCTCCTTGTCGAGAATGCACATCTGCGTCGCGTAGCCATAGGCGACATGGCTGACGGGATTCGGCACGTCCGCGCCGAGCGGGTTCGTCTTGGCGTAGTATTCGCCGTAAAACTCCTGCCCCTTCAAATCGCTCAGCGAGCGGTACTCCATCGCGTCGCGCAGCAGCAGGCATGCGCGGCGGCAGGCCTCGCCGGTGACGAGCGTCTGGCGCGAGCCGGAGGTATCGCCGCTGTCAGGCGTTATGAACGTGCTGTTGCCGTCGTAGACGACCTGATCGCGCGTGAGCTTTGCGTTTGTCACGACGAGCTGCACCAGCACCGTGCCGAGACCCTGACCGATGCAGGACGCGCCCGCGCGGATGTGGACCTTGCCGTCCTCGCCGATGACGAGCTTGCAGCGTCCATAGTCGGGAAGGCCGACGCCGACGCCCGCGTTTTTCATCGCGCAGGCAAGGCCGACCGGCTCGCCGTTTTTGACCGCTTCGTCATAGTAGGGCTTGATGGCCTCGAGCGTTTCGACAAGGCCCGTTTCGGGGCCGACGATCTGGCCGTTCGGCAGCACCTCGCCCGGGCGGATGGCGTTGCGGTAGCGAATTTCCCACGGGGAGATGCCGACAAGGTCGGCCATCTCATTTAGGAGCGTTTCGGTCGCAAAGCAGGTCTGCGTCACGCCGAAGCCGCGGAACGCGCCCGCGGGTGGATTATTGGTATAGTAAGCGTGGCCCTCGATTTCAAAATTCTCATAGTGATACGGGCCCGCGGCGTGCGTGCATGCGCGCTCAAGCACGGGGCCGCCGAGTGAGGCAAAGCCGCCCGTGTCGGACACGACGCTCGCCTTTACGCCCTGAATGATGCCGTTTTCGTCGCAGCCCATCGTGAAGTCCATCCACATCGGATGGCGCTTGGGATGGACGAGCAGCGATTCCTGCCGTGTGAGCTTCACCTTGACCGGCACGCGCGCGATGTATGCGATCAGCGCCGCATGGTGCTGCACGGACATGTCCTCTTTCCCGCCGAAGCCGCCGCCGACAAGCATATTTTCGACCTGGCAGTGGGCAAAATCGACGCCGAGCATCGCCGAGCACTCGTGCTGGGTGGTGTGCGCGCTCTGGTCGGTCGTCAGCAGCTTCACGCCGCCGTTTTCAAGCGGGAGCGCCACGCAGCACTCGGGTTCCAAAAAGGCGTGCTCCGTCCACGGGGTCTCAAACTTCTCGTGTAAGACATATTTGGAATGTTTGATGGCCTCGTCTGCGTTGCCGCGCATAACGTGGCGGTGCGCCTGCAAATTGCCGCGGTTGCCCATGATGACCTCGGGCGCGCCGGGGGCGGACGCCTCCTCAGGCCCGTAGACTGCGGGAAGCTCTTCGTAGACGACACGCACGAGCTTTTTCGCCTTTTCAAGCGTTTCCTGATCGCGCGCGCAGACGAGCGCGACTGCGTCGCCAAGGTACTGCGTGATCTCCCCCTCGCCGATGAGCGTCGGCTGGTCCTTCTGGATGTGGCCGACGTTCTGCTGACCCGGAATATCCTTTGCCGTCAGCACGCAGACGACGCCGGGGAGCTCTTCCGCTTCTTTCGTGCGGATATAGAGCACGCGGGCGCGCGGGTACTGGCTGCGCACCGCGCCGCCATAGCACATGCCCTCAATATAGACGTCGTCGGGGTACTTGCCGTAGCCCTGCACCTTTTCGGCGACATCGATGCGGTGCACGCGCGAGCCAACCTGAAAGTCTTCCTTCTTTTCGGGAATCTTCCCCTCGCGTAAAATTTTTGCCGCAAGCAGGATTCCGTCGATGATCTTGACATAGCCCGTGCAGCGGCAGATATTGTTGCGGATGGCAAAGGCCGCCTCTTCGCGTGTCGGGTCGGGGTTCTGGTCGATGAGCCCCTTGGCCGAGATGACCATGCCCGGGATGCAGAAGCCGCACTGCACGGCTCCGGCCTCGCCGAAAGCATAGGTAAAGGCCTCCTTTTCAAAGTCGGAAAGGCCCTCGACCGTGACGATATGTTTCCCCTCCAGCTTGTCTGTCTGAGGGATGCAGGCTTTCGTCGGCTTGCCGTCGATGAGGACATGGCACGTGCCGCACGCGCCCTCACTGCACCCGTCCTTGACGCTGGTCAGATGCAGCTCGTCGCGAAGATAGCGGATGAGTTTTTGATTTTTCTCCACCGTGACCGGTGTACCATTGACAACAAACGAAGCCATTTCAGATCTCCTGTTCACGAGAAAATCACAAATATCACAATTATTTTGGTTGCCTAACTAATTTTATTGTAGCACAGGCACAACAAAGACGCAACACAAATTCTAAATTCCGATATTCTATTTTCGGAATCACGCTTTTTACCTCAAATCCTTGACAAATTTTGAACATTGGACTAAGATATCGCCATACCTGCAAGGGGCGCTGGCGCAAGTCGGCTGTGATGCGGCGTATCGCCGTCGCTGTCCCTCAGACCTGATCCGGGTAATGCCGGCGTAGGAATGCAAAGAGTATCTTGCCTGAGCTTTGCACCGTGACGTCGATGCCGCGGTGCTTTTTTGTGCCGCGGCGCGGACAGGGACCATATTTTTAGGAGGAATCTCTTATGAGCAACACGTCCACCCATTCCACCACCCGCCGCTTGGCTGAAGGCGGCATCTGCATCGCCCTCGCGCTCGTTCTGAGCTACATCAAGATCCCCATCGGCCTTTCGTTCGGCGGCTTCGGCGGCTCGATCACCCTTGTGATGGTCCCACTCATTCTCTTCGCCGTGCGCTATGGCGCGCCCTGGGGCATCCTCGCGGGCGTCGCGTTCGGCACGCTCAAGTATTTCTTCGCCGAGGGCTTCGCCGTGAGCTGGGTGTCCATCATCTTCGACTATTCCGTCGCCTACGGCGCGGTCGGCCTTGCTGGCCTTTTCCGCGTGAAGGGCAACGACTATTCCAAGCTCCCGCTCGCCGCGTTTGTCGGCTGCCTCGGCCGCTTTGTCATCCACTTTATCTCCGGCGTGACGGTCTACGCGCAGTATATGCCCGAGGAATTCATGGGCATGACCATGACGTCTCCCGTGTTCTACTCCGTGCTGTACAACGGCACGTATATGCTGCCGAACACGATCCTCGCGATCATCATCTGCGCGCTGCTGATGAAGCCCGCAGCGAAGCTGCCGAGCGCAGAGTAAAAAATAATATGGCAGCGCGACAGCGCTGCATTTGTTCCCTGCGCCGCGCAGGGGTGCGATAATAAGGGAGGGGTATCTCTTTTTCAAAAAGAGATACCCCTCCCTTACACCCTCCCAGAGAAAATTTTCATTGCAAGCGAGCAGCTCGAAGAGGTGCGATGCTTGCCGATTGCACTTCCCTGCGCGCGGCGAAGCCGCGTTAGCATTGCTATATGATTTGGCCTACTTCTATCATCCGCTGCCGCTCTGCTCATCTTGTTTTGGTGCAGCCTAATCATCTGACAATGCATATCGTCTTGGTAGTGCGTACTGCGGCGAGCGCCAGCAAAGCCGCCTCGGCAGGCAATAGCAAATCTGTACAAGTCCAAAGTAGGCGGAAATTGCGTAAGGCTACCGAATCGCAGGCAAAGCGACAGCGAAGATAGAAGCAAACCAAGTCGTTTAGATACAACACCCGGCAGGCACCTGATTCCGCAGGCCGCGCAGCTCTTCAAGTGCCAATCTGCCAATGCAAAGCCTTTCTCTTGGGGTTCCAAAGGGGCCATTCTCTTTTGCGAAAGAGAATGACCCCTTTGTCCCGTTCCCCTGCGCCGCGCAGGGGAAAAACCGCACCCCGCGCAGCGGGAATGTTGTACTTACTTCTTGCGCTCCACCAATTTCTGGTATTGTTCCGAGATCTTTTTTCGAATATTTTCGATCTCGCGGCTTCCCTCCTCCTGCGTGTCGAGGACGAAGTTCTTCGTGCCGAGTTTGAAAAACAGCATGAACGCCTCAGTCACCATGCGGCGGGTCTCGCGGTCGAGGTTTTTATAGGTCTTGAGCATCGCTGCGGCGCTTTTGAGCTTTTCCTCGGTGAGCTCGCTGAGCGTTTTTGCGCCCGAGGCGGTGAAGACGCTGTACAGCGCGTCGGCCAGCGCTTCGCGCTGCTGGGTGTTGAGCGAATCGGCCCAGGACGAGAGCGTTTCATCAACGAGCTTTCCCTCGCGGGAGAAGTCGTCAAGGTGGACAAACTGCGTACCAAGCACCTGCCAGGAAAACCCGTCATGCTGGTAAAGGCCGTCATAGGTCGAATGCACGACCTGATAGCGCTTTTCATGCTCCATCAGCATGCCGACGACGGACGTCTGCGGCAGGATCGTATGGATGCGGCTTGCGATGCGCTTGTGGCCCGGCGTCTCGCTGATATCCCAGGCGAAGCCGGGGCCGTCGTTATTGTGGACGGCGACGATACGCTCTTGGATCTCGCCGCTGCTCTTCGCCGCGCTGTAAACGGCGAGGTTGCCGCCCTTGGAGTGTCCGCCGATGCGGATGGTCCTGTCGCTGTACTGCCGCGCGACGCGCGCGACGTATTCGACCGCCTGCTTCTGCGAGGGGATCTCCTCCAAAAAGCCCATGTTGAGGTCTTCCTTCCACCCCACGATCGTATCGTCCGTGCCGCGGAACGAGATATAGATGCTGCCGTTGCCAAGGTCGATCGTCAGCGCCGCGAACTGCTGCTCGATGGAATCGTCAAGCAGCGCTGTGTAGCCGTTAAGCGTCATATTGCGAAAGCGCGGGCTCGTCATCAGCTTGCGCAGCATTTTCGAGATCGTGTCCGGCACGAGGACGCCCATGGGGACGTCCTTCCCGCCATGGCGGGCGAAAAACGCCTCCGCCGCCTCGCAGAGCGGCAGGCCGCGCCCGAGCTCGGGCGGCGGCACGATGCCGTCAAAGTCGACAAAGCTCAGCTCTGCCAGAATCAGCGCGTCCACCTCGTTGAACGGCGAAATTTCGAGCGTCAGATCCCCGCGCCAGTCCAGATAATCCATCAGATTTGCCATATCGTTAACCTCCGTCAATGGGTCTCGTTTTCTTTCATCGTATGGCGCGCATAGCCGCTGCGCCACAGCCGCACGGCGCGCGCTTGCAGCGCCTCGGGCTTGTTGGGGAGTTTTTCCGCCGCGACCTCGTCTAAAAGCCGCGCAAGCACCGCGCCGATCTCACGCCCGTGGTAGCCGAGGGCGGCGAGGTCTTCCCCGCTGATCTTGAGCTCATGGATCGAGCAGCACGCGCCCTCTGAGATCAGCTCGTCGTAGATTTTCTGTGCTTCGTGCCACGGTGCCTGCGCCCGTTCCAATCCCGCGGGCGTTTTGGCGGCGTTGTCCGCCTGCTTGGTGTAAAGCAAATTCTGTACCGTCTCCGCGCCGAGACGCGCCATCTCCTTATGGATGGCCGCCCGCTCGGGGCGGAACATATCGTCGAAACAGGCGAGCTGCGCGCGTATTCTGTCGCGCAGCGCCTTTTCAAAGTGCAGCCGCGCCATGATGTCCTCCGCCATTCGGGCGGAAATGGCCGTGTGGCCGTAAAAATGTCCGACGCCCTGCTCGTCAAACGTCCGGCACAGGGGCTTGCCGAGGTCGTGGAAGAGCATCGTCCACCTCAGTTCGCGCTTTGGCGGCACGGCGGCGACAGCGCGCGCCGTGTGACCCCAGACGTCGAAGCAGTGGTGGTAATTGCACTGGTCAAAGCCGACGCAGGGTGAAATCTCCGGAATCGGCACGCCCAGTATGTCGGGAAAGGTCAAAAGCGTCTCCCCCACGTTCTCACCGAGCAGGAGCTTGTTCATCTCCGCATACACGCGCTCGTGCGCGACATGGGCGAGTAGGCCGCGCGCCTCATGCGCGGCGCGGGCGGTCTCCTTCTCCGCCGAAAAACCGAGCACAGAGCAGAAGCGCACGAGCCGTAAAATGCGCAGCGCGTCTTCCTCAAACCGCCGCTTCGGCTCGCCGACGCAACGCAGGACGCCTGCTTTCAGGTCTTCCTGCCCGCCGTAGGGGTCGACGAGCGTGCCGTCCGGCGACAAAGCGATGGCGTTGACCGTGAAGTCGCGGCGGGCAAGGTCCTCTTCAATGCTCGTGCCGAACGTGACGGAATCTGGGTGGCGGTTATCCCTGTACGCGCCGTCGCGGCGCATCGTCGTGAGCTCAATGGGCAGTCCCCCACTCACGACCGTCACCGTGCCGTGCTGCAAGCCCGTCGGATGCGCGCTTTCGCTGAAAAGGCGCAGCACCTCCTGCGGTGGAGCGTCGGATGTCATGTCGTAGTCGGACGGCGCTTTGCCTCGCAGCATTTCGCGCACGCAGCCGCCGACTAAGTACGGCGAATAACCCGCGCCTTGCAGCGTGGTGATGACCGTTTCGACTTCTTTCGGTAAAAAGAGCATGGAACCCTCACAAAAAATCAAATTTTTAGCATTGCACTCCGTTCGCCGCTATATTATAATAGAAAATCCATAAAAAGTAAATCTCCTGTGCTTCGCACAAGGAAAGGATTTGATACAATGACTAATCAGAAGGATATTTTCTCCTATCTCGTCCCCGGTAAGTGCGCGCATCTGGCCGGTATCGGCGGCGTTTCGATGAGCCCGCTGGCAGAGGTGCTGCACGGCATGGGCCTCAAGGTCCAGGGCAGCGACATGAACGACGGCCCGTCCGTCGAGCATCTGCGCTCGCTCGGCATCCCCGTGGCCATCGGCCACGCGGCGGACAACCTCGGCGAGTGCGACTTTGTCATCCGCACCGCCGCCATCCACGACGATAATCCCGAGATCTCCGGCGCGGTGACGCGCGGCATCCCCGTTTTCGAGCGCGCACAGGCTTGGGGCGCTATTATGAAGGGCTACAAAAACGCCCTCTGCATCTCCGGCACGCACGGCAAGACGACGACCACTTCGATGGCGACGCACATCTTCATGGCCGCGCAGAAAGACCCGACCGTCATGATTGGCGGCACGTTACAGCTGCTTCATTCCGGTTATCGCGTCGGCAAGGGCGACACGATCATTGCCGAGAGCTGCGAATACTGCAACTCGTTTTTGAGCTTCTTCCCCACCGTCGCGGTCATTTTGAACGTGGAGGCCGACCACCTTGACTTTTTCAAGGACTTAGCGGACGTGGAGCATTCGTTCCGCCACTTTGCTGAGCTCGTTCCCATCGGCGGACATGTGGTCGCCAACATGGATGATGAGGGTGCGCGCGATGCGCTCAGGGGCATTTCCCAGCCGATCTTCTGGTTCAGCTATGACGATCCCGCCGCGCAGTGCCGCGCGGAAAACGTCGTCTGGACGGACGGGCTTCCGAGCTTTGACATCTATATCCGCGGCAGTTACTACGCTCATGTTTCCCTGCGCGTGGGCGGCAAGCACAACGTGATGAACGCACTGGCCGCGGCGAGCGCCGCATATCTTCTCGGCGTCAGCGGCGAGGCCGTCGGTCTCGGCCTTGCAACGTTCACCGGCGCGGGCCGCCGCTTTGAGTACAAGGGAAGCTTCCACGGCGCGGACGTCTACGACGACTACGCCCACCACCCCGGCGAGCTGCACGCGCTGCTCGAAATGGCGAAGACGCTTCCCTACAAGCGCATCATCTGCGCATTCCAGCCGCACACCTACACGCGCACGAAGGCGCTGTTTAACGATTTTGTCAAAGAGCTGCGCGTGCCCGACGTCGTGGTGCTGGCGGAAATTTACGCCGCGCGCGAGCAGAATGACATCGGCATTTCGTCTATGGACCTGAGCCGCGAGATCCCCGGTTCTGTCTATTGCCCCACGCTCGACAAGGTGACCGCCGCGCTTGCGCGCATCGCCTGCCCGGGCGACCTTATTTTGACCGTCGGCGCGGGCGATATATTCAAGGCCGGCGAAAAACTGCTGAAAGAAGAGAAATAAAGCAACATGGAAATCTCCCCGATCTATCACAATTCCCGCCCCGAGGGTGAGCTGCCCGCGCAGGAAACGGCCGCGTTCGACTTTTTAGATTCCCTCGGCATCGACTATGACCGCGTGACGCACGAGCTGGCCGACACGATGGAAAAGTGCGACGACGTGTCTGCCGTGCTCGGCGTGGACGTCTGCAAAAACCTCTTCCTCTGCAACCGGCAGAAGACGAGCTTCTATCTTTTATGTATGCCGCCGCACAAGGCGTTTCATACGAAGGACTTGAGCCATCAGATTGGCTCGGCCCGCCTGTCGTTCGCGCCGGAGGAGCAACTCTGGGAGCTGCTGCACTGCACGCCGGGTTCAGCGACGATCCTCGGCCTGATGAACGACGATGAGAACCGCGTGCAGCTGCTCATCGACAAGGAGACCTATGAGGCGGAGTATTTCTCCTGCCACCCGTGCCTCTGCACCTCGACCATCAAGCTCAAAACGAGCGACGTCAAAAACGTCCTGCTGCCGAAGGTGCACCATGAGCCCATCGTCGTGGAGCTGTAAGAGGAAAAATCAAGCAAAAAAGGTTCCGAAGAGACTTCTTCGGAACCTTTTATATGAGCTCTTTTACTGTAAGGTATATCGGCTTGTCAACGTCCGCGTCAGAGCAGGTACAGACGCCGGCGGTGTAGTCGGGGAACGGTTCGAGCGCGAAAACGCGCTCATTCGGGAAGCTCGGCACTTCCCTGTCCCGCAATGCGACGGCGCTGATCCCCGCGCGCTTGCAGCGGCTCTCCCGCTGCACCCAGAGGCGCCAGAAATCGGCGTCATTTGCCGCGTGAAAGCGCGTGCGCATCGCGCCGCTCACAGGGCGAAGACACTCGATATCCGCGCCGATTGGCTCGTTGTGAACAGCCAGCAGCGCAGCGCAGCGCGTGTGGCTCAGGCTGAAATGAACGTCCGGATGCGAAGCAAAGTACGGCTTGCCGTGCTCGCCGTAGGAAAGCTGCGGTAAGTCCTCCAAGCCGTAAAGTTCATGCAGTGCACGGCAGAGCAGCGCGTAGGCGCAGAGGGGTTCCGATGTTTTGATGCGGTCTTGCCGCTCAGGCGGCAGAAAACGCACGAGCGTGGACCGTTCCGCTTCTGAGAGCGGTCGATCTAATTTTACCGCATACAACCGGATATTCACGATGTTCCGCCCCCTTTGCGCAGCGATTCCTGCGGAAATTATAGGAGAAATGGCACGGCCTGTCAAATTTTCTCCGCACAGGGAAAAATTTTTCGAAATTTTTCCGTCAAAAAAGAGGATAGCAACCATTTTCGGCGTATATATACCATAGACAGAAAAATGTTCCGTGCGCAGAAGTGAGAAAGGAGGACGCCATGGCCTTTGACCGTCAGTTTTTGGACGAGCTCATCGCCCGCAACGACATCGTCGACGTTGTCAGCAATTATGTCTCGCTCCAGCCGCGCGGCGGGAGTCTGTGGGGCTGCTGCCCCTTTCACAGCGAAAAGACGCCGTCGTTCCATGTGCTGCCGGACAAGCAGCTGTGCTACTGCTTCGGCTGCAAAAAAGGCGGCGGCGTCATCAACTTCATCATGGAGGAGGAGAACCTTTCCTTCCCCGATGCGGTGCGCTTTCTCGCGCGGCGCGTGAACATGCCCGTGCCGGAAGAAGAGCACAGCGACGAAAGCCGGCTGCGGTCGCGTATTCTGTCGCTCAACCGCGACGCGGCGCGCTTTTACTACGAGCAGCTCTACTCGCCCAAGGGTGCGCCGGTGCTCGAGTACATGAAAAACCGCAAGATCACGCGGCGCAACGCAACGAACTTCGGCCTCGGCGCATCGGCGGACGAGTGGGACGGCTTACTGACCGCGATGCGGAAAAAGGGCTATGGTGACGGCGAGCTGCTTGCCTCGGGTCTTGCCATCCGCGGCAAGAACGGCGGGTTGTACGACAAATTCCGCAAGCGCCTCATCTTCCCCATCATCGACGTGCGCGGCGATGTGCTGGGCTTTGGCGGGCGCATCATCAGCAAGGACGATCCGGGCGCGAAGTATATGAACACGCCCGAGACCATCGTTTACAGCAAGCGGCGCGTTTTATACGGGCTGAACCTGGCCAAAAAGAGCAAGCGCAGCAACATTATTTTGGTCGAGGGCAACATCGACGTCGTGATGCTGCATCAGGCGGGATTCGACAATGCTTGCGCTTCGATGGGCACAGCGCTGACGACGGAGCAGCTGCAATTACTCAGTCGCTACACGAAGGAGATTGTGCTCTGCTACGACAACGACGACGCCGGCAAGGTCGCGACGCAGAAGGCGCTGACGCTTCTCAATAACACCGACTTTCAGGTCAAGGTGCTCGAGCTCCCCAAGCGGCTCGTCGACGGAGAGTACATCAAACAGGACGCGGACGACTTCATCAAGTTCCAGGGTAAGGACGCCTTTGAGCATCTGCTTTCCGGCAGCGAGAGCGGTATGGACTTCCGCATGGCGCAGCTCAAGTCAAAGTTCGACCTCAAAAGCGACGAGGGACGTATCGGCTTTGCCGAAGCGGCAGCAGGATTGCTCTCCACAGTGCCGAACGCGGTTGAGCGCGAAATTTACACCGTGCGCGCGTCCGAGGCCGCAGGCATCACGCCCGACGCGATGAAGCTCGAGGTCGAGCGCGCGCGAAAACGCGCCCGCTACAAGGAAAAGCGCGAGCAGGAGCGGCGGGACCTGAATCCCGCGGCGTCCGCCCAGCCGCGCGAGCGGTCGATCCGCTATACCGACCTTCGCTCGGCGCTCGCCGAAGAAGGCGTGCTGCGGCTTTTGACGCTGGACGATTCCCTCTTTGGCGAGAATCCGCCGATCCGGGAAGAGGACTTCTCCTCTCCCCTCCTGGGCCGGTTCTTCACGGCGCTGCGCGCGCAGCTGCGCGAGAGCGGGCAGGTGAACATCCCAGCGCTGGCAGAATTTTTCACGTCGGAGGAGATCAGCCACTTGATCGGTATCCTGCAAAAGCCGGAATCGCTCAAAAACGGCGCACAGGCGCTGAAGGACTACTGCAATATCATTTTAGACGAAGCGCATAAGCGCGCGGCCGTCAATGAAGACCCCCTGATGGCCGCGATGGAAAAGAATAAATATAAGGGTAACGGAGGAAAGCAAACATGGAAGAAAAACAGCTGACCAGCAGAGAGCTGGAGGAACAGGCCAACGCGCTGCTCGCCGAGGCGGATTTTGAGGAGATCAAGCTGCCGAAGAAAGCGAAAAAGGCCGCAGCGGCCAAGAAAGCGAACGAGGATACCGCGCAGGCGGAAAAGCCCGCGGAGAAGTATCCCCCGCTGGATGAAAAGCTGGTCGCCTCCCTGCCCGCGGCGGCGCTGCTGCAGGGCAACGAAAAGCTCATGGAGATCTTTGCCAAGGGCAAGGCCAAGGGCAAGCTCAGCTCCAGCGACCTGATGGAGACCATCGACGAGATGAACCTTGAGAGCGAGCAGCTCGACCAGATCTACGACTCGCTCGAAACGCTCGGCATCGACATCGGCACCGCCGAGGCCATCGACAGCAGCATCGACGATGTGGAGCCGCCGATGGAGGAAATCGCCGAGATCGAAGAGGAAGAGCTCGTCGACCCGAACGAGCTGGTCGACAGCTTCTCGACCGACGACCCCGTGCGCATGTACCTCAAGGAGATCGGTAAGGTGTCGCTGCTGTCGGCGGACGAGGAAATTTCGCTCGCGACCGCGATGTCCGCGGGCGTGGAGGCCAAGCAGAAGCTCGAAGAGGCCGAAAAGAACGGCACGGAGCTGAGCGAAGAGGAAATGAAGGCACTCAAATCTGCCGTCAAGAAGGGCGAGCGCTCCAAGCAGCGCTTGGCCGAGGCGAACCTGCGTCTCGTCGTGTCCATCGCTAAGCGCTACGTGGGCCGCGGCATGCTGTTTCTCGACCTCATTCAGGAGGGCAACCTCGGCCTCATCAAGGCCGTCGAAAAGTTCGACTACACCAAGGGCTACAAGTTCTCGACCTACGCGACGTGGTGGATCCGTCAGGCCATCACTCGCGCCATTGCTGACCAGGCGCGCACCATCCGTATCCCCGTTCATATGGTCGAGACCATCAACAAGGTCATCCGCGTGTCCCGTCAGCTCTTGCAGGAGCTCGGCCACGACCCCTCTCCCGAGGAGATCGCCGCCGAGATGGACATGCCGGTCGACAAGGTGCGCGAGATTTTGAAGATCGCGCAGGAGCCCGTCTCCCTCGAAACGCCGATCGGCGAAGAGGAAGACAGCCACCTTGGCGACTTCATCCCCGACGAGGGGGCGAGCGAGCCGAGCGAGGCCGCGTCGTTCACGCTGCTGCAGGAGCAGCTCGTCGACGTGCTCTCCACCCTCACCCCGCGTGAGGAGAAAGTCTTGAAGCTGCGCTTCGGCATCGAGGACGGCCGTCCCCGCACGCTCGAAGAGGTCGGCAAGGAGTTCAACGTCACGCGCGAGCGCATCCGCCAGATCGAAGCCAAGGCGCTGCGCAAGCTCCGTCACCCCAGCCGCAGCAAGAAGCTCAAGGACTTCCTGAACTGAGCAAAAACAAAACGAAAAATTAAAATGCATGGTCAAGTTGCAGAAATGCGATTTGACCATGCTTTTTTCTTGCATTTTGCATGATTTCCGTCAAATATCTGCTCAATTCTCTCTCAATCACTGTAAACCTGTGAAATATTTATGGTTGACAGTCAAGAAGTTCTCTGGTAGATTGTAAACATCATTTTTCTTGGAGGTTTACAATGTCAAAGACCAAACAGCTCGTATTTTGCAGCCTGTTTACAGCGCTGATCGCTGTGGGCGCATTCATCAAGATCCCCGTCCCCGTCGTCCCCTTTACCCTGCAATACTTATTTACGATGCTCGCAGGGCTCATTTTAGGCCCGCGCCTCGGAACGATCTCCGTGACTGCCTACATGCTGCTGGGATTGGCCGGCCTTCCCATCTTTACGGAGGGCGGCGGACTGTGGTACGTGCTCAAGCCGAGCTTTGGCTATATCATCGGCTTCTGCATCGGGACCTACGTGACCGGCACGCTCGCCGCCAGACTGAAAAAGCGCACCGTAGCCCGCTATCTTGCTGCAAATCTCGCCGGCCTTGCCGTGGTGTACGCCGCCGGTATGATCTACTACTACGTGATCTGCAACTACGTGCTGAACACCCCCATTGCGGTGGGCCCGCTGTTCCTGTACTGCTTTGTTCTTGCCGTTCCCGGCGACACCGCACTGAGCGTTCTGGGTGCAGTTTTAATCAAGCGTCTCGCTCCGCTTCTGGAGCGCAGCGGCATCTGGACCGCCACCGGAACGCCCAATGTCCGGCAGGCAGCAACAGCAGCAAGATCTTGACTATCATACGGAGGTAACATGATATGGACGTACTCAACCTGGCACAGGAGATCATTGGCGGCAAGCGCTTGACACGCGAGGATGACCTCTCTTTCTTTCTCACCTGCGATTTAGAGCCGCTCTGTCAGGGTGCGGACGAGATCCGAAAGGCCTGTGTCGGCGACAAGGTCGACCTCTGCTCGATCATCAACGGTCGCAGCGGCCGCTGTCCGGAGGACTGCAAATACTGCGCGCAGTCCGCGCACTATCACACGGAATGCGACGTTTACGACTTCCTCCCTGAAGAGGCGATCTTAGAGGCCTGCAAGATGAACGAAAGCGAGGGCGTGGACCGCTTCTCTATCGTCACCGCGGGAAGAGCCCTGACCGGCGAGGAGTTCGATCAGGCGCTCCACGCTTATGAGACGATGCACCGCGAGTGCAAGATCGACCTGTGCGCGTCCATGGGCTTTTTGAGCGCCGAGCAGCTTCACCGGCTGCACAAGGCGGGCGTCACGAGCTATCACCACAACATTGAGACCTCGAAGCGGAACTTCCCGAACATCTGCACCACCCACACCTACGACATGAAGGTGGAGACTCTGAAAAAGGTTAAGGCGGAGGGCATGTGCGCCTGTTCCGGCGGCATCATCGGCATGGGTGAAACGTGGGAAGACCGCCTGGACATGGCGGTCAGCCTTGCAGAGCTCGGCATCGACTCCATCCCCATCAACGCGCTGATGCCCATCCCCGGCACCCCGCTTGAGCATCTGCCCCGCTTGACGGAGCAGGACATCCTGCGGACCATTGCCTTTTTCCGCTACATCAATCCGGAGGCGAACATCCGTCTGGCGGCGGGACGCGCGCTGCTGACCAACGACGGTGAGACCGCCTTCCGCGCGGGAGCCTCCGCCACCATCACCGGCAACATGCTGACCACTGCCGCCTGCGCAACGATCCGCAGCGACCGCAGCATGCTCGCGTCTCTCGGGCGGGACGTGACCCCCGCCTATTGGAAGGAGGCGTGAGGCATGGCAAAGGCTCTTTTTGTCACGGGGACCGGAACGGACGTCGGCAAGACCTATGTCACGGCGCTGATGGTGAAAAAGCTGGCGGAATCCGGAGAGAACGCTGCATACTATAAGGCCGCCATGAGCGGCAACCGGCGAAGGAGCGACGGCAGCCTCATCCCCGGCGACGCCATGTTCGTACAGCAAACGGCGGGACTTTCGCAGCCGCTTGGCGAAATGTGCCCTTATGTCTATGAGCATGCGTGGTCGCCCCATCTGGCGGCGCGCTATGAGGGGAATCCCCCCGAGCTGCCGGTCATCCGGCAGGGCTTTGAGGCCGTGTGCAGCCGCAACGATTATGTCACCGTCGAGGGCAGCGGCGGCATTCTCTGCCCGCTTCGCGCAGAGAACGGCAAAACGCTGTGGCTCGAAGACGTCATTCGTGCGTTGCAGCTTCCAAGCGTGATCATTGCGGGCGCGGGTCTTGGTACCATCAACAGCGTGGTGCTGACGGTGAAGTATATGCAAGGCAAAAAGCTCCCTGTAAAGGGCATCCTCTTTAACCATTATCACCGCGGCGACACGATGGAAGAGGACAACATCGCCATGTGTCGGCAGCACACAGGCCTTCCCGTGCTCGCCTGCATTCCCGACGGCGCACAGGAACTTCCGATGGAACCAAACGATTTAGCAGCACTGTATGAGGAGGTATCGCTGACATGATCTGGTATCCGTATGAGCAGATGAAAACCATGAAAGCGCCCTATAAGATCATCAAGGCAAAGGGCGTCCATCTATACACCGAGGATCAGAAACTGATCGATTCCGTCTCCTCCTGGTGGTGCATGATCCACGGCTATCAGCACCCCGAGCTGACGGCCGCCATTCAGGAGCAGGCCGCCAATTTCTGCCATGTCATGCTGGGCGGACTCACCCACGATCCGGTCGAAAAGCTGTCGGCCAAGCTGGAAGGATTTCTGCCGGGCGATCTGAACTACTGCTTCTTTTCGGATTCCGGCAGCGTGGCTGTCGAAGTCGCCCTCAAGATGGCGCTGCAATACAACACCAACCAGTGCGACGATCATCCGGAGATGAAAAAGCGCACGCTGATCCTCGCACTGGAGCACGCCTACCACGGCGACACCTTCAAGGCGATGGAGGTCGGCGACGATGAGGACTATCACTTCGCCTTCGACAAAAAAGAGGGCGTCGTCCATATCCCGACCGAGATCCCCGCGCTCGAAGAGGCCTTTGCCCTTTATCACGACAAGCTGAACTGCTTCATTGTCGAGCCTCTGCTGCAAGGCGCCGGCGGCATGAGAATGTACGACATTTCGTTCCTAAAGCGTGCCCGTGAGCTGTGCGACGAGTACGGCGTGCTGCTGATTTTCGACGAGGTCGCCACCGGCTTTGGCCGGACGGGCAACCGCTTTGTGGCCGATCTGGTCCTGCCGGACATTCTGGTGCTCGGCAAGGCGCTGACCGGCGGTTATATCGGACATGCGGTGACGGTCGCCAACGAAAAGGTCTTCCGCGGCTTCTACAGCGACAACGAGCGCCACGCGCTGATGCACGGCCCCACGTTCATGGGCAACGCCCTCGCCTGTGCCGTCGCGCTCAAGGGCATTGAGATCTTCGAGCGCGAAAACTACATGGAGAAGATCAAGAAAATCGAAGAGATCTCCAAGCGTGAAATGCTGGGCTTTTCCGACGAGCGCATCAAAGAGGTGCGCGTGATGGGCGGCTGCACCTGCGTGGAGGTGTACGATCCCAAAACGCTGGAGGGCTTCCAGCAGTACGCCTATGAGCGCGGCGTATTCAGCCGTCCGTTCCTGAGCTATATGTACTCCATGGTCCCCTATGTCATCGAAGAAGACGAACTGGTGCAGATCTTCACCGTCATGAAGGACTGGTTCCGCCGCGGATGACTTCCCTCCCCTCTCGAAAAGTAATTGAATCAGAAAAAGGCAAAGGCCGGTCACGTACATGACCGGCCCTTTCCTATGTTGAAGGTTCTATGGCATTAATTTTATTCGCCGTCGGCGAGGAACTTCTCTTCCAGCACGAGCTGATAGGCCTTGTTGATGTCGTCATAGACGCTGCGGTTGCTCTTCATCTCGGGAACGACGGCTCGCAGCACATCGTAGGCCTTCTGCGTACCCTTGCCGAGGTGGACGTAGTCGCCGTTGCCGTCGCTCTTACGCAGATCGACGGCCTGAGAGGCGAACAGCGCCTCCATACCGACGAGGTAACGCAGATTGTCGACCATCTGGCGGCACTTGGTCACGGCCAGCGGCAGGTTGCTCGCGTGGTCCTCAATGGAGCCCTGCATGGGATAGAAGTCGACGGACGACGGGGTCGTGAGATAGCGGTTTTCCGCATCGAGGCAGGAGAGCACATTCTGCACCTCGTCATAGCCGTGGGCGCTGCCGTTGCGCGGAGCAAGGAAGCGCGGCAGGTGTGTGAACTCGGGCATGCACATGCGGATTAGGCGGTAGTTGACCGTGCGGGACAGATGCGCGAGCGCGATGGCAAGCATCTCGACGCCGATAACGAGCGATGTCGTCTCGAAATTCGAGTTGACAAAGACATCCTTCTTGTCGAGCATGATGCAGGGGTTGTCCGAGGGGGAGTTGATCTGGATGCTCAGGAACTTCTTAACGTAGTCCAGCGCATCCTCGACCGCGCCCGTGATGATAAAGCCGCCGCGGAAGGTCAGCGGGTCCTGCAGCGCGTGCTCGGGACGGTTGTCGCTGTAAAGGTAGCTGCCCTCAAGATCCTCGCGGCAGCGGGCGGCGCAGCGGATCTGGCCGGGCAGGCCGCGCAGCTCGTTCACGTCCTCGCGCATCGGCTCGATG
>OHAO01000459.1_pt1 | contig 30729 bp, 10 predicted proteins | sample 1577151 | NCBI WGS metagenome assembly OHAO01 (sample SAMEA3541585, study PRJEB24748) | human gut metagenome | biome: human gut; feature: human-associated habitat; material: faeces | place: China | collected 2012 | reverse complement strand
AGTTGCTTCCAGCTTGGCCGATGTCACCACCTCACTTCGCGGCTCATCAATCATGTAATGTTGTACCTCAGGAGAATCTACGTTCACCGTCTTGGCTCTCAGCATCAGCTGCATCAACGGGGTATCATCCTTATGGAACTCGAAGAGATCCTTGTCCACAGCAGTGGCAATGAAATTGCCTGCGTCAATACCACCGGTAGCTCTTGCGCTCTCGCTCACGGTAGTACTTCTGCCAGGCATCTGTGTCTGGGCACCAGCAGTACCAGTGGTAGGTGTCTGCGTGCCAGATACTGTTTGAACATTTTCACCTGCAATAGGTGTGTTTACTGTTTCTGCCATTTTCTTGAATATTAAAATGTGAATATTAAAATGTGAATATTAAATTACTTACTTTTTCGCTTGTCAATGTCAGCCACAGCAAAGCCTTCCAGTGCCATCCGGCTAACGGTGGTCGGGGAACCATGTATCCAGCACCCCCTGCGTGGCTTCACGCAATCTTTTCTTTCAACCAGTTCCATAGGCTAGGTAGCTTCCTTGGCAATGTCGAAGATACTCTCAGGCTTCTTCTTGGCAGGCTTGCTGTTCTTGCCACCGAGCTGAGGAAGCCCGTCACCACGTCTGCCCTGGCGGAGCTGCTCCTGGATCTTGGCGTTTCTGCCACGAACTTCACCTTCACGTGAGGCATAGTCCACATCATCGTCGTGATTGATGGCTTTCAGTGCCATCATGATACTCTCTGCGCTGAACTTGCCGAGGATACCATCCTTCATGATGTTAATCAGAAACTCCATGGCTGCATCAATCTCATCATCGGTCAAGCCTTCCTCCTGCTGTAATTTCTCAACAGTCGAGCGAGTCTCCTCGATGTTTTTGTCATACTGCTCCTGGTATTTCTTTTCCTTGGCAACACGCTCGGCATAAGCCTTGCTTGCAGCCGCTACCTCCTCACGCTTGGCCGGGTCTTTCATGTCCTCCACGAAGTCCTCGCCATACATATCAACCAAAGCAATCGCAGGGTCCTTGCCGTTACGCCAGTCTGTGAGGAATTTCGCAGAGCGAGGGTCACTCGTAAAGAGGTTGCTCATGGCTTCCTCTCGCCCCTGGTATTCGCCCAGACGCTTGTCGTAATCGTCGTAATCATCATTAATCTGACCGAAAAGAGCCTCGTCATCGTCGAACTGCTTGTCTGGGTATTTCCCCTTCATGCGGTCCGAGAACAAATCACGCTTGCTTTTAACTTCTTTATTATCAGCCATAAATTTAATTATTATTTATAAGTGAAAAAACTTTGCGCAAATATAGGCACATTCTCGCACAAAGCAAGTTTATCTTTTTACACACATTATTGCTAACTTTGAAGTGCCTTTAATAAGGTGTGTCAATGCAATTTTAACCCCTTCAAACTACGAGCAGATGAAACATATTGGTGCAAACATGGAGTTCTCCGAGGAAAGACTGGAGAACCTGATGAGAGTGTATGACGACTATATCACGAGTTGCGAATACATAAAGATGCCTGAGGTGTACAAGCATATAGCCAACGCACCGGCAGACAGGTTCTATGTATCCGATGTTCGTGCATCTGTTGTCGTGTCCGATATGTTGCAGGGAAAGCCGCTGCCAAGTATGCGTCCACTGAAACGTGAGATGTTCGAGGAAATAAGCAGGCGTGTCGTGAAGCTCAGAGAGCAGCATCCCACGTGGACGCTGCGGAAGCTATGCACCGTCGTGGTAGAACAGCCTGCACCCAAGTTCTACATCACGCCAGGTAGCGCAAAGATTATGGTATGCAAGGCTCGGAGACAATGGATAAGAAAGAAAATGCAGAGACTGGCACACTTCCCCATGCTACAACTACGATGAACTGCGAATTTAATACAAGGAAGGAAGTATGGACGCAATTAAGGCAGAAGAAATAGTAAAGGGACTGCTCAAGGAAAACGACCGGAGAAATGCCATCATCTATGCCAAGTTCGACCCGGTCACCGGAGAAGGTTCTATCGGAAGACGTGTCAAGGTACACATCTCCGACCATCCCCAGCCCGACCAATGGTTGCCTGTAAGGATGATGCGAATACCGCTGGTCAAGCAGATAGTAGAAGCAGGGTCTATAGAAAGGTTCCTCCTCGACTATATGGAGGTGGAGGAAGTCACGGAGGAAGATTTTCAGAAAGTGCTGGAGCAATTTACCAGGATGCGAATGCGGTACGACTTCGCCTTCTGGGCAGCCTGCTTTGTGTATATCAAACGTAAAGGTGGAGGAACGGACTGCCTTTTCAGGCTCACAAGACCGCAACGCAGGTTCGTCAAGAAACTCGAAAAATACAGAAGTCGTAGAAAACCTATCCGTATCATCCTGCTGAAAGCACGCCAGTGGGGAGGATCCACCACATCTCAGCTGTACATGGCATGGTTGCAGCTTGTACACCGTGTCGGTCTCAACTCGCTCATCATCGCACACCAGGGTACAGGTTCCGATGAAATCAAGGATATGTTCGACCGCATGATAGCCGAATATCCTATTGAGTTCCTATACAAGCTGGGTGAGGAATACAACGAGAACGAGCCTAAGCTTGTAGGTGTCGGAAAGTCCGGTGCCATCCACCGTGTACCTCAGCGCAACTGCAAGATAAAGATAGGTACAGCAGAGCGTCCGGATTCATGCCGTGGCGGTGACTACAACCTCGTCCACCTGTCCGAGGTGGGTATATGGAAGGCGACGGACGGAAAGAAGCCGGAAGACATCGTGCGCTCTGCAACGTCAGGTATCCTGCTGAAGCCATACACAATGATTGTGTACGAGTCAACGGCAAACGGAACCGGAAACTTCTTCCATCGCGAGTACGAGGCTGCAAAGAAAAAGCAGTCACAGTTTGAAAATATGTTCGTGTCATGGTTCGACATCGAGCAATACTCACTTGCCTTCGATAGCGAGAAGAAGAAAAAGAAGTTTGCTGAATGGCTTTGGAAGAATCGCAATAACGACAATATCCCGTCCGACCGTGAGGAGCCAGGCAAATATCTGTGGTGGCTCTGGAACAAGGGCGCAACGCTCGAAGCCATCAACTGGTATGTGGAGGAACGAAAGAAGTACAACGACCATGGACAGATGGCAGCCGAGTTCCCATCCGACGATGTGGAGGCGTTTGTCCACTCCGGACAGCGTGTCTTCGACAAATACAAGGTCGAGGTTCTCGAGAAGTCTGTACGCCCACCTCGCTATGTGGGTGATGTGTATGGCAAGGGGTATAAGGGCAAGGAATCCCTGATGGATTTGAAGTTCACCCAGGATGCGCAAGGTCAGCTGTGGGTTTGGAGTCTCCCCGAGATATGGGAAGACGAAAAGGTCACGAACAGGTATCTTACGGTTGTTGATGTAGGCGGACGTTCCAACAAGGCAGACTGGTCCGTCATTGTCGTGTTCGATAGATACTGGATGATGGAAGGCGATAAACCTTGCGTCGTTGCCCAGTGGTACGGCCATATAGACATTGACCTCCTGGCATGGAAAGCTGCACAGATAGCCAAGTTCTACGACAACTCCCTACTCGTCATTGAGTCAAACACGCTCGAGACACACGACAAGGAGCGAGACACCGAGGGAGACCAGTCCGGATTTATCCTCAACCAGATAAGGGGTGTGTACAAGCACCTGTACGCACGCAAGCAGAGTGCTGAGGATATAAAGAAGAAGGCTCCTAAGAAATACGGATTCCATACAAACGTATCTACAAAGCCGATGATCATAACAACCCTAATAGAGGTTATCCGTGAGAACATGTACATCGAGAGAGACCAGCGTTGCCTTGACGAGTACATCAACTACGAGAAGAAGCCTAATGGTGCGTATGGTGCCATCGTAGGTGCGCACGACGACTTGCTCATGACAAGAGCCATCGGCCTTCACATCTGCTTCTTCGAGATGCCGGTACCGAAAATAGTGATGAGGGTAAATGAGTTTGCCCCAGCAAAGAAGAAAGTGGTATCAGCTGCCACCATATAAATAAAAGGCCGGGTAGAAACAACTACCCGGCCTTTTCCGTTCAAGCCACATTCCGGCCACCGTTCCAGGCGATTCCATCGCCTGTCCCCATTACGCTGCCTGCTGCTGAGGCTGCATATATCTCTGCAACAACTGTGCTGCACGTGGGTCTGCATGTACCTGCTGCTGAACCTTCTGTATAAGCTCCGGAGAAACACCCTGCATCTGCTCGCCACGCTCCATGGCTTCCTTGTTGCTTCTGATGCTCTGCAAGAGATCGTCTGCAAATGGGAAGTCGCCATTTTCCAAAAGCTGCTCCACGCTGATAGCCTGAGCCTGCCAGAGCTGCATGAGAATATCATTGCTCAGCTGGCGATATACAGGAGTTGTCGTGCTCTCGGTAACGTTAAGGTCAAACTCAACGTCTCTAATCTTCTGAGGGTCACGCTTGATTTCAGCTGCGTTCTTACCGGCAATGTTGGCCATGGTAATATCATCATAGAACTGTTGTATGTTCTTAACGTCCTTGATGGCTCCGTTACGGATGAACTCGCTGAACACTTCGAGAATATCAAGAAGTGAGGTCGTGGCGTTCTGCGTCTGCTGGCTGTAGAGTGCGGCACTCGTTCCGCTATAGCCAGGCTTACCCTGCAAGGCTCCATTCACGCCCGAAATATCCTCGAAGAACTTCAACTGCATACTGAGCAAATCTCCGATTCCGATGTTTACCGAGCTTGCTGCAACCTGCTGCGGAATCTGCCCGCTCTCGCTAGGCTCATACACAATCACTCCGTTAACCTCTGTCCAGCGTTCAGCAATATCCTCAATGGATACGCCTTCCGGCAAGCAGTCCTTCGGAACGAGAAGCACACCCTTGGCGGTTGCTCTGATTACCCAGTCGTAAAGGGTGATGAGGCGGTTCACATAGCGCTGCTGGTCTATCACGTCAGCCACGAAACTGTGTATCTCTCCGTCAATGAAAGGATATGCCATGAACACATAAGGATGACTCTTGTGCTCGTATGGAGTCTCGCCCTCCTCCAGGATGTCACCAAACGGACTGATATAATAGTAATACCAGTAGTTGTCGGTGAACCACTCTTTCTGAATCAAAGGAATCTCCTCTTCAGGAATGCCGTCCTCCAACCCCTGCTGCAATCGCCTTTCGTTCTCGTCAAAGACAAGCTCCTTGTAATCCTCCAGGTCTATCTTGAACCGGCTTCCGTTCTGCGGATCATAACATCTGTAACGGTCTCTCTGCTCCTTCTTCCATACCTCTATCACACGGCATCGGCTAGGGTCAGTCGTTACGAAGAAGTTCCAGTTCTTCTGTGCTGGATAGCCGAACTGGTCTGCATACATTGAAACGCATGCCTTATCTGCGGCATGACGGTAAATCTCCTTCAATCGCTTGTAATCATCTGGCGACTTGGCAAACTGGCCGCAAAGGTCACCAAACGAAATGTCATGTATCTCTCCAAGCATCGTGCAGTCCCATCCTCGTGGGTCTCTCATGTTGGAGTCTATGAAGAAGTTGTTCGGCTGAACGTAGTCTGTCCAGCAGTCAAAGCGGTCATTCTTCCAGCATGCGTACTTGCGGTGAACGCAAAAGCCGGAGATAAGGAACTCCTCCATCGTGCGTGCCAGCAATCCATTCATGCGGTTAAGCTGCATATTGTACTGCAGAATGGTGCTCATGGTCTCGCCAAGCTTCTGCTCGTCTCGATCTCTTGCCATACATGTCGGCTCCTTCGACTGGGAACGGTACACACCTATCACGTTGCGCACCAATCTTCTGATAAGATTGTTCTTCAGCGGAATATTTCCCTGGCTCTTGATATACTCCTCCTCCGTCATGCGTTTATTGTCAACCTCGATGATGTCGTCCCACTGCTTGCCATAGCAATATCTCTTGTTTCGCTGGCGGTCCCTGTGGTAATCATCCATATTGCTGTAGTACAGGCTGGCTTCCATGAGAATGTCAAAACCTCGTCTGCGGTCGTCGGAATTCTTTGCTCTTCTCACACTATCTATAACGCTTTCGTCCGGTGCCGTGGTCTTCGGCATGATATTACTCAAACGGTATAGCTTAGCTCTTTTCTTTGTTGCTACTGCCATAATAATAATGTATTAATGTGTATGGCGGCAAATATATGAATAAATGCCTCCATACTAAGTTTAACTATTTACGGCCGTTCGCCTTTAGCTCTGTCTGAATGAGCATGAGCAAGTAACCGATGTCACTCTTCTCCTGCAAGTCCGTAGCCTTTGAAAGCTTCTCCTGTAACTTTGAGCGTTCCTTCATGAGGTCGTCAACGTCCATTCTCGTAAAGCTGTCCGCATAGACGAGCTGCTTCTTCAGGGCGTTCAGTCCGTCTGTAACCTCCTTGCGCTCCTTGTCACTCAAAGGCTCCTTCAGCTCATTGTTGTATGCGTCGATGTCTGCCGAATAGTCCTCGTAAATTTCCATGCGTCGATACTCCGGTGAGTTGTAGAGCCAGTTGATTTTGTCTGCATAGTCCATGACTCCATTGTCGGTATCATCTTCATAATGCTTCAGTCGTGACTTGATCTTGTCATGCTCTTCCTTCATGCGGAAGTATTCGTTGTTGATGGCACGGTACTCTGTACGCTCGTCACCATTCTTCAACACACGGTTGAGGACAAGCCAGTTTCTAGGGTCATACTCGCGGTCTCCGAACATGGTATCAAACATCTTAGATGTCTTGTCGATGGTGTTGCTGACACCACCAAAGTAACCATTAAGCAGATATTCAACTTTAGCCGGGTTGATGTCGATGGAACCCTTTGTGTACTGGTCGCCTCCGCTCACATCGTTCATGACGGCAGCCAGGTTTATAAGATACTTGTTGCCGCTCTTGTAAGACTTTGTCCACTCTGGCATATCCTTGTTCCAAGGAGTATCCTTGTAGAGAGGCATACCCGTCCACGACTTGTTTGCTATCACCTCTGCGAAAGGCTTGACAGAAGAAGGAACAAAGGCGTTCCAGCCTCCGCCACCTTCAAGGAAGTCTATTGGCATAAGCTGACTGAACTGGCCAGCAATCTGGTTAGCCAGCTCCTCGCCTGTGTAATGTTCCTTTCCGCTTACAGCACTCATGGCAAGCTCGCCCATTCCGTACATGGCTCTGTACTCAACAGGGAGAGGGATACTTATCCACTGCTCATCCATGCCAGGAAGACGGAACACGATGTTTGAACGTCTCACGTACTCAGGAAGGTTGTAATATGCGTTCTTGTCGCCATCATCCCCATCGTCACCGCTACCGATCGCAGCCATCAGCAAACCGAGCATGAACATGGCACCTACACCTGTAAGCGCCTTTCCAGGATGTCGTTCAAGCTGTCTTCCGAAGTTTGTAGTTCCTTGCACTGCTGCATTCCAGAAGACGTAGAAGCTTCTTCCAAGTCCTGATACGAAGGCTGCCGTGTTGCCCCCGAAGGTCTGGCCGTTTGCGCCCATGAACTTTGCACCGCTACCCTTCTTGTTGAAGTTCACGCTAATCTCCTTGGCATCATAGATGCTTCGATCGATAGAGCGCTTCATCTGACGGGATGTCATGAAGGCAGCAAGGCGGGCACAGTTCTCAACCGCACGGTTGTATTCATCAAGGCGTTCACCAAGCAGGCTCCATGCCTTACCGATGGAGATTCTTCCGGCACGTCTCAACTCTCGCTTGATGTCATTCTTGTGCTTCTCGATGTCCCTTACGGTAGAATAGCCGGTCTCGCCTCCGTTATCAATGAACAGCTTGAACATCTTTTCCGTTTCGTTGTTCATGTCAAGCGTACCATTGCGGAGCTTGGAGAAAAGTATCTTCATGATGGCAGGATTGACCTTCCTGAAGTTCTTGTTGTATCTCACCGCATAGTTAGGACTTTCCTTCACCCACACCATTGTATTACCATACAGGGCATCACGAATGAAGTTTGACACAACGAAATCAGGGTTTCGTGTCGTGTAGAATGCACTGAGCTGGCGATTGAGGGCTTCACCTGCACGGAGAATGGCACCAATAGCACCGGCATTGTCATTGTCCGGGTTGGTCTGTCCGTTCAACGCCTGTGCCGCACGTGGGTTGCCATTGATGGTTACCACATACTCAACTCCGTTTCTCTTCACGAGTACCTGGTGCTGCTTCAAGTCGCGACTTTCAACAACGCGATATGGAATGTCCGGATGTTCCTTCTGGCTTCTGTACTTGTCTGGCTCATTCTTGCACAACTCCTGCATGCGGTCGTTGAAGTCCTTGACCTTTTGCTCGATTTCAGCAGGGCTGTCATTCTCGCTGAGGTTGTCCGCAAACACTGGCTTCCACTCATCTGTCACATCATCATGCTCCAACCATACGTTGCTGACGCTCACAAGGTCGCTAGGATGATTAAGGGCGAAGTTCAGGAACTTCTGCTTGACAAGAGTATTGCGGTTGCCCTGCATGATAGCACTCTCGGCCATGCTCTCCATGTTGGCAAGCGGATCATCAGCCTTGCTCTTACGTCCCTTGGCAGTCTTCAAAGGTGCATTGAAAGCACTGTTCTTGTCAGACAGGTAAGCGTAAGTGTCCTCTCCTGTCTTCTCGTCAAAGCCACGAAGAGGAATGTAATACTCATACATGGAGTTGATGTCGTCATAGGTTTCCTTGCTCATCAAGCCGCTTTCGTAAGCCTTCTGCAAGGTTGCACCGGTCACGGCATTAACCTGTTTCCAAAGCTTATCCGTAGCATTCAACGTCTCATACGTGCTAACCATGAATGATGCTTTCAGCTCGGCCTCAGCAATATCTTCCTTTCCAGTTAAGGCAGTGAGACCTGCATAGTCTCTGCCTCTGTTTTCGAAGTACAATTCCTCTTCACGGTCATGCTTCTTCTGCTTCACGTCTTCAAGGTGATCTTTGGCATCCTGGTCGAGTGGGTCTTTTGCTACAGCTCGCTGGGCTTTGGCCAACTCCTTACCGAACTCCTCGTTTGCCTTTTTCTCTGCATCTCTACGAGCCATGACAACATTACGCTCCAGTCCATGTTTGGCCATCATGTAATCAGTAAGCATCGCACGCTCCTCTGCATCCTCTGCCAGACGGCTCACCTCATTCAACAAAGGCTTGAACAAAGTTTGCGCAAATGCCTTGCACTCTGCCTGGTTCACGGATGAAAGACGGTTCTCACCCAGGTATGGATTCTCGAATCCTGCTACATCCTCGATGTGTATCTTGCTCTTACCCTCTGCCTTCAATACGGCATTCATGGCTTCCTTCAAGCTGAGCATTGAGTCCTGCATCGCCTCTTGCATCTGGAACATTCCACGCTTAACACGCTGGTCGTAGATGTTTCTAGCATGTGCCTTCTCGTACTCAGCAGCATCGCCATCACGGAAAAGTTCATCACCTTCTGAAAGATTTTCGTCATTCTTTACAGGATTATCGAAATTTTCCACTATCTTTGCAACAGAATCCAAATCCAAGTAGTCCACGTCAGCGAGAATCGTTCGCTGTTGGTCTATGAGGGCTTGGATTTTTTCTTTATCCAAGTACAAGGCTTTTCCTTGGCTTATCCAGTTTAGCCATTCTGAATTATTTTTCGGAAACACATTTCTAATACTGTTAATCTCCAAGGTCTTTCCATTTACTGTTGGCTTCAGCGAGAGTCCTACAATAAAGTTCTTGCCATCCTTCTGTAACGGAATAATTATATTCTGTGCCTTAGTTTTGTTACCATAAGCAAATACAGCGATTGGATACTGTAAAGCCTTAACCAAATCTTTCACTTCCGACAAATCGAAATCATGGCCATAAGACGTAGCTTTTTGCATGAGCCTTGTAGCAGACATCTGTACAGGAAGGTCAGGAACACCAGTAGAGAGTAGTATTTTACCAGGCTTGCCCATTTTGTAAATATGCCCTTCTGGTAAAACTCCATCGATCTGCTGCTGCAATTCATTATTGAATGTATCATTGATATTGTTTACAGCAGCTTCCTTGTTTATCTCTTCCGCCACCATGGTACCACCGGAGGTTGAAGGTTTGGCATAATTGCCAACCCCCAACTCCATTTGCTTGGTAATATCAGCAGCCTCGCCCATGATGCTGCGATAACGCCCAGGCTCTGCCAGGTTCTCGTAGCTTCTCCACAGGATGTAGCGAAGCTCGTTGTCTGTAAGAGTCTCGCCCTGATAACCCTTTAAACCGATGGAATGAAGCATATTCAGGAACACACGCTTGATGGTCTGCCACCATCCACTCTCCATGGCACGCTCAAAGTTGGTGCGCTCCGCAAGCCCGGCAAGATATTCCTCTGTAGCAGTGCGGAAGTCCCAAGAGTGCTTCTTGGCAAGATTCACGATTTCCCTGCGGATACCTTCCTCGGCATAGTTGAACACGTTGTCCAGGAAATCATCAAAGTGTGTACCGAAGAGTTGACGCAAGCCATAATGGGCTACAGCCTCATGCAACACAGTCTGTTCAATATCTTCAATATCACGATGATTCTCAACCACGATGGTAATCTTGCCAGTATGTCTGTTATAGAAACCCTTCGCCTTCTTGCGCTTACCGGTCAGCGTTGAAGCATCAGTCACCACCTCTATATTATTAAGGTGTAACTTCTCTGCAAGCTCATCCACATGTCGTGCCATGCGCTCACGCTCCATTGCTGCAAACTTCTCCTGCTGCTCAGGTGTGAAACGGCTCTCGCCCATCATCCTGCTCATAGGGTCATTCAGAAGAGAAATATCAGCATCGCTGATGATGCCATCACCCTCACGGTTAACGTCATTCACTACAGACAATCCCTTCTCTATAGCTTCTTTTATCTGTTCACTCTTCTTAACTCCCTTTGGTTCACCAATCTTAACACCACGCTTTTCAAGTTCAACTTTAACCTGCGGAGTAACAACATTCTCAGGAATCACAACATCATACCCCCTTACGTATGAAGCAATGCGGTCGGCAACTTCCGCATTTGACAATACACGTACAGGCTTGTCGTAACGGGAAAGTATAACCTTTCGTGGCTCATGCCCCTGGTCAACCAACTGCTTGGTTACCGGACCGGCATGCCAGTCTGTTTCACCTACAGGGTCTTTCGAGAACTTCGCACGATAGCCGCTGGATAATTCAGACACCGGAACCTCCACCTCAACAGTGACAATGTTCGGTCTGATCCATGCAGAAGAGAACTGGTCGTTCAATGGTGAGCGTGATGTATGCCAATAAGGATTGTAAGCCACATCGCGAGTCAACGTAGCCTTCTTGCCGGTAGCATCCTTGCTTCCCTTGTCAAGGTCAACGTAGCCAACCACATCACCATTCTTGTTCGTCTTGGTAAACTTGATGATGTCCTCACGCTCATCTGCAACCTCCCATGTGCCAAGTTCACGTGGCACGACAAGCTTACCCTTAACGGCTGCCATCATCGGTGGATACAACTTTCCGTCAATCACCTGCATGGCACGGTAAACCTTCACGGTCTCCTGGGAATCCAGCCATGCCGATTCGTCCTCTGTAGCGTCACGATACAGGTTATCATCTTCCTCCTCCTCATCACCAGGCGAAGAGAAAGCATCCTCATCGAGATCCTCAACCTCCTTGTCAAGCTTGGCATACTTGGCCTCCTTCTTTTCCATTTCCTCCTTCATCTTCTCGGAGTACTCTTCAAAGAGTTCCTTTGCCCTAACCAGCTTGTCTTCTTCGGCAAACGGCTTACCATCTCGCTTGTTCAACTCCTGGATGTCTGCCTTATCCTTGGTAATCTCAGCCTCTTGTCGGGAGATAGACTCCTCAAAGCGTTTTCCACTCACTACATTATCTATAATGTCGTTGATGGCATTCTTCAAGTAGCCCTGTCTTACCTGCTCGTCCTTGATGCCCAGCTCATCGCAAGAGTAGGTCATGGTGCGAGATACGCTGCCCAAGTAATTGAGAATCTCCGTATGTGCGACAAAATTATAACCGTCAATGTTAATGGCAAGGTCCATGTTTATCAACCCCTCTGGCGAATCCTCGTCACGTATCTTTTCCTGATTCTCAATCACCTTCTTGTTGTAGTTCTTGAAGTAATCTTCCATGTCGGCAACGCTGGCAAAGCTATGCTTTCCAATGCTTATCTTCTTGAACTTACCATCAGGAAACGTCTTCTTGATTCCGTCAAGGCGAGTCTTCTGTCTGTCGGCAAATGCCTGAACCTTCTTGATACGCTCCTCCAGCAGCGGCTTTCTGCTGTGTATGTAAATCTGGTCAAACTCCCATTGCTTCTTGCGACCCTCCAGTCTGCGCAACTCTCGTTCTGCCTCGTTCTTCTTCAAGGCATACTCGCTACCCGACAACTGGGCTACGGTATCACCGAAGATGTCACTCTCCTCTTCAAGCACACGGTTACTCATGCTGTTGGCAATCATATCCTTGCTGTGCATGATGCTGTCAGCAATGGCTCCCTTGGTCTCCAGACGCTGGTAAGCAGTAACATCAAGGCTATCTTCCACACCCATGCGAAGCACACGTACAGGAATGCCCCATTTCTTCAACAAGTTACCCTGTCGGATAACACGTCCATTGCGCTGCGTATAGTCCATTGGGCGGTTAGGTGCGTCCACATGGATGAGGGTATGTAATCTTTCCTGGATGTTCACACCGGTACCAAGGGTAAATGTACTACCCATGATAACACGTATCTCACCACGGTTCACCTTGTCGAAGATGTCGAGCTTCTTCTTGACGGTCATTCCCGACTTGATAACAACAACCTGCTCGGCAGGAACACCAGCCTTGATAAGCTTGTTGCGAATATCCTCATAAAGGTTGAAGCCGGTTGAGGCATTCTGATAATGGTCAGCAAAGATGGCCACGGTACCATGATATTTCTCCGAATCCTTCAGTGATCTCAAAGTCTGTCTCACGGTCTCATTGGTCTTGCTGTACTGCTCGTCCGCTGCATCTTTGAGCACGAGTCGAGGGTCAACGGCTGCTGCAGCAGCTATGCCATACATGGTAAGAGGTATGGCAGAATTCTCCTTCTTCTCCTTTCCACTCATGTTCTCAAATTCCTCAAGTCTCTTGCGGACAAACTTCATCACCCTACGCAAAGCCTTGGTCTGAGGCAAGTAGATGTCTGTTGCCTTGTCGCCGTTCTCCATCTTTGGAAGCTTCGACTTCAAGTCCTCTACTTCCTTGGAAAGGACAATATCAGAAACACCCGACCAGATACGTGCAAGTTCAGGAAGGTTCATATAACCTGCAAATCGGTTCACCTCCTTGAACTTTCCGCTGGTGGTAAACTCTGCCATCGTCTTCAAGTTACCGAAGTTACGGACGAAATCATCAAAGTAGTAGATGCCATACTGCTTCATGGTGTCAGCAGGCATGAGATAGCGCATGAACGTCCAAACCTCAGCGGCAGTATTGCTGATAGGAGTACCTGTAGCAAACACCACATTGCGGCCATTGTTCTTCTCGAGCACGGCCTGCGTCTTCAAATACACACCTTGCGACTTCTTGGAGTAAGAAGGGTCGATACCCTTCACACCACGCTGCATGGCTGTTGCAAAGCCGAGATGCTTGTATTCGTGAGCCTCATCAACAAGAAGTGCATCAATGCCCATATCGTCGAAGTTCTCCACATCGTCGGTACGTCTGTCAAGCATCTCCTTGGCCTCTACCTCGGCATTCTGCTTGGTTACCTCCTTCTTCTTCAGCTGGGCTGCGGTATCCTTGCGCTTGGTAGTCATGTTGCTGGTGATGTCTGCAAGCTGCTGCTGCAAGTCCTCAATTTCCTTCTCGGCCTGTCGGGTTATCATACTGTTGCCATTCTTGTCTGCATTCTTCATCTGCTCCAGGACAAGAATCTTCTCCTCGATCTTGTCATTGATGAAGCGTATCTGTCGCTCCTCGCTGTCCGGAATAAACTCAAAGGTTGACTGAGGAACAACAATCATATCCCAGTCGTTGTACTTAATCTTGGCATAGAAGTTCTTTCGTCCCTCTGCATTTCTGTCTGCATCCTCCAGGGTAAGAATCTTAGCCTTCGGATAGAGCGACTTGGCTGATGCCACAAACTGGCCTACGGTTGCGTTCTGCACGACAATCATAGGTTTCTTGGCTGTACCCAGTCTTCTCATCTCCATGGCAGTAGTGATAAGGGTAAAGGTCTTTCCGGTTCCCACCTCGTGTGCCAGCATGGTTGGCTGAGTCACACACTTCACCACAGCCTTTGCCTGGTATGAGTAAAGGTTGAAGTCCCTGTCGCTTCCATCCAGTCTTGGAGCCATGCCAGGATAACGCGAAGGTGCGAAATCATCCGGGATGGAGAGCGGAACGTAGTTGTTGAACTGCTCGTTGTAGTCTGCCTCAATCTTTGCAGACAACTGCTCGTCCTGCTGCATCTTACCTCTTGCCCAGTCCTGGAAGTCCTGTCGTATCTCGTCAATCTTGTTGCTGCAAGCCTGTGTCGCATCACGGTCGGTCTCCCTTACATCCTTGCCGTTCTCCTTGTAGGTTCTGGAAACTATGATGGATTTATTCTGAATGGCAGCCTCGATAAGCTGGTGTCCAGGAATAATCTTGTTGAACAGTAAACTCTTCACGCCAAAGGAATTGTCCTTTTCCTCGTTGATGTAATCAGGAGCATCCATAAACCAGGTACCACCGGCAGAAGTAAACTTCACATTCACGTTGGTTCTTTCCTTCACATAGTCCTCGTACAACTTCGGATCAATCCATGAAGAACCGAACGTGAAGTTAATCAAGTGTGCAGGAATGTTCATAGGGATAACACTCTCCAGAGCCTTGATGTTGGCATTGTAGCGTCCGCCCTCGTTATTGTCCAAAGCCTGGCGGAGCTTCTCACGCACATTTCCACTCTTGTACTGGTAGGAAACCTCAATCTGACGGGTGATAGGATTCTCGAAGCCAAGACCGCTATTGATAATCTCGTCCTTCACTTCGTCTTCCGACTTGCCCAAAGCATTGGCAATATACTCCACGTCAACACGTCCGTTCTGGTACATGCTGGTAATGATGGCATCCTTCACGTTATGAGGCTTAGGCTCCTTGGCCTTCTCAACCACACGCTTGCTGAAGATGTCACTCTTGCCGAAATGCTCGGTATGGCCGCCTTCCTTGTCGCTCACGTCCTCGTATGTTTCAAGCGAGAACACATTAGGATAGTCAACATCCCTGCGGAGGAATGCCAACTGTGTATTCTTGTTGAAGTGGCCGTAGGTAGCTACAAAGTCATCGTATGCCTTGTTGAGCTTATCAAGCAGAGGTTTCAATCCCTTGTCGCTCTCATTCTCCGTCTGGTATGCAAGCACATCATTAAGCGCTGACTTGATGGCAGAGTAAGCGTTGAAGCACTCAACCTTGGTATGACCCTTCACCTTCTTAGACTGGAAACGGGTAATCAAATCGCTATCGCTAGCCTTCTCACCCTTCTTTGCAGCAGACATAAGAGGTACAGCCTTACCCCATTGAGCAAGGCAAATGTTGCCATTCTTGTCAACGACCATGCTGCCTTCCTTTACATCAGGACCCAGTTTCTCATACACAATTCGGTTGTTCTCCTCCTCGGTATTCTCAACTGGAACGTTGTCCTCCTTCATGCTGGCGAAAGAGTTGACGAAATCAGTCAGCATATTCTTCTGGTTCAATCCCCTTGCATGGAAAAGACCCATACTTGTAGGACGGTAGGTGTCACCTTCCTCGAAGCCGAACTTCATCTTTCCTGCCATCATTTCCGGATGATCCTGGAAATATTTGTTGTAATCAAGCGATAAAGATTTGATTACAGGCTTCTCCTTACCGTCAACCTTGCGAGTCTCACCAGTGTCATAGCTGGCAACACGCTCACCGCTGGTGGAACCAACATCAATGGCATTGGCCGATTTCTGTCCGTTCACACGTCTGCGGACAACAAGGATGTCACTAGTTACGGATGTGCCACCAAAGGTATTGTTGTTCAAGCGGAATGCACCGATGAAATCAGAATCACCCTGGTTGATTACCCAGTCACGAAGTTTCTGCGACTTGTCGAGCGTACCACTAGATGTGATGAAGATACCGATACCACCAGGTTTCAACTTGCGAACGTTCTTGGTGATGCAGAAGTCATGAATGTTTCCGAACTTAGAGGACAAGTCCTTGTCACCGCTCTCATCCTTCACCTTCAAGCCAGTGACGAACGGAACGTTTGTAATGGCAAGGTCAACGCTTCCGTTCTCTATCTTGGTCTGCTCGAAGCCCTGGATGTCAACCTGGGCATCAGGATAGAGCAGAGAAAGAATACCACCTGCCGTGTTATCTATCTCTACGGCATGAATATCACTGCGGTCGCTGATTTCAACCGGCATCTGGGCAAGGATGTTTCCGATACCTGCCGAGCCTTCCAGGATGTTTCCACCCTTGAATCCCAACTGTGTAGCAATATCCCAAAGGGAATCAATAATATGTGTAGGTGTGTAGAACGAACTATTTGCACTCATCACGGCCTGCTGGTAAGCTTCATTGCCCAACAGCTTGCGTAACTTCTTAGGAGGTGTATCTTCACCCAAGCCCCATGAGCTTTGGGTGAATGCCTTACCCAGGCCACCCCAACCGCTGAACTTGCGAAGAACAGCCATCTGTCTAGGTGTGGCTTGCTCACCGCTTCTCAGTAGCTTCTGAGCCAATTCAATAGCCTCGATGTTGGCAGTAATACGTGCATCTACAGACTTTGGAGCATACTCCATACCACGCTTGCCATGGTTGTTATGGGTATTCTTGCGCTCCTCCGGCTCTAGTCCCTGTAAGCGTCCAGCGGATCGTTCAGGGCGTCCGAGTACTTCTCCCTCTCCTGACGATACGCCTTGATCTCCTCGTCCGTCATTCCGGCCTTCTTGTAGATTTCCGTCCACGCGTGTGTTGACAGCATGCTCCCGCTCAGCAGGTTCTTTCGGCAATACTCCGTCTGAGCCTTGTCGATTCTCTCCTCGAGTTCTCTCCTCGCTATCTCCTTCTCGCTGCACCCTATCTCCTTGAGATACTTCTTTTCCTGTTCTGTCATTGTCGTTACTGTTTAAAGTTTCACTTTCTGTTTCCTGTCCGTTATCGAACAGGTCTGCAATATGCACCTGCGAAGATACTGCTTTTTTACGAGACTTCTTCTCCTTAACCGGATTATTTTTCTTTGGAGTCTCTTTTTTCTCCTTTGCAGGCTCAGCCTTCTTAGGCTCAGCGGAGAAATTATCAAGTGCTTCGCTGAACGCCTCACGTTCACCCAAGCACTTCAGTAAGGTAGCTTCCAGGTCAACGTTCTTTGTGCCGGCAAATGTGCCTTTCTTCTCGCCAGCTTTCACACGGTCGCCCAACTCATCAATAAACTTCTCACGCTGCGCCAACTGCTCTTCAAGCATCTTCTTGCTGAGCTGCTCCTTCACCTGCTCCAGCTTCTTAGTCATGGAATCCTTTGCTTCCTTTACAGCCTTGTCAACATCAGAAGAAGGAACGGTGTGGTCGCTCAGTTTGGTCTTGCCGTTGGTATGCAAGGCATTGAACAAGCTTTCCACATTAACCTCTTTAACAACAGTCTCCTTCTTCTCGTCTTTAGCCTGCTCGTCCTCAACCTGGAGGTCTTCTAGCTTAGCGTCTTTGCCATTGGTCAAATAGACTCTGTCAATATATGACTCACCGAACTGCGCTGCACCCACCTGCTCGCCCTTACGGACAACCGTCATGACGTGTGTAGGCTTACCTTCATAGTAAACCAAACCGTTGCCTTCCACATCAGCTTCCGTAGCAGGACGGAAAGACTTTTTGTCCATGGTACGACGTGCGTTGCGCTCATCAACGAGTTTCTTTTGGGCCACCTCTGCCTGCTTCTCAACCTCAGTCTCAGCTGCGATTTGTGCCGCCTGCTCCATAATATCCTTGGATGGCTTGTCGAAGTTCGCCACGTCAAAGTCTTCCACCTCAGCATAAGAGTTCATTTCCTTGTCAAGCCCATAGTTAAATGCCTTAGACAAGTCACGGGCACTATTATAGAACACCTTTAGATATGGACGAATATCATCACCCATATCTTCTATCATTCTCTTGGCATACTCGGTAAACTTGCGTGCGCCCCTCTCGATATGATACACAGCCATCATGGAACCTATCTCCATAATCTGAGGATCCAGACCCATATTCAGCTGACCACGCAACTTCATGCGCATTCTCTTCTTCAACTCCTCGTATTGCTCATCTGTTACAAGTACGTTGCCACTAGGGTTCTTCTTTGTCTCCTTGGCAGAAGGCTTATCCTTCTTTTCCTCCTCGACAGAAGATTTGCCCTTCTTTTTTACGTGAGCCTTTTCCACCTGCTGGGCAGTTGCGCTTGTACCATCAGTAAAAGAATAGCTCTGAATGAAGCTACGGCCATCTGGCATTTGCATGTGGTGAGCCATTAAGATAACCTTGTTCTCACCATGAGGAATACTCCAAACCGTATCACCACCATGGAACTCATCATCTGGGAATACCGAATCCTTCATATCCTGAAGAGAAAGAGGTTTTGCGTCCTCCAAAGCTTCGCTATCTTCACCCAATACCGCATCAGTAAGTTTCTTGGCATCCTCGATGCTACGCATAATGAAGCCACCTTGCTTCTTGTCGTACCAGCCTTTAAGCGACTTAGCCAGTGAAACAGCCGCACTTTGCTTTTCACCCAGTTCGTCTGCAAACTTGACAAGCTGCATATCAAGCACCTTGCCACGCTTGGTTGTGTACTTGGCAGGCTCTACAGTATAGTCATTTGTCTGTGTTTCATCAGCCACGGTGTCAGCAGCTTTATCAGAATCAGCCTTTTCCTTTCCGTCAAAGTCGTGATATTTGACAACTGATACAGACTTCAAGTGTCCTTGCGCATCCTTATGGGCAACAAGTTCATAACTGCGCTCGTTCTTTCCATCGGTAACGGAAACATAATTTCCTTTGACAAGATGGAACCATTCCTTTTCTGATTGATACAGCTTATCGGCAGGAACCTCTACACTTGTTACCTTGGCTTTGTATGATGGATAATCATCTGTTTGTGAATCATACATGCCAAACATCTTCTCAGCGAACTTGATGATAGCTGACGGATTTACACCATTAGGAACAACATCAATACCAGAGTCTTCTACGAATTGGCCGAACGGAGATTTATCATACAAATTTTCATCAATCCACTTTTGCAGATGCTCTTTCACCAATGAATACTCGGCAATAGGCTTGGTCTTGCGATTACTGCTTTCTATCCACTTTTTGAATATATCCATAGGAACAGTAGAGGTAATGATCTTTCTCTTGCTCGTTCTCCAGCTACTGTCATAGTTAGAGAAATAGGCATCTGTAGCATCATCCCTATCGTTGAAACCGAGCATTACCTTGTGCTCGTCAAACGTTCCATCAAGGTTGTACTGGTCAACTACATAAACATTCTGCTGGTCCCATGAGTCAATATCGTTGCTGAGGAATACATCCAGGTGGTCGCCATCAACACCCACGTTGTCGGTCATGTAGCCATAAGTATTGTTCATGGTCACGCTCCACTTCTTGCCGTTGGCATCCGTTCCAGAGCGCACACTACCCCTAGGCTGCTCGATGGAAATATTGAATCCAGCAACCTTAACGTGTCCCTTCTTGTAGTTACCTTCTTCCTTCTGTCCGTCTGTAGGATTGGTGTTTGTCTCAGCCTCAGCCGCTTCGATGGATGATTGAAGGCTGTTACGGAACATGACTTTGAAGTGTTCCTCTATGGTATCCAGAGGAACGTCCTCAAAAGTTTCTCCATCTTCTGTAGTGAACGAAACCGAATTGCCCTGAACCTTGTCAATGGTTATCTGACCACTTTCGCCTTCATTCTCTACAACAACAACATCACCCTTCTGAACATTATCAAAGCTGTTAAAAACCTTGATACCTCTCGAAGAAAGTTCGTCTTCTACAAGAGATTTCATAGCCTTATCAAATTTACTCAGCTTCTTAGGTGCGTCAGACAAAGCTATACGGAGAATATCTTCATCAACAGATTTCAGATTTTCACGTACTTCCTCCTTTGCCTTTTCGATGGCAGTCTTGTCGCCTGACTCGATTGCAGAAGCCAGCATATCCGATGGATCCTTAGCATCATCTTCGGCATTCTCAACATCATCAGCTGCATTTTCTACAGGAATGATGCTGGAGTTGTTGAACACAATGACTTCTCCACTACCAATATTACTATTCTCTACACTCCATACATTATTATAATGTATAATGCCGTCGTAACCCTGCTCCTTCAGCAGAGACATGAACTCCTTAGCTTCTGTTTCATCGAAGCCAGGGTTACCCAAAAGGTAGAACGGATTGTTCAATCTTACATGTGCCTCGAATATCTGGCCGTTGTGTCCGTAGTCCTCTGCAACGTCTCTGGAAGGAGAGAAATACACACCATCACCAGAGAAGGTAGCCTTCTCCCCATCTGCCCGGTTGTGTCCTGGCTCCAGGTCGGAAAGCTTCAAGTCCTTATCAAGTGTACCATGATACAGAAGAACTGGCTTGCCGTCAGCATCAGCAACGATACCATCATCGGTAAGGTTGCGTCTCTCCTGGCTTATAGGTGTAGTGCCACCCTTTTCAAGGAGTTCGTTGATTACATTTTTCTCTCCAGGTCCTCCATCAGCGTTGGCAGGTTCAGTTCCTCCCTCGCCTGGTCCTCCTGTTTCAGCAGCTTCACTGCCATCTTGCTGCCCTTCTTGGCCTGCTGGATGATTGCCACCCAGTACATTGCTGTCTTGTTGTCCATCATTATTAATGTTTAATGCCTCGTTGATGGCATCAGCCAACGAGCGAGGAGTGTTGTCAATACTATCTTTATTGAATAAGTCAACCGCCTGGGAGCCTTGAACAAGGTCAAACAGTTGGTTGAACGTCTGCTGGATGAAGCCCTGCGTTTCACCCTTATACATAGCCACTAGATGAAGGGCGAAATCCGAGAACTTACCATCAGGAAGTACAGCTTCTCCGGTCACATCATCAAACTGGTAAGAGCGTTTCCAGTCCTCAATAGCCACACGTGCATCCTTGAAATTAGTTGCCGAAGCAAAGGCCTTGTCACCCATCAGCTCATTGAAAGCCACGATAGACTCCTGAATATCCTTCAGCATGCGGTTCTCCTTAGGGCTATTGAAGTCGCGATATGCAGTTGCAAGGATGGCACGCTGCGCCTTTGTAGGCATTCTGTTAAACATCTCCTCCAGACGTTCACTTCCACCTTGGAAGATGCTGCCATACATGATACCCTTCAAGTCGTTAGCAGCCTCAGCAGTAAGATTGCCATCGCTATCAAGCGCACTTGTGTACTGTGTATCTGAAATGAAGCTCTTGGCATTCATCCACTTCAACACCTTGTTGCCGTTCTTGTCAACGAGCTGGGAGAAGCTAGCCTCATCATCGGAACTCTCGAGCAGTTTCTTAGCGAAAGACTTCATATCATCACCCATCTTCTGGATGGTGTTCTTCACCTTGATACGCTCAACGCCACCACTCTCTGTGTCCTGGGCGCTATGCTGACCAAGTTCAATGGCCTTATTGTCGTCAACATCAACCATATTCACAAGGACAGGGTTCTTCATCTTCGCAATATCCTCTGCCTTCAAGCCGAACTCATCGGCATGATCCATAAGATACTGCTTATATATGCCGGCTTGGTCGGCATGGTTGCTCCACATCAACTTCAACGCTGCACTACGATTGTTGCCCTGGATGGTCTCTCCACGAGAATTGACAGTAGGCGCACCAGTATATGCTGTAACGCTTGATGTAATCTCGGCAGGGTTGATGTTGGCCGCAATCTTCTCAGAAGATATGGTGCTGGCTTTGTCCGTACGCTTCTTTGGCTGCGCTTCTGGGATGAAGTGAGTCACGTTAGGCTGACCATTTATGTGACTTGGCTGCAACTGTTCGGCCTCAATAAGCGCAAGATGTCCAGGTTGTGAAACCTTGTCTGTGAACTTGATAGAAGTCTCCTTACCCTTTGTATGAGGAATATTCTCCTGTCTTGCATACTGATAGCCATTTGAACGACGATAGCCCCTCGCACGTGCATCATGCGGAGTGTCATCCACCCAATCAGGTACACCGTCAACAGCTTCACGCTCCTTACGTTCCTGCTCTTCCTTGGCTGCGGCCTGTGCCTTAGCTTCCTCAGCGGCAGCCTTAGCCTTCTCGTCAGCAGCCTTCTGCTCGTCAAGCATGACCTTACTCTTGCGCTGCTGCTGGATGCCAGCAATTTTCTGCCAATGCTCCAGGTTTGCCTTTGCCTGGTCCACTGCTTCCTGGTGTTCCTTCTCTGCTGCAATCTTCTGCGTGATGGTTCCACCAGACTTTGGTTTCCACTTGTTGAGCTTATCAAGAGACGCCTTCATATCAGAAACCATGGATTCAGCAACAGTCTTGGCCATATCCTCGTTGCCGCCAGTCTGCTCTACGATGGCATCGTATGCAGTATCAGGGTCGGTCTTCTCATAGATAGGCTCACCCTTATCATCCTTAGGAATACGATCCAGGGCAGACTGTGTAGGAGCTTCCTCCTCACTGGCTTCCTGTTGCTGAGGTTCGTTTCCGGTCTCATCAGCTACCGCCTCATCAGTATCAACAAGGGGATTCGCCTCGGTATTCTCATCGTCAACCGGAGTATTCTCCTCCGTCTCATCAACAGAAGGAGCATCAACCTCGCGACTCCACACCGACTCGCCGTTGGCATCGGTCACACTCTCGATCATGTTGTCGAGCTGCTCAGGTGAAACAACCTGCACATGCCAGCCGTTGAGTGGTTCCTCGGTGTGAATCTCGATACCGTCCTCATCTATGCTTTGAATGGAGCCACGGATAGGCTCACCATTCTCGTCACGGATAACGATATTATCAAAAAGGCTGTAAGTAGGCATAGTTGGACCCTCCTCCTGCTCGCCTTCCGCAGGGGCTTCCTGTTGCTCTTCCTGATGCTGGGCTGCAACCTGGGCGCGTCTTGTCTCGTCTGCCATCTGCTGGATACCAGACTTTGGCATCTGAATGATACCGGAAGTTACAGGAGCTTCTCCTTCCTGATACACAGTTTGCGTCACCACATTCACGGTTCCATCGCCATTGTCAACCACACCCTGCTCGTTAGGAGCGAGCACAACAGTAACAGGGCTGCCATCATCACCAGTCGCCTGGTATGTGTCACCCTCATTCCATTGCTTTACGGTTCCGTCTATATTGTCGGCAGCTTCCTGGGCATGCTGGTTACGGATATTCTCCGCAGCCTCATACTTCTCCTGGTTAGGATTTATCAGTTCCTGAGCACTGTGTATTGCACTAGGGGAAACCATCTGCAGCTTTCCCGACTCGGCATCCATGATAACGATGCTATTGTCCGACTGCTCATCGTTGATGGATGAATCATCGTTGAGAACAAGGTTGCCGCTAATGACATAGGCAGTCTGCTCATTGTTGTCCTCGTCCTTCAGCTTCAAGGTAACAGGATGAATCATGCCATCAGTACGGTTGGTATGGCTGTCAACGAGTGCGTTGCTTTCCTCTATCTGGCTGTCAATATCATCACGAACACGCTGCACCATGCCGTCATAGGCAGACTTGGCGTTGGCGTAGTCGAGAACAGACTGCAATCCTTCGGTGTTGCCCATGTGCTTCTGCTCCTCTATGTAGCGGATAGGGTCCCCGATGGTATCATCAAGCTCGTTCATATCGTCGATGCCCATAGACTGTGCCAGGTTCTGACGTGCAACATCCAGTTTTGCCTTGGCGTTGCTCATCTCTTCCGGATCAGTAGTGTCGTAGCCATCACTATATGAAGTATTCAAGTTCTCAATATCCTCATCCTTATCGCTATCATCAGCATTATTGGCCTGTGCAAGGTTATAACCACGCATCTTTGAAAGATTACGGACATAATCAAGGGCAGCCTTCTTTTCGGGAACAGGCATATCTTGGGAACCAAGGATGTTGTTTGTAACGAAATCAGCCATGTGCTCATTGTCTGTTGCATCAATCTGTTCACGCAAAGGCTCCCATTTCTCTGGAGTCATACGGAAAGACGCAACCTTGTCAGCAGTATCCGTCTTGTGCTTGTATCGGTAATACTGTGATGTATGGAAACCCTGTATTGTCATTGGTACGGCACCAAGCAAAGCGCCCATGGTAGCACAACCAAGCCAAATATCCACATGGTTCTGTGTATTGGTAAGGTCGTTGTAGGCATCATCGGCATGACCTGTAAGCGCATCGAAGAGAGAACCTTCATACTCTTCCAGTGCCTCGCCAGGTAAGCCCTGGTAACCACCAGCACGAAGCATCTTGTTGTACGCTTGGTACCAATCCTTCTTGCCAACCTGGGTAAGCGCATTTGAAATCTTGGAGAGTCCCATCTTGTTATATACGGCAGCACCAGCCTTTTCAGCTGCATTCAAGGCACTTTCAGGAATAATCTTACCTGCAAGTTCGCCAGCACTCTTGCCAAGAACCTTGCCAATACCAGGAATAAAAGCACCAAACATTTCAGAACCGTTCTCACGTGCCTGCTGTCTCTCGGCCTCTACAAAAGCACCGAGAACACTATCCTGGTTCTCGATTTTGTAATTTCCGTCCTCGTCCTTTGTGACATCACCGGCTGCAAGCTGTCCAAACGTACCAGCAGTATGACCGATACCGGTTGTATTGCTTACCATGGCTCCAGTCAGATGTGAACCCACCAATACGCCCGTAGCTTTCAATGTGCCACGTGCCAGCTTCTTTGCAATAGCCTTTCCGGCAGCGTCCCCGGTAGCCTTTGCCAACTGCTTTGCACCGATATTAGCAACCTTCTTGTAAATACCCTTGGCCATTCCTTCTGCTCCAGGGTTCAACGCAAGATCCTTCATGAAGTCAAGGGAGTTCGCCATCATGCCACCAGCACGAGACCAGGCACCATACTGGCCGCCATATTGTCCCTGGATAGCATTATTGACTGCCATGTTATCAAGAACAGCCTTGGAAGCCTTTTCTTCCTTAGTAAGTTCCTCTCCCTTGGCCAGCTTCTTGTTGATACTGTCAAGATGCTTCATCGCTTGTGTCTGGGCAGTGACATCCTTCATCTCGCCCATGCCGTCATTGAATGTGTATCCATTGGCCGCAGTAGTTGCAAGCGTATGCCAGAAGCTATTTATCTTGCCACTCTTCTTGTCTTCCAGTGTTGTTATGGCAGACTTGTTGTGACGAAGAGCTGCCATCAACTGGGTATATATAGGGTCGTTGGTATATTTGGCATCAACGGCATCATACTCGCCAGCTGGTCCGGCTCCAGGTGTTGAAGCAGCAGCAGACATGCGCATGAAGTCAGCAAAGCCCTGATTAGGTTTGTTGTCAATCTCCTCCATACGCTTGCGCACCTCTTCATTCAATCGCTCACGCTCCGCATAAGCATCCTGCAACTGTCCATCGACAGTTAAGCTACGCTTGTAATCATCAACGGCATTCTGCTCCACGTCCGCAAACGCCCTGTTGTCGAACTCATTTCCACTTTCAGTGATATAAGAGGACTGCATCTTACCAGTTCCTGGGTTGAAACGTGGCTTGCGCTTAACGACATGACGGTTCGCTCCAAGCTTTACAGGCTTCACCTGCAAGCCGGAGTTTGCCTTCTGATATTCCATCTGGTTGTTGAAACGCTGTGTAGAAGCATCAGCTTGAGCAAGGATATTGCCAACATTGGATGCATACTTGCGCTTGTCTGCCTCTGTCAATGGTGTGCCATTCGACTGGGCTACAGGCTTGGCTGGCTGATGCACAACCGACTTGTGAACCAGCCCACGTCTAGGCTGAGCCTGTGGAGACTGTGTAGCTGGCTTATGAACCTTCTGGTTTGGGTTCCATTGAGCTTCACCAGCTCCACGTGCCCTTGACGTTGTACTATTCACTGGCACAAACAACTTCGTATAGAAGCCGCTGTATGAGTCGGGAACATCAAAGCCCTGGCTTTTCAGGGCATTGTAGAGCTTGTGACGACGACTTGCACCATCATCACCCTTACGTGTAAGCTTCTCCTCGAACTCATCGTATGAATTAGGCACATCATAGTTCTGTGCCTTCAAAGCATTATATAACTTTGCTAATCTCTTTTCTTCCATTGTGTATTGTTTGATGGTTAATCAAATGCACCTCCAGTGCTTTTCTTCTTACCTCCAGCAGGCTTAGGCTTGGCAGCAGGCTTCGGCTTGACAGGGGGCTTCACTGAATGGCCACCATTTACCCTGGTAGTCGTAGTCACCTTGGTTCGTCTGCCCTGCTGCACACTGGATGTAGATGTGACGGTATCAGGCTTCCAGGTTCCATTTTGGCGTGCGAACTGTTCGGCAGCCTTAGCAGTCTTGAAACTATGCACATTGCCGTCTTTGTCGTATGCAGTGAATTCCTTCGATGAAGAACTTCCACTGCCACCACCTCCGCTCTTGCCACCTTTACCTGACACCCAGGAAGACGTTCCTTGCCTGTTGTCCTTTCCAGCAGAAGCCTTCAGCTTATCAATTTCAGCCTGTAGTTTGGTAGCCACATACGGCAAACCGGCAGCAATTGCCTCGGATTTCTGCTGGTACAAAGTAGCCAGCTTGTCATCCTTGTTTGCAGCAGCTTCATACTTCAACCTCTGAGCCTCAGCGATGGCATCCTTTCTCTCCTGCTCAGCCTTAGCCTTATCAGTATTGGCCTTGTCAATCTGTAGAAGACGTTGCCACTTGCGCTCATTGTCCGCATTCTCATCATCAAGAGCCTGTGCCTTCATGAGGGCTTCGGTGTACTCCTTCATGTGCTGGTCACGCTCCTGCTTGATTTTATCCCATCTATCCTTAACGACATCCTGCTGGGAATTAGCCGGGTTGTACATGTTTGGAGCACCTTGCGTGGTGAAGTAAAGGTTAGCGATGGCAGAGATACCATCACCAAGAGCAGCAAAGATCTTCTGCCTCTTCTCCTTCTTGCGCTGTGCCTCCAGCTCCTCAGCCGTTGGTGGCTTGTAGGGATTGAGTGCCTGATACATCTCCTTATACGACATCTTCTTAGGAGAGTTATCCACAGTTTTTTCAACAGGGGGCTTCACCCCGTCCACTGGTTTTGCAGGTTCCTGTACAGCTGGCTGCACGGAAGAATTGCCCTTTCCGGCTTCTGCAACCTGCACACCGGCACCAACAGCAGAGCCACCGGCATTCGGCATGTTGTCCGTCGGATCACTCTCCATTTCATGGGCGATAGGTGGAGGTGCGTACATAGGTCGCTGCACTCCACCATTGAGAATCTCATCTTTCGTTACTGACATAGCTGTACATTTTAGACTGGTAATTTGCTTGCAACAGACGCAACACCCTGCACGGCTTGACTGATGGCTTGCGCCTTGCCCTGCTCAATCTGGTTGAGCTGGTTCACATACTCATCATCCTTCTGTCTGTAGGTCTGCTCAATCTGGTCCTTGCGAGCCTCAGCAGAAGCATTGATGTTGCTCATCGTATCGCTGAGCGCCTTTCCGTTTGCTTCCTTGGCAGCTGCAACACTCTCGTCAGTTCCACCCATGACCGCTGCGGATCCGGCCGCCTGCTGGTTTCTCTTCCTGATGCTCTCCTCCGTCATTGTCAGGAGTCGCTGGGCATCCGCACGCTGGGTTGCATCCTCATTGTAACGTTGGTCATACCAGTCCTGGTTTGACTTGCGCTGAGCCTCGACATTCCGCTTCATCTGTCTCAGCGCCTTGCTTGCAGAGATGCCACCGAATATACCTCCAGCAGCACCTATAGCACCTCCGATTAATCCCATAATAGAAAATATTTAAACGTTTAAACTTAAAATCATGGCACAAAAATAATGGGTTATCTTTGCACTCCACGTTTAAGTTATTACACACGCACGCATACAGGCGTACAATAATTAAAGATTTTGATATGGCAGCAGGAAAAAAGACAGGAGGGCGAAAGGCTGGCACGCCTAACAAAGTATCCGGAGCCGTGCGCAAGGCTATTTCGGAAGCCATCGACGGCTACTACACATCGGAGCAGTTCATGCTTGACATGGCTGCACTGAAGCCAGTAGAGAGAGTACAGGCGATGGAAAAGCTCGCCCAGTACGCAGTACCAAAACTACAGTCAACGACACTTGATGCTACCGTCCAGAAGCGAAAGACTATTGAGGACAGATTGCTTGCGGCTAGCCAGGAGGCAGCAGGAAAACAGGCAGAAGAAGAGGATATTGACGATGGTTTTGACGATGATGAAGCATAACGTCTATTAACATCTACTTTAGAGAAATGAGCGGAAATCTGCATGGGTTTCCGCTTTTTCTGTGCCTTTTTCAATCATTTCTGCTACATTAATGTTTATTTCTTCCGAAGAAATGGGCATTTCTGTGTAAGAAATAGGCATTCCTTACACAAAAATGTGTAGAAAATAATTTTATAACGTTCATTAACTTTCAAAAAGTGCATTTTCGGGCTTTTTCTGTCAATAAAATCGAAAACAAAGAAAAATTGGAAAAATTATTTCTTCCGAAGAAATGGGCATTTCTGTGTAAGAAATAGGTATTTCTTCCGAAGAAATATGGTATTTCTTACACATTTATGCGTAAGAAATGGGTATTTCTGCTACATTAATGGGCATTTCTTACACCTAAAGTAAAGTAAATATATATATCTACTACTACCGCGCGTAACACGCATGCGCGCACGTGCGAGGGAAAAATTTAGATTCGTTAAGAGTTCGGTGAAAAACGAAAAGACAAAAGAAAACCTGCAAAGAAAGTTCCTTGCAGGTGTGTATTGCCGGGTAGCATCATCAGATAGTCGGGATGTTGTTCACGGCCGTGCGCTTCATCTCATCAGCAACCTTGGCATAGATCTGTGTTGTTTGGATTGACGTGTGCCCAAGAATCTTGCTCACTGTGTATATGTCTGCACCGAAGTACAGCAGCAGCGTAGCACAAGTGTGTCGGCTCATGTGGAAGGTGACGTGCTTCTCTATGCCTGCTGCCTTTGCCCATTTGTCCAGGTAGTCGTAGATGATTGAACGGTCTCTGAACTGGAACACGTAGTTCTCACGGCCATTGATGCCCTGCTCAGGTAGCCACTTCCTGGCGTTCTCCGACAACGGAACATATACCGGTTCCTTCGTCTTCTGCTGCATCACCTCAATCTGGTATTCGTTGGCACCCACCTTCACGATATGCTTCCATTTGAGGCGTGACACGTCTATGTAGCGCAATCCGGTGAAGCAGCAGAACAGGAAAGCATGTTTCACTCTCCAGTCGTCACATGGCGTGTCTGCGAGCTTCTGCACCTCCTCGAGTGTAAGATACTCCTTCTTCTTGGTTCTGCGCTGAGGCTTCTCCGACTGGGAAAGCTTGTGGAACGGATTCGATGTTATCAAGTCCAGACGGACCGCCTTGTTCATCAGGATCGAGAAGACGGTGAAGTACGTGTACACAGTCTCATTGCTCAGCTTACCGCCATACTTGTTCGTTCCGTCACTGGTGAGATAGTCCAGGAACCTGCGAAGGAATGACGGTCTCACACCACGCAACTGTGTATTGGGTGCAAACCTGTTGAGGTGTACGATGAGGTTGTGAATGGTCTTGGAGTAGTTGTTGTTGCCATGCTCCTTGTAGTACTTGCGCTGCTCTTCCATCCACTCAACGAGCACCACCTTGCTTGCTTCCTTGTCGTGGATCTCAAACTTTTCGTTCTGAATGTCCACGATTCTCTTTGCCTTGATTTCCTCAGCCAGCTTCATGGTTTCCCTGTTGACCTGCTTGGCTGCACGGTTGGTCTCAGGAATCAGATAAAGGCCAAGAGACTCCTTCAACCGCTCTCCATCCTTGACGATGTCAAGGTAAAGCGATTTCTTTCCATTGGAAAGTTTTCTTGTCCTGATGTGAACAGGACCCAAATCAAATTGCTTCATACACTAAATGTTTAAAATTCTTAATTTTCGTGTGACAGATTCGTGTGACAGATATGTGCCAGATTTGCGCCAAATAAACACTAACAAATATATAACAAACCTTAGAAAGGAACCTCCCTAAACGAAACAAAGCCGCTGGAAACCAGCAGCTTTGTTAATGTTTGATATATGTTTGTTGATGTTTGCTAATACTAGCCGAAATTATCATACATGATACTCTCTGGATCAACACCGAGAGAATCGAGATAATCGGTAACGGTCTTGATCAGCATTGGAGGTCCGCAGAGATAGTACTCGCAATCCTCAGGTGCCTCGTGATCCTTCAAGTAGGTGTCACGGATGCAGTTAACAGCAAATCCCTCGTAGTACTTCACGCCCTGAGCATCTGCCACTGGGTCCTTGCGGTCGAGTGAAAGATGGAAGTGGAAGTTAGGGAATTCCTTCTCAAGCTCCCAGAAGTCTTCCAGGAAGAATGCCTCACCCAATGCACGCGCTCCGTAGAAGAAGTGAAGCTCACGGTCGGTGGTGTGCAGGGTCTTGGTCATGTGCATAATCTGAGCACGCAATGGAGCCATACCGGCACCACCACCAATCCAGATCATCTCCTTGCCAGAAGTGAAGTTAGGATGGAAGTCACCGTAAGGACCACTCATCATTACCTTGTCGCCTGGCTTCAATGAGAAGATGTAAGAAGAAGCAATACCTGTTGGTACGTTCTGGAATCCTACCTGTGGACGTGGCAAGAATGGAGTTGTGGCGATACGTACGGTCAGGGTGATGATGTCAC
>OHAO01000449.1_pt1 | contig 31012 bp, 41 predicted proteins | sample 1577151 | NCBI WGS metagenome assembly OHAO01 (sample SAMEA3541585, study PRJEB24748) | human gut metagenome | biome: human gut; feature: human-associated habitat; material: faeces | place: China | collected 2012 | reverse complement strand
CGCACAGCCATTCTGTCACTGTTAACAGCAACGGAAGTAATGCCGCGCATAACAACACTCAGCCCTATATTACTGCTTACATCTGGCGCAGAACTTCTTAATAAACTCTGTCGGGGAACTGGCTCAGCATAATCACACCGGCAGCGCTGCAAACACAAATATTACCGGGCAGTTAAATTTTTCACGCCGATTGGGTGACAGCATAACAAGTAGTGGCGTTTTGTCACATGAAAGTTATTCAACAGATGTATATGCATTATCTTGGGGGCAACAGTTTGCTGGCAGTAGAATTAAATTAGCAGCAAGCCACGGTCATACTTTAACCATAAATAATACAGGTACAAATAACGCACACAACAACTTGCAGCCTTATATAGCAGTCTATATTTTTAGAAGAACAGCTTAAATTTGGCTGTCGGGGAAATGCCGACGCATAGTCATTCCGGCAGTGCAGCGAGCGCTGGCGTACACACACACACAACACCGCTTGGATATAATGTTTGTAGCGGTAGTGGTTATGGAAAATATATGCCAACAAATGAAAGTGTAAAACGAACTGACAATGTTAAGAGTAGTAGTTCTGGTGGACATACGCATACATTAACGTTAAATGATGCTGGTAGTGGTCAGCAACATAACAACATGCAACCGTATCTTGTATGTTATGTATGGCAACGCACGGCATAACTTGCTGTCGGAGAACTGGCAACACATTCCCATGCTGGTACTGCGGCAAGTACAAATATTACTGGCGAATTTCATCAGCGTGGACAAAATTTTACTCCAACCGGTTGCTTTTCTTATGAAACATTTAATACCGGTGCAAGGCAAGATGTTAGCGGTTATAAAGTCACTTTAAACGCTTCTCACAATCATACATTAACCATAAATAACACTGGTTCAAATTCAAGCCACAATAACATTCAACCATACATTACATGCTATGTATGGCGCCGCACTGCCTAAAGACTGTCGGGGAGTTGCCAGCGCACAATCATTCTGCAAGCACAAACTCTACAGGAGCCCATACGCATAATACAAATATCACTGTGTTTAACGACGTTCACTATGGCGTGAGCAGCTATGATAGAGGCAAAAACGGTTCAGCTATTAACACTTCCAGTGCAGGTTCTCATAGTCATACAGTCACCGTCAGCAATACTGGCGGCGGCCAGGTCCACAACAATCTACAGCCTTATCTTGTATGCTACATCTGGCGTAGAACTGCTTAATTGTTGCTGTCGGGGAACTCGCCAGTCACAATCATAATGGCAGTACAACAAGCGCAGGTGCGCATACGCATATTTGGTATACGGGGCAATACGGGTCAGAAAATGATTCTGCCGCATGTGATGCGCAAGGCGCAGGTAATCATAATAGCCGGCATGTTACACAATCAGCAGGCGCACATACCCATAACGTTAGTATTGCGAATACCGGCAGTAATGCTCCGCATAACAACATACCGCCCTATATTACAGCCTACTTTTGGCGCAGAACTGCCTAAGCAGTGCGCTGCCAAATATAACAAGTTATATAAGGTTGCATGTTTAGATGTGCTTCGTTGCCGCCTGCATTATTAACACTAATACTATGTGTATGATTACCTGCGCTATTGGTGGTTTTTGTAGCCGTATCTTTAGGTCCCCACCATTGGTTACCGTTACCATTTGAATATGTACTATCGCCGCGCGGATAACCGAAAGTATGTGTATGTGCGCCGGTATTATTAGATGCCGCGGTATGTGTATGTGCAGCAATTTCCCCGACAGTGAGCTGGTGATTATATTCGCCGCCGGTGCTGCCAGCAGCAAATGTTTTCTGTTCACTGCGACTGTCCGTGCCAGTACCTGCACCGATTAAAACACGGCCTTGTGCGTATGCCTCCCATGTTGTGCCAGGGAATAAAGTTCCCGGATTAGCACTATTGGTTGACATATAAATATGGCCTACCGGGTATAAAATATCTACTAATTCTTTTGTAGACATTTTCGCATCAGCCCACGTACCATCTCCGCGCAAAAATTTATTTTGCGCACCGGCTCCAGGTGCAGGAACCAATCCAGCTGAACCTGCAGCGCTACTGGAAGCGCCTTTCATGGTATCAATAGTACCCCACGTTCCGTCAGCTTTTAGATATCTGTTAGCAGTACCTGCTGCCGGTGCCGGGACCATGCCACGTTTACCTTCAACACCTGATGTTGCGCCTACCATATCTTTATGTGCATTACCATCAGCGTTATGTGCGGCAAAAGCAGGTTCATGCGCATTACTATCTTTGTTGTGGGTATCTATAGCTTCTTTCAAATCCTCCAACGTAACATATACAATGCTTTTATCTGTTGTAAAAGCAATATTGCTTGCGTTACCTACAACAAGGTCAATTTTTGTAATAATGCTGTCAATCGGTACAGTTTTATCTGCAAGGTAGTTTGTATAGTTTCCGGCGTTAGCATACCCATACAGCTTTTCCACACCCTCATCATTTACCTTAGCAAAAATACCGACTTCACGGACAAAAAAGCCTACATCAAGGTCTGTATTATCTACAATAAACCTTACTTCAACATGACCTTTCGTTTTTGCTGTCACGGAAGACAATTCCACGCTCATTTTAGCGTTAATTAAATCTGTCAAATCAGGTATACTTTGGTCGCCAATCTGGCCATCTCCCAATTTACCTTTTGTAAAAATTAACGTGCCGCCTGCTTGCGACTGCGCTATCATATCAAGCCCGGCACGGGTAATAATCATATTCTGAAATTGTGCCATTATACCGCCTCCGATTTAATAAAAATATCGTTACGCATACTTACCATACCGCCACTTGCAGCAGCAATATTGAAATCATTAAGTGTAAAGTCATTATTGGGTTGGATGTAAATGGTATTTACCATACTTACCATGCCGCCAACAAACACATCGCCGCTGCCAATCATTTCTTGCAGCATACGTATTACAAGATTTGCCGGTATAATGCTTTGCAGCATAATTCGCAGCGCGTTGGTTTGCAGGATTACACGGTTATCAATATTAAGCCATAGTTCATACTGTGTATTTGTAGAAGCTATCACCATATCATCGCCGTACATTGCATTAAGCATTTCCTGCAATCGCGGCAAAGTATATGGCAACTGCGTATTGATACGCAATAAAATGGCTGCCCTGCGGTCTGCAAGAGTAGACCCCGGCGGCACGATTATGCCGAGCATATCCTCCCAACGCTCGGCACCGGCAACATCTATGTAATTTACAAACGTATTCAAAAACCATTGCCACGCTTCATTCCAAAGCGCCGCAAACTCATCATCTTCCATCTGCGCCAGCGTTTTAAATTCCTTGGCAGGAGCCAGCACATTTGGGAAATACCTTTCCACCCTTACTGTTCTGCGCTGGTCATCCATTGGTCATTTCACCCCTTACAGCCAGTTCATCAACGCCCAGCGTCAAATTTTCTTCCTGTCCGTTCAGTTTAGTGTGCTGAATATCCGTCACGCCTTCAATGTCCAGAATACGGCTTTCGATTTGCGATATTCGGATAATAATGCCGTTGTTTTCAAAAGCTTCTGCCGTAACACGCTGCGTATTTTGCCAGTTACGGTTAAGTTCAATAAAATAATCATCAATTACTTTTTCGATACTTGCTTTGTAGTCTTCAAAGGTCCCGGCATCAAAAGTAACATTTAAGCCTATGGTTACAGCAGAATTTTGCGCACCCTGCACAGTAACCGTATGTCCAATAGGCGCAATGCCGATGCCCATGCCCTGATTTTGCGTAGGGTCAATTAGCGTCTGCACTTCGCTTACAAATTCCGGGTCAGGAGGTTTAAATTCGCTGGTCATAAATACTAGGCGCACTGTTCCGCCGCCATTCCAAACCGGATACACCTTCACGCCACCGACACCTTCAATGGCGTTAACTTTTTCGCGATAATCGGCAATGTTGCCGCCGTATGCCTGGCTGTTAAAGCTGGCAAGATAACGGGCCCGGAATGTTTCTGTGTCTTCCTCATCCTCGCCCGGCACAATTACGCTGTTAAACATCGCCGTTTTCAGCCCTGCAATATACGCAATCGGCACAAGTGCTCCTGCCGGTTTATTGCCCGCTGTTCCTGCCGTTTCGCACCGCAGGCGCGCGGTTCCTTCACTGCTTTCAACAACGGTGTAATTTACATCATCATAGCTAAAACGGCTGCCAACAGGAACGATAATATCTGCCGGGGTAAATGCAGCGCTTCCCTCTGCAAAGGTCGCTTCATACGGCGATAAGCCGCGCTCTTTGGCAATTTCAATCAAATATTCGCGCTCTGCCGTATCGCCGAAAGTATTTTGCAAAAACCAGTTCAGCGTTGCATACATCAGCATAAATTCTATAGCCGCCGGCATAGAAGCATCGTAAATAATGCTGCCTTCACGTTTATCCATGCTTGCAGGCACTTTTTCCAGCATACGGTTAAGTATTACTGTTTCTGTCTGACTTTCCCACATTAGATAATCGTCACCCCTTTTTCCATTTCAATGCTGCCATAAGCAGTATTTACTTTAAATTTGGCAAGCACATCGCCGCGCGTATGTGACAAGTCAAAATCCGTCACCGATTCCACCCTGTCATCGTGCGTCAGTGCTTCCCTTATCCTGCGTGGCAATTCGGAGTATACATAAGGCAAAGGCTTGCCGAAAAGGTCTTGCAGCTCTACACCGTAGTTCCAGCTATAAATAACATGCACATAGCGTTCCGTGTTCAAAATTTTATAGCAAGCCTGTGCAATAGCGTCCAAATCATAAACGCTTCCGCTGATGCGCTCATCAGCTATCAGCATACGATAAGATTTTGACGGCATCTGTGCTGCTTCGGAAACATTAACCACCGTTGCCGCTGCCGCCGGTAAAAAGCCCATAACATCACCCCCACTGCCCGCTTAAATTGATATGATTATTAACGCGGCTTAAAACAATAAATTCCTGACCGCCTGCCTGCCGCACTAAAATAACAGCTTCGCCGACACTTAATCCGTTATGTACGGTAATGCGCTTGCGTCCTGTATATTGATGGTTATGGCTGGCAAAAGCACTGTCGCCGCCACCGCCACTGCGGTTTTGCGTGGTGTGATTTACCGTAATATCCACATCATAATCGCGCACAAGGTCGGTCAGTATTAAAAAATCCTCGGTCAGTGTTTCCTGCTGTTCCGTGCGGATAACAAGCGGTGCCGTGCTTTCAACCATGCCGATGCAGTAATCAGTAAGGTTACTGGCTTCCACTACCTTTTTGGCTGCCTGCTGTATAAGCCCCAGTAAGTTTTCACCATTCATTCAAAAACACCGCCTCTCAGTGTTAAATCCATTAAGTGTTCGTTGTTACGGTAAGTGTGTTTTACCGCCTCCACCAACATTTTCATTTGCACATGTTGCTTGTCAATTAAAAGGTCAATGAAAATAACACTGCCGCCGCGCACCCTGTCATCACCCAACGCGTTGCGGATGGATAACGATTGCCGCACACGGTTATATTTTTTTAGCATTGCCTGCGCCTTATCCGGCAGACTTGTTGCCTTTTTAGGGTTCACTGATTCTGTCAGCTGCAAAATACCCCAGCGGCTCATTGTCGCCGTGTCCTCTACCTGCCAAACTTCGCGCAGGCCTGTATCTTTATTATCAAAATACAGTTTAATGCGATTATAGGTATCTTTATCAATATCAGACTTGAACGCAAAATTTTCTGCCGTTTCGCTGTCAATTAAAATATCAATCCGCATGTTCTCCATATTTTTTACGGTAAGTTTGCCGTAGTCATCATATAAAATAAACAGCTTGCTTTGCGCCTGCGTAGTAATATCAAGCGCCGTCTGCATCATATCAAACAGTGTCTGGTCGCCGGCACGAAAGCGCGGAATAATATATTCTGTATCGGCAATTTCGCCAACGGTTAACTGAAAATCCGCCGCCAGCTGTGTAATAATTTCCGATGCTTTTTTGCCAACCGCGCTGTAAACGTGCTTGTTTTTAAGGTAGCGCAGCTGGTCGTAAGCAACTATGGATATTACATTATCTTTATCCAGCGCCCGTGAAAAAATAATGCCCTGAAAAATACCGGTATCGCCACGTTTAACCTGTACAATATTCCCTTCGGCAATCGTCAGCAGTTCGTCTTGTACTGCTTTAAATGTCAGCTTACCGGGCTGCCCTTTCCTGAACGTTTCAATAACCATACCGTCCAGTACGGAAGGAATATATATTTTACCGTCCGCAGTATGAATTAAAACAGTTAAATCATTCAAGCCGCAACACCTGCCCCGGTTGTACGGCATTCGGATTTAAAATACCGTTAAGATTTGCAACGCTGCGCCAGTTAAGGCTGCCGCCGCTCGCCATTTTTACGGCTTCAAAAACCGACTTTTCCTTTGTAACCGTCCACGCGCGGCCTACACTTTTATCCGTTTGGCGTGGTTTATTTACTGTAACAACCTGGTTGCCATTTTCGTCGGTTGTCACGGTAACCTCTTTCGTGCCGTAGTCACGCCATTCTTTTAAGCGCAGCGGCACAATAATGTCGTAGGCATTTTTGGCATCCTCGCGCATGGTAAAGTCTTCTACCGTCACCAAAAAGTTGGTATCAAACAGCATTGCAAAGCTTGCCGTCATGCGCGTAATTATCAGGCGTATCGGGCTGTTGCTGTTTTTAGCCGTTTGCAGACTTTCCAAAAAATTAGTCGCCGGCCGGTAACTAAAAGCGTTGCCTAAAAACGCCGAAACGGCATTGCCTGCAAGCGACTGCGAATAATCGGCAAACGGATAATTAGCATTCGGCAGCAACGCTTCAAAGCTGATTTCTTTCAGCCCAGGAGTTTTAATAATATTTATTTCGCCTTCGTTGATAAGGTTGATGGTTTTATTTTTATTGTTTACCCGTATGTCCATGCGCGGCGGCGGCACGGGCAACATAAAATCGCCAAGATAAAAATAATAACTCATAATGCGTTATGCACCGCCTCTCCGCCTGCGTCCATGGCTTCACCAAGCTGGTCAATAAGGTGTGTAATCATACCGTCGGCGTCTACTTCGCTTGCTATGTTGTTCTGGTTTTCAACCTTAATATCCACGCGCGCCGTAGTATAACGGTTTATTACTTCCTGTTCTGCCATGTCCCGGTAAAATTTCAAGTCTTCGTCAACAATATCCATAGCGTCTTTAATGGCCTTGGTATTGCCGGCAACATTATCGATACCGTCTTTAATGCCGCTTAATTCGCTGGCACCGCTTACCGGGTCAACACCCGGCAGTTCAGGCAGCATATCGCCGAAGGACCAGTTCGCCGCCGCATTATACGCCCAGTCAGCTTCATTGCCATAATCCAACATACCCATACGGTAATCAGATAAGTCAACACCGCCGTCAATTTTCTTTAAATCAAGTTTGTAATCTGCCGCTTTAAAGTTTGTATCGATATCAACCACTTTGCTGATACCCGGAATTTCAGCAATCATACCGATAATATTTTCAATGGCCACACCAACCAAATCGACGATTCCGTTCCAGATGTTTGCAAACAGATTATAAGTTGCGCTAACCGGGTCAACAAATACATTTGCCAAAAATTCAGCATAAGAAAGAAACATATTCCATTGCGCTGCTATCAAATTGTGGATTACAGCATAAGCTGTCATAAACGCGGCTGCAATAAGTCCTGTTGCCGAAATATTCGCGCCTGTAAATTCGTTTACTGCCGCCACACCAAGGTAAATAGCACCGACAAGGGCAATAATGCCGTAAAGCACCCATGTCCATGGGTTAGCTGCCATTGCGGCTGTTAAGCCGTCCTGCGCTATTGTAAGCGCGATAATCGCCGCCGTTTCAGCAGCACTGGCAACAGCATGGGTGCCTGCCGCACCTGCGGCAAGCAAAGTCTGCGCACGGCTCGCCGCCATAGCCGCAACTATCATCCACAATACCGGCACGATAAATGCGTCGTACCTGTCAAAAATACTATACAAATATTCCGCATTATTCATCAGCCCCAACAGCGCAGCGCTGAACACCTGCACTGCAAGTACAGCATTATCTGCAAACGCCATTGCGGCAGGCGAATTTGCCATATCGCTTATAGCAGTATAAACCGGCATCAGCGCGCGGTCGCCACGTGTTGTTATATTCGTCCAAATATCCTGCCACTTAAGCGGTATCTGGTCAAATTTGGCGTTAATATCATCTGTTGCCGATAACATTGCGTTTTTAATAATATCCGCTGTAATTTTACCTTCTGCGCCAAGCTGTTTAATTTCACCAATGCTGACGCCCATATAATCTGCAATAACCTGGTTAAGCATTGGTGCGGCTTCTGCAATGCTTCGCAATTCGTCACCTTGCAGCCTTCCGCTGCCTAAAGCCTGCGTCAATTGCAGCATAGCATTTTTTTGTTCTTCTGCCCCGGTACCGCCAATGGTGAAAAGCTTTTGCACGTTTTCTACAAACGGCACAATCTCGCGCGGATCAGGAAAAGCTTCTCTGGCAGACAACCCGATTTTTGATACACTGTCAGCCATTGTTTCATAGCTGCCACGGGCCCGAAGCGCAGACGCATAAATCTGGTCATTTAAGCGCACTGCTTCTGCCTGACTTCCGGCAATCATTTCAAGCCGCGCCTGCATACCGCTGTACATATCTGCTTTGGCAACCATGCCACTGATTTTGTCCAGTGCCATCTCGGTGCCGCGCATTATCATGTCACCGATAATATTACCGACAGCAAACTGACCGATAGTGCTGCTCAAAAATCCACCACCGCCGCTGTCAGGCACTTTTCTAAATTTACCCATCATGCCATTAAGCGCGTTTTCGGCACGATAAGCCGCGTCGGCAATGCCGGTAACGCCATTAGCCATGGCGTTAAGGACGGAACGGGCACGGCTTGACTTGCGCGCTAAACCGTTCGCCGCGTTTTCTGTACGTTCAATAGCGGTAGCCGCCGCCTCTTGCTTGTTCATTAAATTATCAGCAGCCTTTGCCATTTTACTTAACGGTCCGGATACGCCATCCTGCAATTTTAAATATTGTGTAAGCGTTGCCACGCACTCACCTCCTCCGCCGCTTGGCTTTACTTGCTTTTAATTTTTGGGCTTCTTCTTTATCATGTTTCAGCTTTAAGCTTATTGCCGCAAACAAAAACGCCTGCTCTGTTTCGGGCAGGCACAGTATTTCGTGCGGCAATTTGTGCAATTTGTGGAGGCAATAATATAGGATATTCGCCCATACATCGCCTCCGTTAATCAGTTTTTTACACGGCGGATTTTTTCTGCCATGCCGCTTTCAAAGCCGTTAGCTTCACCAACTGCCAAAATAAGGTCCGTATATTCGCCCGGCATAAGCATAGTTTTCGCCAGCTCCACAGCGCCGACAGCACCGTAGCTTTCCTGCAAAGCGGCGTCGTTAAGGTTCGGATAAATAACACATTTTTCAATCAACATATCATTGTATTTATCGCGGTTCACTTCTGTCGTCGTCTGTCTGGTCTTGGCATCGGTAACGCGGCGGATGCACTGATTGCGGATTTTATTGTTTTCAGCTTCCGTTAAAATGCGGAAGCGCCACGGAATAGGCTTGCCGTTTTCGTCAACAAAACGCTCCGAGGCAACATATTCCACCTCGTTGTATTTAATGGCGTTTTCCGCCATAAATGCTTTAAAATTATCTGCCATTGTTTAATCCTCCTGTCACTGCATACCATCCAAATCTTTAAATTTTTCCGGAAGTTCAAAGTCCTCAAAGGTAAAATCAGTATCCCATTCCAACCAGTCACCGTCAGCGTCAAATGCTGCAATAGTTGCCGCATCCATGTTACAGTCCTTTAAAATAACAGTCTGTGCACCAACACTGGAAGTAGGGTCTTCATTACGGCACTGGATATTAAAATAAATATCTTCGCCGGTATCTTTATAACGTTTCATCAACTCGGCAAATTTGGAAGTGTTTCCATACACCGTCATGCTGCCGGTTCCGTTCCAGTTAGTGGCGCGATGACCTAAACCAGTACGCCCCAAAATAGGTACTTCAACTTTATTTTTCTCAACGCGCGCTTCAAGGTTCTTAGCCTGCATCAGCAAAAAACGTTCTCCATCAATGGTAATGTAACAACTTGCCAGCTTTGCTGATACAACATCCTTGGCGTGCATAGTGCGGATAGCATCACCCATGCATTATTCCCCCAATCTTTATTTAATGTAAATATCCATGTAAAGTTTTTCCATGGCTACCGTAGGCTGCACAGCATACCGCGACAGCACAACCTCTTTGCCATTGCCCTGCTGCGGAATGGGCACATCATCAGCGTTAAAGTTCTGAATAGCCCTTATGCGCTGCATTTCCTTTTCGTAATCGACAATGTCGCCCCACAGCCCAGTACGTCCATCATCGTCATTTTGTTCCTTGCCCAAATATGTTTTATTGAACAGACGGGCAATATCAATAGCGTGCTGGTCCAGTACACGGATAACCTGGTTATTGGAAAAATCTTCATTTTTCTGTTTGGTAAAGCTGGTGAAAGTGTTAATATCGCGCAGAATGTTAACATCACCAACAATATCGCCGTCCACGGCATCTGTTACACGGTGGAAAATCAACTTGCCGTCAGTAATGGCTTTTTCAAGGTCAGACTGTTTATAATTGGTATCCACTGTAAAGTCGCCGTCATAAGTCTTATTGGTGCAGCTGGCGTTTACTGCACAACTTGCCTCTGCGCCAGTAAGCCAGTAAACAAGCGATGCCTGATTTTCGTTTTCATCTGTTACTTTATTGGCAACGCTGATAACGCCCTCATAATCAGCGCCATCGTAGTTATACACTACGCACTGGAATTTTGCACCGACCTCATCACGCAGACGTTTGGTAAACTGAATAATAAGGTCCTGAATGGTTTTTTCAGTGGATACGCAGCCCATAGTATTAAAGTAATATGGTTCAATGGCATCCAAATACTTTTGATACTCCAACGCCGTCACCGTGCTACCATTATCGCCGCCAGTTAACGGGGTTGCCGTAGTCACAGCGTCCGCAATTTCGCCGCTGCGCTTAAATACCACATAATCATTATCAGCAAGCTCAGGCCAGCTTGCCACGGTCTGCTTATCAATTACAGTCATTGTAGCAACCGTTGCCGTAGTTGCTGTACCTGTTTCAGCCTCACCAACTACATCGCTGGTCTGATTAAGGTAAGTAACTACATCATACAGACTTTCATCGTCGACATTTACCTGTACAGCAACGCTAAAGGCATTGCCGCGCGCGCCGCCGTATTTGGCCGTTGCCAAATCATTAGCCGCTTTTTTAGCACCATTACTCAGACGATAAAAATAACCGGTTTGCAGGTTTTTAAACAGGTCACGCAGCCCTTTCATTTTATCAGCGCTGTAATCATAACCAAAATATTTTAAACTGTCTTTCTGGAAATCTTCGTTAGTTACAGTAAATACCTGTTCTTCCGGACCCCAGTCAAGTTCCAGCGCCATAGTACCGTAGCCGCGCGAAGCCATGGCCGCCATAGCGCGTACAACACTAATAAAGTTAATGTAAGTACCCGGCAGCTTTTTATTTTGCGTAGTCCAGTTACCGCCACCTAATCCCATAGGTTATTCCCCCTTTTTGTTAATTTTGTTTTTAACAGGCGTTTTTAAAAATTTATTAAGCGCCTGCTGCACTTCTTTATGTGTATAGCTTGCATTATCAGACAAAATAACCACCAGCACGTCACGGTACTGACGGTATTTTTTTGACTGCACAAGCTGCATTTTAGTAAATTTAGCTTCTGTCATTTTATTGCTCCTTTAATCCTACTTCAAGCTCAAGTTTCTGCATCAGAGGCGCTTCCGGACGTGGGCGCAGCACGAAAATATCATAATGGACGGAAAAATGCAGTTCATTATCCTCGGTTTCGTGTTCCATCTGCGTGCCGCGGATTAGACTGCCGCCCATTTTTATGTACTCCAACACCGGATACAGCCTGTCAGTAACAGCATTTATTTCCTGCTCCTGTGTTTTACGATTTCCTGCAAAATAAGTAACCTGGTATAATCCACGTCGCAGATAACGCCTGCCGCGCTGCGGTTCCATGCTGCCGCTTATTTGCCGAACAAAAAAAGCTGGTTCTTTAAAGTTCTGCGGCACCTTATTGGCATAATATACATAATCGCCGCCAAACTCTGTACGCAGTGCGTCTATTATGCCCTGCACAATCGCTTGCGACGCTACATCTTTAGCCATTCCAATGCCCCCTCAAATACTTTTCAAACTCCTGCTGCACATATGCAGCTCCTTCTTTTTCAACAAATTCAGCCGACAACTTCATCATAAACCGCCCTTCAACCCAGCCTGCTTTTAAGGTCTTACCAATGGCCGGCACAAAGCGCCCCGGCTGCTGTCGGTGTCCGTTTTCAACGTATGAAGCATATTCCATCGGGTTAAATATCGTTGCAGTCCAGGCGCCATTAATTTTACGGATGCCGCGTATAACCCAGGCACGGCGCAATGTGCCACCCTGTGAAATTCGCTGTAACTTTTTGCCGCCAGCTTTTTTAGTAGAACGTATAGGTTCCCAACGGCTTTTACCTGTAGCATTGTCTTTACGTTTTTCAAACTTGTAATAAGTTCCACGCCCTTTTTCCTGCGGCTCAAAAGAACCTATTCCAACCGGTGTGCGCCGTTTTACCTCTCGCAGAAAAATCTGCGCAAGCCGCTGTGCCATACGCTTAATAATCCTGTCCTGCTCCTCCTGCATACCTTGCAGGTTAGCAATAATGGTACTTAATCCGGCAAAGCTCTTTTTCATGCGTACCTCTCAAACAGTTCCAGTTTTATCTCTTGGTGTGTTTTATACACTGACGGCACGCCGCTGCGACTATAATTAACCGTGTTACCCTCCCGCGTTACGCTGATTTTGCACCCGGCAGGCACATCAACTTCCGGTGCTAAAAACAAAGTAATAGTCTGCTGTACTTCCGGTGCCGCTTCATCAGCAGCCACGGCCGCAGCACTGCCAAAAGAAATACGGCAAGGCACATTTTCGTGCAATGCCGTTTTCTGGTATTCGGTTATGCCAGTTGCTTCATCCAACACAGGCATATTGGCATAAATGGTGCAGGAGTCCTCATAAAGTAGCGCAAGGGCCTTTTTAGCTTTTACCCTTGCGGCGTTGATTGCGTTTTGCAACATGGTCTAATCAGCCTCCTGTAACAGTTAAGCTGCACAGTATAGTTCTTAAGCACTGATGCCGTATAATAGCTTTCGCTGGCGGCCTGCTTAAAAGCAACGGTAGTGTCGCCTGCTTTAATGCTTGCTACTTCGCCTGCCGGTGCCTCGCTTGCGCCGATACCTTCCGCACGGTAAATATCAATTGCCATACGGTAAGCGGTGTTTTCAAGTCCCTGCGGCAGTTCATTCAGGTTGCAGTAATTTAAAATGGTTTCAGTCACATCATCAAGGATAAATTGCAGCGCAGTTTCCTGCGCCGCATCGATAATTCCCAACAGCTGTTTAAACTCATCAAGGCTCAACGTCATAACGCATCACCCGATTTTATGTTTAATAGCTACCAGTCGGATTGCTTTATCCTCGTATACGCGTTTCCAGTTTGCCTTGTTGGCAAGTTCTGCGCGGGTCGGAGATTCAACTGCAGCACGACTGGAATTGGTCCACTGTACTCCGCGCGGATGCAGGATAAAGGTGCGGCGATTAATCAGGTAATCAACACCGGAACCTTTCTTTTTGTCGCGGTCAACTTCGGTTGCTACAAAGCCCACAGGATTGCCGTTACCGAACGCGATTGCGCCGTTACCGAACAGGTAAGTAGTATAAACGCCGCCAGAATACGGGCAACCATCGTCAACAATTACACGGCGGTCCTGATAGGTTTCAAACTCAACGCTGTTACTATCGCGCTGCGTGGTAATAAGGTTCTGTTTTTTCAAATAGGATTTTACTGCACTGTGCATTGCAACCGCCGTCAGCTGGCTCTGTGCATCACCAAGCATTTGCAGCCCGTCAATGAATACGGAAGCGCTGATGTTTGCTGCCGCACCTTCCTCTGCCGAAACGTCCAACACGTGATTGGTCATTGTAGTTGCCGCAAATACGCCGTTCAAAATGTTAATAAGTTCTTTTTGCATGTCGCGCGCCCAAAAACCAGCAACCAGGTTGCCAATTGCTGCCATCGGGTCTGCACCTGCAAGAGCTGCGGAAAGGTCCGTCGCACTCCACATCGCCGCACGGCGAATAGTAGTGGATACGTCCTTGTTGGAAGTAATCTTTTTAGCGGTAAGGTCGGTGCCCTCGGTTACGTTTTCGGAATCGCCCTGCAAATCCTCGAAGAACGGCATATTGTGAATAGGCGCAGCCTCAGAAGCCAGACGGTCAAATTCAGCGTTGTTGGTTACAATACCGCTGTTAAACAGTGCAGACAACTTCATAGTTTTCTGCACAACATATTTAGTAAAAAGCTCCGGTACAATTACATCGGATAAAGTAGTTCCTGCCATAAGTTATTCCCCCTTTAAATAGTTACACCGGCAGCAGCGGCAAGAGCACGGGCCTGCTCCGGATTTTCACGGTACAGTTTGCCCTGTTCCGTTAAATTAAAAGTTTCCTTGGCAAAAGGATTTTTCACCGGGTCGCTGCCGCCATTCGGTTTGTACGGATTGCCAGGCGCAGGTTTAAACAAAAACGCCTTATTAGTTTGCAGTGCTTTTACCTGTTCATCCAACCCTGTTACCTTACCGTCATCGCCTAAAATAAGCTTTGTACGGTCGATAAGCCCGGCAACAATATCAATATCCTGCGCATTATTGCCAATGGCAATTTTAATTGCAGCGTCCAGTTTGGTGTCTTTAATTTTCTGCTCGTAATCCTCGGCGGCTTTTTTATTGGCCGCTTTCAAATCGGCAATCTGCTGTTCCAGCGCTTCTTTATTGCCGGCGTTCTTTTTCAGGTCGTCCAGCTGCTTGTCGCGCTCTTTAATCTGTTTGTCGAGTTCAGACTTTGCGGTAGTAAGTTCATCAAACTTGCCCTTGCCGACATAATTCTTTTCAACAAAGTCTTTTATTTCGGTTTGTGCCTTCGTCATATCCTTGCCATCTGCAAGGCACTGCTTTAAAAATTCCTGTAAATCCATTTTTACCTCCGTTAAGATGCGCTGTAAGTACCGCTGATAGTAATAGGCTCGCCGGAAGACATTGTAAGTTGACCGGAAATAGTTGAGCCGGTTACGTTAATCGTACAGCCAGTAATTGTAGGAGCTGCAGCGCCCGCCGCGCCGGTGTCCCCTTTGTCGCCCTTGTCACCCTTGTCACCTTTGGCGCCATCAGCAGGTTTATTTACCCACGAAGTAGTGCCGTCACCATTGGTCTGCAAAATCTGTCCGGAAGTACCATTGCCGCCGGCAGGCATATTCACTTTGCCGGTGTCTACAGCTTCCACGCCGGTTTCAATGTTATTAAGTTTTTCTTTGCTGATTACTTCACCATCAGCCCAGGTATGCTTTGTATACAGCATAAATCATCCCTCCTCATTTTCTGTACCTGTTTTAGATTCTCCCACCTTGCCCTGCCCTACAACAGCAACGGCAATCTCCTTGCTATATTTGGTATTGTGCTCAACACAATACTGGATAATGCGGCAAATCTCATATTCATTAAGGTCTGCCACGTCGGAAACAGGAAAATCTTCATTAAAAGCTGCAATGTATGCAATAAGCCATTTATACATCCGTGTCACCTCCTTCCGCTAAATACGTAGGTACATAAACATCAACGCCGCGCACCTGGATAATCTCCAGCACGCCGCGGTCAATGTAAATATCTGCGGCAATTTCCTCCCGGCTTTTTTGCGACAGCACTTTGCCCCTGTCTTCCAAAAGGTCAATAAGGTCGCAGTTTCCTTCGCTGTTTTTGCACCATTCGGCAAGCGCAGCAACTTCGTTAATATCGGCTGTCGTTGCCGCCGTAATATCTGCTTCCCAATCAGTCAGATAATCATTGCTGACCGGTACAGGTTCGGCAGCCCCGCCTTCTGCCGGTGCCGTTGGCGTTTCGTAAACAAACGCTGCAAAAAATGTTGCATTATCAACCGTCATCAGCTCCGTAAAATCATACAGGCAGCTGCGCACATCGTTGTAACCTGCCGGGTAATCTGTCGGCAGGTTATCCGGCCAGTCTGTTTCATGAACCGTTGTGCGGCGTGCTATATCGTTATACATATACTTAACAACATCACGCAGCGGCGCGGCTAAATTGCCGCTGGCGTTAAAATACGCCGTTACCGCAGTTTCCAGTGGCGTGAATAAATCTGCCGTCAGCGGGTCCTGCGCGGCGGAATATGCTTTCAGCGCTGCAATTTTAGCGCTGACCTCTGTTTGGCTATACAAAGCTTCACCCCCCTAAAAATAGGCATAGAAAAAGCCGCCTACATTGCTGTAAGCGGCTTGGTGCCGATAAATTATTTAATTCTAATCCCTATGATTTGGGCAATTCATACAGGTTTCTACCAGTTCCTTGCTCCACATTAATTCATCAGGCAAAAAACGCTCTGGCGTATGACCTTCTGCAACAACAGAGGTATCAAAGCAAAAGTCATCTGTAACCAATCTATTAACCAACGGGCACCTAATTGTCTTTTCCATCGTCAAAGCTTTCCACCACCTTTATAAATTTTAAAGTATTTTCATCAAATTCAGCACGCTTATATGCTGTTCTTACGCTTTTATTTTTAATATTTAAATAAACAACGCCATCGGAACCATAGAAGCACAAATACTGCCCGTTCCAACGGGCAAACACTACCAAAGCATTGTTAATGAAGTTTTGTGCCTCGTCTTTACTTACGTTATGTTTTCTCTCTTTATTGATATGCTTATCATCAAAGCCATACCGGGCTAAATTAACTGGTTCAGGCTTCAAGTTTATTATACCACGAATTCCACTTTCTTTCGCGGCTCTTTTTATAACATTACTGCGGCTGTTATCAACAAACTTTTCTTTCCATTCAGGATATTTCATGTTGCCTGGCACATAATAAACTTTGCCGTCGTCATCACGTGCGGCGCGCAGTCCACTGTCCAGCCCTTCAATGTGCGGCACGGTACAGCTGCGGCACCACGGATGCAGCGGCGGAGCGGTAACGCCCGCTTTAAATTCGGACATTTTAAAAACTTTGCCGTCCATACTCCGGCAGATTTCGGACGTCCTGCGGTCCAGCGTTGCAAGTATCTCATACTGCTCAACGCCCAAGTCTTTCATGCAGTCCTTTTCGCCAAGGCTGGCAAAATAAGCGCTTTCAGTAGCGATTAAGCGGCCTGCATTGGATAGTGAGCTGTTCATGCGCTTAGAAAAACTTTGTACTATTTTCAGCTGTGCGTCGCCGCGCACAAGTCCCTGCACCAGTTCATTTTGCAGGTTGTTAATCAGCTTATCCTTATCAGACCATAGCCGCTGTGAAAAATTTTGCCCATCGGCTGCCCACGGTTTTGACATCAGCCTTTCCAGCCTTGCGTCATCAATCTGCTGCACGTCAAAGCCGGTACTGAAACCTTTTTGCAGCTCGTAGGCGGTTTGATAATAGCTGTCACGGTAAATGCCGCGCATCGCTGCGTCCATTTCGTCCAGCTGATTGCCATAAAGCGCTTCAAGATGCTGCTGTATCTGTATTTGCAGTGCTTCAAGTCGAGATATATGATACTTTGCCGATGCGTTTTCAAGCGACTTACTCCAGTCAGCCGAAATTCCATTTTCTTTTCCGCGCTTGATGTACTCTTTAAGAGTTAATTTAAAATCTTTTAACTGTGAGTTTGTAAGCAGCTTTTTGGCATCGGCATAAGTAATCTGGTTATTTACTGCAAGGCGCATATACCAGCGGGCGATGTCTTTTTCAATACTTTCCATTGCCTCGCGGTACATGCGTTCTGCTTCGTCATAATAATCCATACCTGTTTTAAGCAGCGCTTCTGTTACCTGTTCAAAGCGCTGCTGCCAGTATTTTTCAGTTCTGGTTGTCATCTACATTTTCACCGCCTTGCTGGTTAAAAGCCTTACGGTAAATATCTGCATCATTGGCAGCTTTTTCTTTTTCCGCCGCCAGTTCCTTTTCCTCATCCTCTGTATTTTCTACAAACGGATGATTTTTAAGTATTGTTTTGGTGCTGATGACACCGATAGACTTCTGGCACATATCGACCAGTTCTGCATCATTGCGGATACTAGTGCGTGTCCAGGTCTGCACAATCTGTTCCGGCTCCTTGCCGTAATAGCGTCCAATCGCCCTGACAAGTTCGCCGAACCCGGCACGGAACTCCGTTTCCATCAGCCCAGCTTTAAGTTCAAGTAAGCTGTATAAAAACTTCATTGCCTCGCCGCTGGTATTGTCAAATCCCTGCTGCTGCGGGTCAATGCCCTGCCCCATATCAAAAATAGCTTTGCGGGTAATGTCCAACAGTTTGTCGCGGGCTTCCACCGGAATATCAATCGTCAGCGTCGATACACCGGATTTATCATCACTTCCGGCGCTTTCAACCTGAATCGTTTTATAGTATTTCAAATCCGATAAAAATTGTTTTAAATCTGCGCCGCCATAATTTGTTAGCACAAAAACAACCTGCTGTATATCTTCGAGGTCATCCACAAAGCCGCTGTACGTTTTATCATAACTGTCGATAAGGTTTTTTATTTTATCTAAATCACCGGTACAAACATTGTTGTTTGGGAACGGAATAAACGGCACTGCGCCAAAGTCATGCCTGAACGTGTTGGTCGGTTCAGCCATGCCGTCCAAATTTACATAACTGAACATATCAAAAGGTTGGAACATTTCCGCACGCTTCCGGTATGCCTGACATTCTTTATCGTTCCAAATTTCGTAAATCTGCCATTCATCGCCGTTATCATCTACCATACGGTAAGTGCGCAGCACAGCTTCCAGCTCTTTTTCAAGCCGCAAGGAATATACAGGCCGCACCTGCATTGACGGAATAACGCCGTAGCAAAAGCCCGTCTTTTCATCAATCCAGTAATGTAGCCAGCCTACACCGGCGTTAGAAGCATCTACGCACAAATCTTTGCATTTTTTAGCATAGCCATCGCCAAGCGTCGCAGCAATAATTTCATTCAGTGTATCGTCTTTGGCATCGAACAGCGGCGGTGCAGTAAACATATAACTTGCTTTTTGGTCCACTAAAAGGCTATGGAAATTAAAAGCAATTCTGTTGTCTGCATTGCGCAGCGGTTCCTCGCATTTATCTTTAGGCTTACGGTACATAATATCGTTATCGCCCAAATAATAACGCAGTGCGACCTCTGCTTTTTTAAGGCGTACTGCGTCAATCCCTTCATATTTTTCTATAAGTTTTTTGGCTGCTTCAAGTTCCATAAGCTGCCCCCTATCTTAAAATCCTTATGCCGTTATTACCGGCAAGGTCTTCCGCAATGCCTGTTGTGGCGTCAGGCGCGTCATCGTGCTTGTTTTTGCCCTGCCGCTGATACTTTGTCATTGCTTCGTAGTATTCCGGCCAGCGGTCTTTCCAGTTTTCGGGGTAATAAATATGCTCCATAACCCAGGTAGCGTTTGAAAGAATACGGGCCTCTTTATTTTTAGACTGGTGAAACCATTTAATTACGCACTGGTTGCTGCAGTAAACCTCTGCCAGCGTCCTGCGCACGCTACGTGCAAACCCGCGGCCACCGTTATTGCTTTCAATTTTGGCACGGTTAACGCCGTTATTAAAAAGCATCGCCGCTGTTTTAGGTTCGGTGTCTTCCATCGGCGCGTCAGTATACAGTACATCAAGCACATAGGCTTCGTTGGCAAAGGTAACACCATAAACGATGCTACATAAAAAGTCTGCGCCTTCATCGGCGGTATCGGTATAGTTGCGTATCTGTTTAAATTCCGGCAATGCGCCGCTGTATGTTTTAAATTTAGTGTACAGCCTGCCTTTAAGGTCAATAGGTTCCTGCTGGTAGTTTGCTGACCAGATATCAAGCCCCATCAGCCGCTTTTTCTCGGCGCAGCTTTCCGCAGATAATACGTCACTGCACAGCATACTGCCGTCGTCCTGCACAGCTTTAAGGTTAATATGGACAGTCTGTTCAGCCGGGAAATAATTAAGCGCTTTGCCGGCCAAATCATCGCTGGCCCAGCGCGTCATTATAAGTATTATCTTGCCGCCTTCCTCAAGGCGTGACAGCATGGTATTTGCAAACCAGTCCCAATGCTTCTCTTTTATATCCTCGTTGTACGCTTCTTCGGCATTTTTAATAATATCGTCTATAATCATCAGCCGGCAGCCGAATCCTGTCGCCGTACCGGTAGGCGATGTAGCCAGGTAATTATCGTTATGCCCTTCAAGGCTCCACAGGTTCATTGCGCCATCGCCGCGTTTAATAGCGATGCCGGGAAAAACATCAGAATAAACCGGCTTATACAAGCTGCCTTTGGCTTCCATGATGTCGTTGCGAATTTTTTTACTGCTTCGCGTTGACACTGTTTCGTTATAGCTGCCAAGCATTATTTGCAGTTCAGGATTTTTCCCTAGCAGCCATTCTACAAAATTTGTAGTGGTGTATGTTTTCCCGTGACGCGGCGGAATGTTCATCACAAGCAGTTTTTTATCCGACTTCATAAAATCTTCAAGCGCATCACAAAGCTGGACAAGATATTCGCGGCCCACTTTGTAAAACTTCGGATTTTTTAACTGCGCGTAATAAAAAAAGCGCCTGCGGGCAAGCTCGCACTTGGCGCCTAAAGCAATTATTCTTTTATCCATCGGCACCAGCCAGCTTTTTAAGTTCGGCTTCGGTTAAATTCGCATAGGGATTTGCAACAGCACCGGAAAGTTCCAGTTTATCATTAAACATGCCCAGATGCCTGCCCAGCATTTCCAATGCACGTGTTTTATCAAGCTTTACTTCTACGCCGGCCTGCGTTTGCTTAATACCAACAATACCTGCTTGCTGTTCCGGTGTAAGTTCTATCGTCGATTTAATAAAGACCATATTGTCTACAATTTGTGCGTAGTCGGTGGCTTTGGCAAAAGCCATTGCCGCCAGTTCTTTTATAACACGATCTTGTGTTATTTCTGTTCGTTTGGAACGCTCTGCTTTCAGTTCTGCTATTTTTTCTTGAATGTTAAGTTTTGATAAGTTTTGTGCCGCCTGCTCTCGTGCAGTTTTTTCTGAATATCCGGCCCGGATAGCAGCCTGCGTTGCATTAAGGTCAATTAAATATTCCTCGCAGAACCGCTCCTGCTTTGGTGTAAGCTTTGCCATTATGCCACCTCCTTTCTGGCAATAAAAAAGCACTTACTAAAAGTAAGTGCTTTTTTTAATTCTTTAAAAATAGATAATCACTCAATGTTCTAAGTAATGGATTCTTGGTCATATCTTCTTCCGATAAATATCGCCAGTCTTTTTTACCTAACTTTTGACATACAGCATCCATATATTCATAAATTATTTCTTCAATATCATCATAATTATTACCGTATAAATTTTGATGACTTAATATTTTCTTTTCGAGTTCATTTATTCTATTCATTTAACAACCTCCTTTTGAATTTTTACTAAACAATTTTATATTGTTGTTTTAAACCATTAAAATGTTTAACCGAAACTATTTTATCGTGTTGCAATCTACCTACAACAATTCCTGGATGAATTCCGATTTCTAACGCAAATTGTTTTATACTTTCTTCAGAAATATTCTTATATTTAAAGTCTTCATAATATTTTGAAGGTACTAATATTTCGCCAGCAAAATCATTTGCTTCTTTTTCCAAAGAATCATCTAATAGATTTATATCACTTCTACTTAAAAAAACCATCTTCATTTTTTGCTGCAAAACATGTTTTATTTCATGAAAAAGTGAAAACCAAAATGTATCAGCGTAACATCTTCTATCGTTCATGGCTAGTAAAACTTTATCATGGCTATACCACTTTACTGCGCCATTAATTCCAGAATTTTTTAAAGATGGTAATAATACAAAAATAACCCCGCATTCTTCAAAAATTTCTCTAAGTCTTGGTAAAAATATTGCCGGGTCTTGTACTGTCATTTTCCTAATTTCTGGTATATATTCTTTTAATTTTTGAGCATCAAATTTTTTAGCAGATTTGGTTTCGCCTATATTCATAGCCGTTTGTAACCATACTCGTGAATTTATTACATTTTTAGGTTGCATTTCGCCTATTCCCGACCTAAAGTTTACTAAAAAATCTGCATTCAATAAAACATTTAAATCTGATACTTTTAAATATTTACATAGATTTTTTATTTTATCTTCTAGTTTTTTTGCAACTGGCAATTCAACAAATCTTATGAAATAAGAATAATCAATATTTTTAGCAATATCTTTTTGATTATCAATTCTTTGAATTTGTTGTATTTCTATTTTCTTTTCTTCGTATTTATTTTGTAAATTAAACCAAAACTCTACACTTAACCCGAACATAGAAGATAATTTTTGAATTAAATCATTTGAAAGATTGCATTCACCATTCACTAATTTGCTTACAGTTTTTGGTGTAGTACCTAATCTAGTAGCAAATTCCTCCTGAGTAATTCCCATATCCTCAATAAGTTCGTTGATATAGTATCCGGGGTGAAATGCAATAATATCATTGTATTTTTGGATATTACTCATAATGCTTTGACACCTCCGTTACCATAACTATTTTTATAAAATTGCACCGTGATAAAATATCACCATCCAAAATAGGCTTTTTATCCTCATCACAAGGAATAACTATTACCCTCCAAGCAGTATTTGGTACTGTAATACTCCATTCACCTTTCCTGTCGCCTTTCAAACAATGAAATCTATACGGCGGATAAACAAAAACATCATTCAATGATAAAGCTGATTTCAAAAAATTTTCAATAGATTTTAACTTTATTTTTACTTTCTCTGGATATTCCCATTTACTCTCATACGTAGAATCAAATTGTTTTTCCGCCTTCTTGTTTTTATAAAATATTTCCATTGGCAACCCTCAATTTTAATTACCTATTTGGTAATTAAAATTATATCATAGGTGTTATGCTTTGTAAACTATTAAATGAATTATACCACAAAAGTCGCCAGCTATTAACTGACGGCTTTCACGGAAAAGGTGCAATCTAATGTCCGAATTGTTCTTTATCTCATCGCTTTTGCTATTATAACTATATCACAGATTTATAGTAACATTCTATAACATCTTTTTTAATATGGCATTTAATGCTTTTCCATGCAATCTATGTGTGTGTACCCAAGTATAACTCAAGTCCGCTGCAATTTGCTCCCATTTTTGGTAGCACAAATACCTTTTATGCAAAATCAGCCGCAATACTGGGTCGTCCACCGTTGCAATTAGCGCACGAATTTCGCCAAGCGCTACCATCAAAATTTCCATTTCAGACTGAATTATATTTTCTGCATCCACAATTTTTGCCATGGCATTTTCAATTCGCTGCCCGGTACCGCTGCCGCCCGGCGCCAAACTGTACGCCGGCGTTATGCGGCTTGCGTTATCGCGCAGGTTTTGCAGCTCTACATATTCAGCTTCAATCTGTTTCTGTATGGCAAAAGCACTGCGAAGTTTTTTCTTTAACTCGTCCTTAGTCAATATATCACTCCTTTAACGGTAGCGGTTAACATAATAATTTAATGTACCTTGTGGCAGGCCCAAGCTTTTTGCAATAACTACCAGCGGCTCATCATTATTAAGCCTAATAAAAATCTCATTATGATATTTTGCCCAGTCAACATTGGCCCCCACGCCGTGACTTCCACGTCTGCGCTGTACCGGAACATATTCCGGTATTTTCAATTGCTGTTCTGGCGGCCGAACTTGCTTATTTTTAGGTTTTGGCGGGCAGAATATATAATGTTCGCCGCGAATACATGGATTTATGCCCAGAAACGGGCAAAAATATTTATTATCGCCGCAATTATGAATACGGTAACAAGTCAAACAGTTAATTGCCATTATCTCGCCTCATTCCCCTAATGTAGTTCACTTAAAATCATAATTAAGTCATCTCGCCACTCTTTTAGATGAGCGGCCTCACGCTGATACTCCTCGTAACTTTGCCAGCCATCAGGACCGACTACCGGCACCAGCTTCCAGTAGAATTTCGGATGCCGCCGCAGAACTGTACCGGTTTCGCGCAGGTAACGCAGCACAGCATAAAATTCATCGCTGATATTTTTAGAAACCGCTAAAAGGCGCAGCCATTTTGCACTGTCTTCCGGATGTAGCTCACGGTAAGGGTCTGTAATTACTTCACCAAATGCCTCAAATCCCATTTATCAAGCATCTCCTTTACCTGTTCCTGCGTTTTAGGCAGCCACTCTATTATGGCCATGGCTTCATCAACGCTATACGCCACGCCCCCGATGCCGCCGCGGTTTATAACAGCCTTTAAAAACGTAACCTGTTCCGGTGTCGGCACGCGCGAGTGCATTTTCGTTTCGATGTAAAACACCTTGCCATCAGGCCGAAAACCGTATAAGTCGCTGTGACCTTTCGGCAGCCCGGTATCAAACCAGCGCCCGTCTGACATTCTCACTTTGCCAACATTAGTGCGGAAAATCATATTGCCGGCCTGCGATGCTGCAAGCATAACGCCGTGCATTAAATCTATTTCATTCACGCTATCAACCCCATTCTGTACGCCATCCATTTATATTTATCGGGAATTGGTATTTTTAATTCAATTGCCTTATGTAGCGACCAGGCAAATTTATATTTTTTTGCCCTGCGAAACGTATCCAGTTCTAAAAAGTTTTTACATTTTTTGTAGTCGTCGTAGGGCCTGCGGGATATTTCCTGCAAAATAACATCATCAACAACTTCCTGCTCAGCACGTTCCTGCGCTTTAAATTCATAACCGCAAAACGGGCACTCCTTTGCTGTATTTTTTACAACCGCAAAGCACACCGGGCACTGCTTAACTTTAATTTCTGCTTTATCCTTTTTAGGCTTTGCTTCCAGCGTCCACTCCCGTTCATCATCCGGTAAGCCGTGCCGGGTAAAGTTGCCAACATGGTCAAGTATCAGTGCCGTCTTACCTTCTTTATACCGCATGCTGCGCATAGATTGCTGAATGTGCAGCGTCAGGCTCTTTGTTGGCCGCAGAAGTACCACGGCTTCGCAGTCCGGCACATCAAATCCTTCGCCGAATAAATCTACATTGCACAGCACGGTAATTTCGCCGTTTCTGAACGCCTGCACCGTAGCTTCGCGGATTGCCTGCGGCGTTGTACCATCAAGGTGTGCCGCACTGATACCGGCTTCACAGAAAGCCTCTGCTGTAGCCTGACTTGTTGCAATGCTGCTGCAATATACGATGGTTTTCTTTCCTTTTGCCAGTTTCAGCCAGTTTTCTACCGCACTGCCAAAAATTGCCGACTTATTCATAAGCTCCTCAACTTCCCGCTTGTCATAGTCGCCGTTTTTAGTGTGCAGCTTGCTGGTATCAGCCAATTCCACGCCGTAATATTTATAAGGCGATAAATAATGATTTTCTATCAGCCAGCTTGTAGATACCGACATAATCAGGTCATCAAATACTGCGCCAAGTCCGCCCTCGTTCATCCGCGCCGGTGTAGCTGTAAAACCCAAAAGCGTCGCCGATGGATAATAAGCATAAATTTTGCGGTAACTGGCAGACAGGCAGTGATGACATTCGTCAGTAATTATCAGGCGTGGCGCAGATATTTTACCCAGCCTGCGACATACCGTCTGTACCATACCAATGTCGCAGTACATCAAATCAACGCCGCAGGCAATAAAGGTCTGTTCTATTTGCCGGCACAGTTCCTTGCGGTGCACCAAAAACAGCACCTGATTTTTCTGCGCCGTAGCCATACTGGCTATGCTGCCCTGTATTACCGATTTACCGCCGCCGCAGCCAAGCACAGCGCAAACATTTTTATGCCCCGATTTGATTGACTGCCGTATATTATCTATAAGCTGCTGCTGATAAGGTCGTAAGGTTATTATTTTAATCACCTTCTTTTAAAAATGATGTAAAGCACACCATGAAATCAAGAAATGTTGTGTCCGTAAAACCGCATATATTCTGTATTTAAAGTGTTTTCACATCATTTACACCTCTAATTGTTAACTTATATTGCTTTTATAATAAATAAAAATCAAAATCAAAACTTCTCATACGAATGTTTATTTTATGGTGTGAAAGATGTAAATGGTGTGAAGTTAGTATCTAAGCGCTTCTTCAAGCTTTTTTTCACATCGTTCTCCCACCATTTACATCATTTTCAAATTTAACCGCACAAAGCAGCCCATTACACCACAAACGCTTGTATGGAAAAAATATCTTCCTTGCGATGATACGGTCAAATACCCTTTTGCCGCCCATTTCTTTTTAACAGCGGTAAAATCAAAGCCGACTTTGCCAAGTTCGCGTTCCAGTACAGTTTTATTTATTAAAATACTGCCGTCGCTGTTCAATTTACCCCATGTTGCCAGGTTGCTGGCTTTATCATAGGTCTGCTCAAATTTATCGCTGTTTTCGGCAATAATGTCCGTTATTATCGCAAAAGCGCGTTCTGCTGTGTCAATCTCTGCAACCGATTTTAAAAACGGCAGCACCGCTTCAAAATCCAGCACATCATTATCTTTAAAAATATGCCGCGTTGCAACGGCATCGGCAAGCAACATTAAAGCCATAGCCATTGCCTGTTTTTCGGTGCTTTTGGATAACTCCAGCAGTGTTTTAAAAATTGACTGATATTCCTTCGCTAAATCCGGGCGGCTTTTTAACTGCTCAATAAATTCGCGCCCGGCGCAGCCATAATGACTGTTAATGTAATTTACAATACCGTTGCCGTCCGCCACTACAACGTGGTCGCACTCAATCTCTATTACGCGGTTTTTTACGCCGCCGCCGGAAGATGACTGCGTACACGGTTCCTCGCCAGTAAAGATAAAAGCGTTCTGCCATGTACTTTGCTTTTGCAGCGTTGTATTGGTCATGCGCCCGCGGTCCACACCTTCGCAAACACGCATTATAAGCGTATCGTAATTTTCATAGCGGCTCTTTATCGTTTGCAGCTCGTCGCAAAAAAAAGGAATATTTTTTAACAGTGCTGCAGTAGCCATCATGCTGTTAATGGTCATGTTCATGGTACGCACCATCGCACCGAAGCGCGGGTTACCCCAAATAGAAGCCGCCACCATTGCGCCAACTGTTTTGCCGCTGCCGGTGCCGCCCCATAAATGCAGCACAAATGGCAATGCGCCAACTTTGGCAATCATCGGGCTGGCGAAACTTGCCGCCAATATCAGCCGCAGGTAAATGTTTTTGCGCAGCGGCCGTACAAATTCCGTCCATTCCTCAAGCGTCCCTTTGCTGCTGATGGAAGCTACCAACGATTTATACTGTTCCTCGCAGTCAAGTTTTATATCATCGGCATAGGGAATAAATTCTTCTCCGGCCCAGCCTAAATGCCCGATTGCTTTTACCCTCGGCAGTATGTCCGGGTTCAGCGCCACAACATCGGCCAGGTATTTTACCAGCAACTTGCTGTTATCGCTGTTTACCTCAAGCCCCATATCTGCCAGTTCAATTATTTTGCTGTTGCTGGCAACCTGGCTGCGCGGAACTACGATGCTGCGCCACGCTCCTTCTTTGTAAATAGCGATGCGCAATCGTTCCGTGTTATCCTCAATATTTACCAGCACTTCTACCGGCATAATAGGAATAGGGCTTGCAAACTCCCAGCGGAAATTACCATTGCTTTGGGCCATGTTCTTTTTTACGCCTCCGGCATCCGCAGTCCACTCGCCGCAGCGCAGTGCAAATAACTGCCCCGGAAACTTCGTCATATTATCAGATGTTATATTTTTTGCCGCCTGCGCGCCTAAAAATGCTTTCCAGCATCTGTCAAAACTTCTGCTTACGCCTAACGCCGTGGCGCGGATGCTTGCCATCGCAACAATGCGTTCACGTTCCGCCGGTTCCGTAATGGCAAAAATGGCTTCAAACAAGCTGTTGTCAATCATCTGCCAGCGGTCAAGTTTTTCAAAATATTCCCGGTCAAAATTAACCGGCTCTGGGAACTTATAATTTTTTATTGCCTCTGCAGGCAGGCCTTTGGCAAAATAATCGGCGACATCGCCTTTTGGCGGGCAGTCAGCCCAAAATTCCGTCATCGGCAGGATTTTTACATCAACAAATGCTGCTGCATAGTCCATGCCTTTTTCGTCATTATCAGGTATTACGATGCGCGTTGCAAAGGCATTTAAAATCTGCTTATCTATGGCAGACAGCTTAATATTTTTCTGCGCGCCGGTATTGGCGGTTGTTGCAAGCAAACCGTTTTTAACCATAGCGTCGGCGCACTTTTCGCCTTCCACAATGTAAACCGTATCTGTGGTGTGTTCCCTTAGCGCGGTTTCCAGCAGGTTAAGGTTATAAAGGTTATTGCAACCTTCCGGTTTAGAATAGATTTTTTCGCCTGTTTCGGTATTTATCCAATAAAATGTAAACTTCTTTTTGCCGTTATTGTATTTAAAGCGCTGCTTATAATATGCAACGCTGCCATCGGGATTTTTATAAACGTGGCTGTAATTTTCCACAATTTTGGGTGGCTCCGGTTCGGGCTGTTCCGCCGGTTTTGCGCCCATCCGCCGGAAAGCCTTAAAAATCTCCGGGCCTTTTGCGTTACATTTTTGGCAATAACACAGCAGCTTGCCGTTTTCTTCTTTTATATAAAGGTGGTGGTCATCGCCGCAGACCGGACAGCCTGCTTCGATTTGACCACCATTCCTTCTTTTAGCATTCGTTAAAAACGGTTGAATATCGGCAAAAGTAAGTTTATTAGAACGGGCAGTCATAAGGGTCTGCTTCCGGCGCAGCCGATGCCGAAGCTGCTGCCGCCGTCAGCAGCTTCATATCCGGCACACGGAACTTGCCCGCCCTGATTTCATCCGGAGTTAAAACCTTGTGTACATAAGTACGCAAACCTTTTTTTCCATCTTGTTTAAGGTATTCTTCGTCAGCAATTACAAGGCCCACACGCAGCCCAACCATCTTACTTTCATCACTGTCAAATTTGTTGGCGCTAAATTTGCCGGGATTTGATTTTTCAAGTGCAGAAAGCCACGCCTTAAAAAAGTTCAGTGCCGTAGATTTATAACTACGGTAAAAACGGATATAGTTCCAATCCTGACCGGTACGCTGTTCAGCGTTTGTGCCAAAATCCTTAAACTCCCCTTCCACAGGGTCGCACCAAATTTTAAGGTATTCTTTCTGCGGGTCATCCTCTACCTTTACAACGCGGCATACATACCCACCAGCACAAATGCTGGTAAAATTCTGTGCTTCTTCTACTTCGCCCCAATTAATCTTTTTCATAAGTTTTACCTCCAAATTCATAATATTCGCGGATAGTTTTATCCACCAATTTTAAATCGTTGTCAATTTTTTCCGGGAACATATCCATTGGCGATTTTGCCGTGGAATAACCATCGCTTTGTGTTATAAACCAGTGTTCTTTGCCATCAGTTTCTGCAAGCAGCACGATACTGAACAGGCCTTCCAGTGTCAGCCAGTTATCAATCAGCTTGCCAACGGTTTTGGCTTTTATTCTGCCCTGTTCTGTCTGTTCTGGATGGTGCAGGAAATAAACAATAGTATCAGGCGAAGTATTTAATATAACGAATTGCACTAAATTCACAAAATTTACGCCCATATCGGTATACTTCCCATAGCCTGTTTCCTTTGCTTTAGTAACCTGCTCAAATGCCATTAAATACTGGCTGTCATCAATTACATAACAGCGCAGGTTATTCTTTTTTAATCCGGCTTGAATAACACCATAAGTCGCTTTATTTACCAGCGGCAGCTGTTTTCTGAACGGCAACGGTTTGCTGGCAACGTTAAAAATGCCAATCTCATCCGGCTCAAAATTGCGCAGACTGGCAGATTTGCCACTCCCCGAAAACCCCATAACAAGTACAGGTACGCCCATATCACTTACCTCCTATTTAATAATCAAATTATTATTAACCACGATGCTGGCGCCGGGGATATAAATGCCCTTTTTAAGCGCTGCGCCGATAGAAGTTTTATCCGGTTCTGCCTTAATGCGAAGGTACTCTTCCGGTAATTCCTGCGCAGGTACATCAATGGATACAGATTCGGATTTTCTCCAGTAGCCTTTTACCCTCGGCGTTTCAAACTTTTCACCGTTCAGGCTTGCGGCGACATAGTTTTTTACCCAGTTTTTCTTGGCGGTTACAGTTTTTTTGCGTGCTGTCAGCTTTTTAATCTCAGCATCCAGCGCTTTCTCCTCGGCGTCTTGCTCCAGGTAAAAAAGCATGCAGCCTTCTATTTTAGCGTTGCGCTCTATCAAAAGGTCATTTATCGCCTCGGCAGTTAAAATCTCGCCGGTTTCGGTATCTACGGCGCGGTCCAAATCTAAAGCCAGCAGGTTTGCCAGCTTTTCATCATATTCATACAGTTTTAGCATCGTTTTTTTCCTCCGTCAGCGCATCAATTGATAAGTAATGAAGTTTAAGGCATTTGCTGGCTACATCATCAATTTGTGCCAAAATTCTTTTATTTCTAAAATCCGTTTCCGGATGATTACTAAGTGCGTCATTGATAAAATCTACATTGCGCTTTATTTCACTCAAAGCCGCCTGCATTTCGTTACAGTAAAAATAAATCTCAACAGCTTTTTCCATACCCTGTACCTCCAATCTGTGGTATAATACAGGTGAAGCGATTCCAACTTCACCTTGAGCCGTCAGTGTTCCCGCACTGGCGGCTCTTTTCATTTTCTCCTGGCAATATTTTTACCTCCCCTGCGCAGATGTTTTTTAGTGCATACTGGGCAGACATAAGGTTCGTAGCTGCAAAACCTGCTGACCGCATATACCTTGCCGCATTTGACGCAGGTTTTATGATTAGCGTCTTCCCAGCGCATCGGCAGGCACTTCCAATTCCACCAGTATGATGTCGCCGGGCT
>OHAO01000447.1_pt1 | contig 31018 bp, 25 predicted proteins | sample 1577151 | NCBI WGS metagenome assembly OHAO01 (sample SAMEA3541585, study PRJEB24748) | human gut metagenome | biome: human gut; feature: human-associated habitat; material: faeces | place: China | collected 2012 | reverse complement strand
AAGAGCGACAAGAAGCCCAACGTGAGATTAAAGATGAAGAGTATCGTCGTGAAAGGCCACTTATTGTATTGCAATTCGGCTCTGATCTTCAGCACTGAAGGCAGGGAGGCGCCGCCGTGGTCTCCTTGATAGCGCCGCACGGCGTCTGTCACGCGGTTGAGGTGCTCCCAATCGCCGGCTTGGGCGTAAGTATTCCAAACGGCAAAGGATTGGTCGATGAATTGGCGCTCTTCGGCGGGCAATGTTTGCGGCAGACTGTCGACCGGTGCGAACCAAGTGATCTGTTTTTGGGTCGTAATCGGAAAAAACTTGAGTGGAAGGCCGCGGCGCAGGTCCATAATCAGCTTAATGTTGGCATCAAGTTCGGCCACGTCTTTATGGAAGCCATCGCGATTGCCTTCTGCATATTCGCGCACGGCAGGGCCGAGGATGTAACCACCGGCGGCGGCATTGAAAAACTGACTTAGTGAAGCATACTTGGGCAAGTCGTAACGCTGACGCACTTCAGCGGCCTTCACACGTATCATCGGCTCAATGGTCCATTGGTTGCCCCAGAAAATCCACCCCGTCAAGACCTGCTCAGCCGTATATCCGTTGTACGTGCGATGACCATAGATTTTCGTCGTAAAGTCGAGTGCATAGGTTTGCACGGGACAAATGCGCCCATTATACAACATCTCGAGGCAGCCCATGCGATGTGCAGCATCGGCAGGAAGCGCCGGTGCAGCCGCAGAGGAGAGTCCGACGGCAAAAAACAAGAACACGGTAGCGCCCCGCAGGAGTCGCCGGAAAGTGCCCTTAGGATCAATCAACAACCAGATGAGAGAAAGGAAAAGTAAGGCGTAGCCGGCATACGTAACCGGAATGCCCCAAGGGTCAGCATTGATCGTGAGGTAGGCGCCTTGGCCATCATCATCGTAAGCGCTTTGGTAGAGGCGCACATTGCGATACGTGAAAATGTGGTTCATAGAGACGCTACCACTGACGGACGACGACCCATCGAGAATCGTAAAGCGAGAGACGTAATCTTTGGCCGAACTCGTGCCGGCATGGTAGAGCACGTCGAAACGATCCAAGCGCAAGCGGAAAGGCAAGGCGCGCTGTTGCTCGCCGGCCGCACCATCGTCTTTCGGGGTAAAGGTGGCCGTAGGCGTATGTAAACGCAGATGTATGGTGCCGCGATAGGCCGTCAGGCTGGTCAAGAGGGCGCCGGTAAGGATCAAAACAAAGGAGGCGTGGAGAAGCACCGTGCCCGCACGCCGCGGACCTTGACGGTAATAATAAATAATGGAGACAAAGGTCAGTGCAGCCCAAAGCAGCGAAAACCAGAGTGAGCCGTAGATATATCGGGCGGCATAGGCTGAACCTTGATTGTGCTCCACAAAGGTAGCCACGCCCATCGCTAAAAGGGGTAGGAGATAAAGGAGGAATAGGATTTTCTTCATCTTGAATGTTAGCTAGTTGACGAAGAGCAGCAACGGCTTCACCTGACAAGGCAGAAAAGGACTTATCGATGGCGAAGAAGATAACTGCGCAGCAGAGTTTGAGGGCTTTAAAATTGTGATGTTATGAAGAAATGGCTCGACTCGGCCCACCCTCTTCAAAACAGGCGAGGCCTTACCCTTACAAAAAGCCATCGAACAGGTGAAATGATAAGGAAGAAAACAGCTCGTATGGCGGAGGTCACCTAAGGTGTATCGAAAAGAAACACTTTCGGTATCTTCCTACCATACTCGCTGTCTGTCTTGCTTGCCGGAGATTCTATAAACGGCCTCTTCGGCAGGGATAAATCAATTAGATGGCATCAATAAACGCCACAACGGCATCGCGATCGCTCTTCTTGAGCTTATAGAATTTGTCTGCAGCCCATTTGGCCTCGCTCTTTTCAGATACACCGTGCCACATAATGGCTTCAATAACGTTGCGAGCACGGCAATCGTGCAAGCGGTCGTGAGCGCCGGTCTCTTGATAACTCAAGCCACGACCCCAGAGCGGCGTCGTTCGGCACCAATCGGCGCGAATGTCATTGTCCATATACAGGCGATGCTGGATCATATCGGTATAAGGCCAGATCGTTTGATGGGCATAACGGGGCAAAGCGCCTTGACCGCGCGTGATCGCATCGGTATAATAGTTGTCGGCACCGGTTTTCCAAGAAGGACGGTGGCAGGCGGTACATCCCATTTCGTAGAACAATACTTTGCCGCGTTTCACTTGAGGATCGTAGAGATTACGCGCACCCGGCACGGAGAGGCCACGATGCCATACCATAAAATCGTAATAGTCTTTGTCCGTCATTTCCTCACCATAAGGCTCTACAAAGTATTTCTCGTAAGTAGCCTTGTCGGAGGGCTTGTTCAAGCCCAACAAGAGATTAACCAAATAGCTGATGCTGTCGCGCGAGCCATCGGCATAATAAGGATGCAACAAAGATGCGGCATCGCTACCATTCTGTTGTATATAATTAATGACGTCTTGGTTCTCTGACATAGCCTTGGCCCACGCCTTGGTCGTATAGAGATAGTGACGATCACTGCGGGTTACGTTGGTAATATTCCACATAGCATTGGCACCAGGACCATCTTGCAAACTACCACGCGTCAAGGCATACGTAAAACGCTTGATGCGCTTTGTGCCGTCGGCCAGGGAGTACCACGCCGTAGCGGCCCAATCGTTAGCGACAGCATTCCACATCGCGGGATTGAGTTGGGCGTGCTGTACCTCCTTAGCGTATTGTGCTTTCAGCGAATCATCATCGATGGCGTCAAGTAGCGCCGTGCCATAAATACCGATGGTCGACTCTAAACGCACGGCATAATCTTTCGGCTTCGGATTCGTGTTAAACGCCGTCACGGGTATCTTCACTTCGGGATAGATCAAGTCGTAAGTCTCGCCATCAGGAAATTTATTGCCGTGACTATCTTGCTTGTGCTTCCACGTTATGGAGATCTGCGCTTCGTCTACGGGCGGCAGGAAGGGCTTCATCGCCTTCGTCTGCGGCATACCTGTCACCTCCGTAATGTATTGATTCTTCTTATAGGCTTGCCCGTTGCCGTCTATTCCGTCTTTGTCGTGATAGATAACCAGCAGATAGCCGTTTCCCATGGTGTTAGCCAAGTAGGAATCTTGGCGGCGGCCGTGACCATAACCGGGGTGGCAGAAAAGACAGCCACTGCGTACCCACGCCGGCCCTAAGCCCTTGCGAGGACGGGTATTGAGCGTAAAGTCTTTTTCAAAGAAAGTTTCGCCGTGTTTAAACGTCTGATAAAGGCCGTTCTGCTCCACAAAAGGAGAGGGGTTGGAATAGCAACCTTCTTCGTGACTTGTTGTACCCAGTTCACCACCCGGTTTCCACTCTGCGGCAGAAAATACGTCGTTAGCCTCACCTTCTTCACCTTGAGGCTTCACGATCGGATCATCCGAACAAGCGACCAAAGACATTGCGACGGCACCTGCAAGGATGGCTCTGTACATTAAATTGTGATATTCCATAATGTTGTTTTTTCTTTTGAAATGACGCTTAACGCCTGTCAGGCGGAGAGAGACGCGCTCTTTGTCGCAAGCCGGTATACATTATATATAGTGGCGCCGGCAACTTTGACGACAAACGCGCGATTGAGTGTACAACCCGCTGTTGCGGCGATTGGCGGCAACAGCGGATTCGCACGCCATCAGGATGCCTATCTTATTTCGTATTCTTTTGAATAACGTCGTTCGCCTCGCTCAAGGCGTCGTTCAACTCTTGGCAAGCGTTAATTGCCACTTTACACTTCGGACTTTGATAGTTCTTCACGAACGGCGCGGGTATGTCTTTAATCGCCACAATCGCTGCCTGAATAGCTTTCTCCACACGCTCGCCGACGGTCTTATTATATTTTTGGAAATAAGCGTGGAAGGAAACGGCTTGATTGCGCTTGCTCGGCACACCGCCAAACCAAACATTCTCTACGCTATGGATATTGTTTTGGAAGTCGTTCAGAGAATTCCAGCTATACGGAGATTCAATATAGCTTACATCCTTACCGGAGAATGGATTATTGATTTTCGTGTTACCTACTTCATCGGCAATGCCACCTGCACTATTATCGCCGCTCAGCACAGCGCTGGCTGCCAACTTCACGCTTTGATAAACGCTACCTGTACCGCCTGCATTGATCATACTATAACCATACGACTTACCTAGGTCGGTCACGTAAGCCTTTCCTAATTCGTCTAAGACCTCGAAGTGGGCTTTCGGCGCGTTTTCGTTCCAAGAGCACTCCAATTGATATACACTATTACGCAAGTCTTCCGCAACGGCTTTAGCAAACATCAATTCGCGCTCGCCTTTCACTTTGGTAAAATCAAGTCCATCGCGGTTCCAAGAATCAAACGTGTTCAATTCTGACGCGAGACGATTCTTTCCATCGCGGAAGAGGATAAACTCTATACCGTGAAAGCCGATCAAACTCTGATCATAATTTGATGCTGTTGCGATTGCTTGCCCACTACTCAAGAGGTTGTGCAAGGCCGTCAAGTCGAGGGGCCAAGAATCGATATGCGGGTCAATGCTAAAGTGAGACGCAGCACCAAGCAAGAAAGCCTCGCTCTTCTCATAGCTTGCACGAGCGTGCAAGAAAATCTCACAAGCCTTGTCTACTTGGCCCTGTGTGATGCTACCGGGCTGCATAGCAGCAAGCGCATCAAGCAGTTGGGTGCAACTGTCAGCCAAGTTGGCATAAGTTGGGTTGATTGTGTTTTCAACGTCGCCTTTCAAAACCTTTTGCAGAAAGGCGTCGCCTTCGCTCAATTTGGGCGCATCCGTTCCATTTTCGCTACAACTTGCGAAAGTGAGGCAAGCCGCTCCGAAAAGGAGAGCCACGCTTGCTTTAAATAAATTCTTCATTTTTGATTATGGTTTTTAACGTAATTGATTTTTTCTCCGATTAAGGATTCCCACCCTCACCTATTTCGTAGCCTTTAAAGGAAGAAGCCCTCATAAGCCACGCCGAGCGATACGGACGGCTCATTATTATATTGGCGCTTCAGGAAGCGTTGCGAATATTCCGCCTTGATTACGATTTGCGGAATAGGATAGTAATTCAAGCCCACCGCCATGCGGTGTTTCTCCGTATAAGGAAACTTCGGCTGCATCGCGGTCGGTATATAAGAATTGTAGTATTCATAATGCGCAAAAGCATAGAGCTTTTGGTTGTCGGCGCGTAGCTTTTCTATTTGCGAGAAGATGTTATAGCCCACTTCTAAACCGCAAGCAATGGCCGCTTTGCCCACATAGTCTCGATTAAAGGGCGACGTCTTCGTCTGGCGGCCTGGCAGCAGGCGCACTTCATCGGCATCGCCAAGGTGTCCGTAGTCAAAATTGCCGCGTGCAATCCAGTTGTGGGCATTATATGTAAAGTCCAGCGACCCCAAACACAAAGCGCCTTTCAGCTTCGACGCTTTTCCGTTGGCATCGCGCCCAAGGGTATTGTCGATAGAGTGGCCGTAATAGGCACTAAGTCCTATGCGCAAACCGGGGATGCTATAATTGTCTACGCGCAACGCAATCGCATATTTGTTGGCCACGGCAAATTCCATCGCCGAGCCGGCTCCTTTTTGAATCCACTTGTCTCTGCTGAAGCTCATCGCGTCAAGGCCAGGCAAGAATTGTAGTTCATAGCGCCAAGAGCCCAGCAAGCCCCACAAACTCACGCCCGTCTGATGCCAAGTACAAGGCAGGATCGTTGCTTCTCCTTCCGGCCGATAAACGGTAAAATAATGGAGCGGCTCGTGGTAAGCATTCGTCAAGCCAAAAGGTACGACGATATGCCCCATACGCAGATTGAGCCGGCGATCGAAGCGCTTTTGAATCCAAAACTGCTCAAGCTCTACTTCGCCGCCTTTTTCTACTTCTTGCTCCCATTCGCCCGATTCTTCGTATTCTTTTTCAAAAGAAACGCCCGTGCCGGTATGCTCAAATTCGATCTCGCTACCCATCGTCCAGCCTTTGCCAAAGTCATAGTTGAGATAGATCACGGCGTGAGGAATATCAAAGCGCCCGTGACTCGGATCCTTTTTATATTTTCCGGCATTGGAATAGCGATAGACATTGTCGCTAAAAAATTCACGCGTATAAGCCGCTTCACCATAACCACCCACGCTGAAGCGATTGCCGCCTACGTGTTCAGCCACGCTATCTGATGCCGCAACCTGCGCCTTTGCAGACGTAACACAGAGCAGCGCAACAAGAAAAAAGCAGAGTAAAGTTTTTGTCATATCTAAACTGTTTATAACACTTTCTGTTAGCAGACTACAAAGATACACAGGCAAATTTCGTTCATCAATACCCAAAAGTAGGTAAATTCAAACTTTACACTTAAATACAACTACAAACTAATTGCTTGTCTCGTTTTTTTTTTCGATTTTTGCTTCTCAAATTTAGGAACATAAATGAAGAGCCAGAAAATCTATGAGCCGAACGACAAGATGTTTTCTCTCATAAGAGACAACTACAACATCCTGCAAAGCCTCGGAAGCTTTGGTATTAAAATCGGTTTCGGCGACCGCACGGTCTACGAAGTCTGCCAAAGACAAGGCGTAGATACTTATACCTTCCTTGCAGTTGTTAATTTGGTCATCAATGATTACCTCGGCGTAAAGATCGATGAGCATATTTCTATGCCCACCTTGCTACATTATCTCAAGGCGAGTCACCAATATTATCTCGGATTCCAATTGCCCACCATCCGGCGCGAACTGGAAGCTGCCTTGGAGGCGGAAGACAATTTGGCCAAGCTGATTCTCAAACTCTACGACAATTACTCGGCCGAGATTCATCGGCATATGAAGTATGAGGAGAAGGAATTGTTTCCGTATGTAACGGCTTTGCTCGAAGGCGACTTATCAAAGAACTTCGACATCGACACTTTCTCGCAACATCATAGTCAAGTGGACCGCAAACTTCGCGAATTGAAGGACATTATCATCAAATATCTGCCCACCGATGATATGCACAACAATCGCTTGATGGCTACGCTCTACGACATCTACAACAACGAGGAGTGGTTGCGTCAACATTCCAAGGTCGAGGATATGATCTTTATTCCCGCAATCAAATTCTTGGAGAAGTCAAAGCGCAAAAACGTACTCACAGAGAAGATTTCTTCGCTCGTAAGCAATAAGGAGGAGGAACTAAGTGCGCGCGAACGCGACGTCATCATCAGCATTGTGCAGGGCATGTCCAACAAGGAAATTGCTGAGCACTTGTGTATCTCGACAAATACCGTCATTACGCACCGACGCAACATCGCTCGAAAATTGCAGATCCATACGCCGGCCGGCTTGACCATTTATGCCATCGTCAACGGCTTGGTCGACATCTCCTCGATTCAGGCTTAAGATCTTTCACACAATATATATACATTGCCCTGACGCGCTACACGCCCTTCAGCCACCAACTCGCTCAAGACGCGTGAGAGCGACGGACGCTGCACGCCCATCCGCAGGGCAACGGCTTGCACATTCTCAAGCCGACCACTCGTTTGCAGATATTTTAGCACGCGTGAGCGCAAACTTTGCAAGGCAAATTCATCTACCTTTTTGGCTAAAAACAAACTACGATCGGAAATGATGCGCAGAAAGTTGCGCAACACTTCCGGCGAGCGCTGCATAAAGGTCAAAAAGGCATCGCGATTGATCACCAAGATCTCGCAGGGCGTTTTCGCCATCACGGTTACGGGAAACGTATTCACCGAAGCGTAAATAAAAGCAGGCGCCAAAATATCCGTAGCGTGCAATTCGTCCATCTTCAGTTCTTTTCCTTCAGGGTTCACCATAAAGGCTTCAGCCACGCCCGACGCAATCAAACTAACCGATCGGCACGCTTCACCGCGGCGAGCTATGATATCGCCGGCGACGTAATGGCGCATGTTATTGGGCGCAACGGATAAAAAATCGCGGAGCACTTCAGCGGAAGTGCCAAGGAAAAGGGGACTTTCCAAAAGAACTGAAACGTCTGTCATACCTATTGTTGTCTTATTTCTCTACTTTTATCTCGCTGCGTAGCCGCCTTTCGGACGGCCGCGTAGGATCATCGACAAAGTTACGGATTACGGCCGATTCGTCACAATCTTCGATGAAAATAATCACGCCTTCCGCCCTTGATGGGCATCCCCCTTTTTAGGTAATTTTTACTTGTGCCGCAAAGAAAAATATTGCCCGCTTGCGCCCATTGAGGTAAAAATCGGCGCAAGCGGGCTCGCATAAATAAATGCTTTATTGCTGTTTATTTTATCCAAACATCCGTCCCCATAGCAAACACTTTTTCAGAATAAACGCGGCATGCCATCCTATACCCCTTAGAAGGGCCTAAGGCGGAGACTTTATAGCCAATCTTTCCCTTCTTCATCGTAATCCTTTCTACCATACACCAATTGTAAATGACCAACTTGCGGATATTGCCATCTTTCTCAAATTCTGCTTCCCCTAAGTCTTTTGAATAGACGCCTGCCGTCTGCGTCACTTGGGTTAGGAGCTTTTCGCCTTTGTAAATAGCCACGTTTTTCATATCAAACGTTTTATATCCGAGGGCGTAAAATGTATCCGGCTGCATCCCTTCTTGGATAAATATCGTATCGTTGCCTCTTTTATTGGTCACAACATATTTATCACCAACTTCTTCAAAACGATTACATGCACCCAAACACGCGATAATGAGTAAGGAGAGTAGACTTGCGGATGCGAACAATAATTTTCTCATAGGTTTTAGCTTTGAAATGGTTCAAGTTTTATCAATTGCAAAATTAGAAAAAGAAGAAATAGAAAAACTATTTCACAAAATAATTTTGCAACGCCCCTATTTTTCGGGCTACCGCTTGCTTTTCTCCACCCTCAGCGCCCTATTTCGAACATCGTCAGGATAGATATTTTAGTTTTTCATCGTGATAAAAAAGGTGTACGCTCACGATGAAAAGATCTTCATCTCACGATAAAAAAGGTCTACGCTCACGAGCGTAAACATACCAAGTCAAGTATTGCGACCTAAAAAGCTGTAGTGGGGCTTAATTGCTCCAACTTTTCGCACTAAAATTTCCCATCATCGGGCAGCGCAAAAGCCACGCGAGCATTTTGATTACAACGATGGCTGCGGAGAAACGAAGCGCTCGAGATAGTCGAACAAGATAAAGAGAAGAAAACCCGTGAGGGCCAGCATCACAATCGCACCATACATCGCCGTATAGTCCATTCGCATCCACAGATCTACGATTAAGTAACCTACCCCTGCGTCGGTGCCGTAAGTTTCCGTAACAAACAAGACGGAAATCGCAGTGCCCAGTGCTACGCGCACAGAGGAAAAGAGCGTGGGCGCAATGGCCGGCAGGAGAACGTGGCGCAAAAGTTGGCGCCGATTACCGCGAAGGGAAACGATAACGGCCACATAGCGCTGCGGAACGGCAGCAAGGGCGTCGCGGATATTGACCATCAATTGGAAAACAAGAACCAAGACAAGCATCGTCACCTTGGAGGCGTTGCCCAGTCCGCACAGGACCATGATAATAGGCAACAAAATAAGTTTGGGTATGGGGTAGACAAAATATAAAAGGCCATCGAGCACGTAGCGGAGCGACTTGAAAAAATACATGCCGACTGCGCCGGCCAGCGCTAACAATACGGAGAGGGCCAAACCCATAGCTAAGCGCAGCAAACTCTCGGCTAAATGATGGAAAAGGGACGCCTCGCCGATGAGCGTGGGCAGCTGTTGATAAACGGCCCAAGGAGCGGGCAGCAGATCGCTCCGCAGGGCTTCGGCGCCGCAGGCCCATAGGAGGTGAAGCGTAAGAAAACCGACGAGAAAGCGCCGCAATTGATGGCTGGTGCGACGCGTGCGGCCGCGCAACAGACGGGGGCTAAACATCTTCTAAGGTGTATTGAAAATCGGGCAACAACGTGAGCCGCTTATGGGCCGCCAATCGCCGCGGCAGCGCGTGGTGCGTCACCATCACGGTCGTCACGGGATATTGTTCACGCAAAGCGAGCAGGAGTTCGAAGGCCTCGGCCGCTTTATCAGCATCGAGCGCAGAAAACGGCTCATCGAGCAAAAGGAGTTGAGCATCCTGACAAAAAGCACGGGCCAAGGCGGCGCGCTGGCGCTGTCCGCCGCTCAGCGTTTGCGGATAGCGGGTGCAAAGATCAGTCAGTTGGAGCGTCTCTATAATATGTTGTTGCGCCGCTTCCGAGCGCATGCGTCCGCCAAGCAGCCCGGGCAGCGCAATGTTGGCACCAACGGTCTTCCAAGGCAGGAGTCCGTAGCCCTGCTGCACGTAAGCGGTAGCGAGATGCTTATCATTGGCGGCGTATCCACCGATAGTGATGCTTCCCGCTGCGGCGGGCAGCAGGCCGGCCAAGGCATTGAGCAGCGTAGACTTGCCGATGCCGGACGCGCCATTGATCTGTAGAAACTCGCCCTGGGCCAGCGTGAAAGAAAGATGGGCTATGATCGGCGCATCTTCAGCCGGCCGACCGCCGGACGGCGGCCGATTGATTCGCAAATCGGAGACGGTGAGAAAGGAAGCGGGCGAAGACATGGATTCGTGCGGCGAAGACGTGAATTAGGGCAAGGCCGGCATCGGCACGATGAGCTGTTGGGGCGTCAAATCCTTCTTCAAAGCCTTCTTTTGCTTGAGCCAAGCGATGGCAGCTTGAAGTTCCTCAGTCTTAGGCTGCGTTGCCGGTGTATAATCGGGGACGGGGATGTGCGCAGCCAACTTCTCGGGAGCGCCGGCATAGTCTTTGATCCAACGCGCCAAGGTTTTTGTATCTGCATCGCGCAACTTTTGCACGGCCAAATTATAGCCTTGTAAAAGCAGTGCCAAGGCTTTGTTGTTGCCCTCTTGCGCCAGTTCGCGCTTCACCAAGAGTCCTGTCGCCTCCCATTGATGGGCGGAAGAAACATCGCGTCGGCCGCAGCGCCCGGAGGCTTCTGCCATCGTCGCGAAAGGCTCCGGAAGAACGGCGGCGCCAAGTTTGCCTTGCAGCAAAAGCTCTAAGCGCAGCGGAATCTTTTGCACCTCGACGCGATGTACGACGGCGCCTTTCGCAACTGCGGGCTGCGTAAAACGATCCGTGAGAAAGTCGATCACGGTATTGTTGGAGACGCCGAAAGATTTAGGAAAATCATCTGATTCGGCACCATAGGCCATCCAACTAAAGTCGCCGTCGAGTTTCATGACGAGTCCGGCGTCCAAACCTCCGGCTACCTGCAACGCAGCTCCGGTATAGTCGGTCACCGTTCCGTCCAATTTACCGGCTTGGAGTGCCGCATCGCGATCATTGGCAGAGAAAAAGTGGACGATTTCCAACTTTAGGCCGAGCGAATCATAGATGCCGGTCTCCTGGGCCACAGCAAAGGGCAGAAAATCCATAGAACTCATCGCGCCAATCGTAAGCGAGGGCGATGAAGTGGCGTCCTGCGATTTCTTTTTCGGCGCACAGGCCACAAAAATCAAGACTAAAAGGAGCAAAGGAAAGGATTTGCCGAGCCGCAAAAGGCACTGCGGGAAACCAAAGCCGGAGCACATCGGAGCGGCATCTGTATTTCTTGTCATCATAACTGGTAAGTGTTTATTCACAATGGGCAAATGTACGAAGAAATTCGAAGAAACGACCGCAATGTCGGGCCTAAGTGCACTCAAGCCCGACGCAAGCGCAAGCTATTTGCGACTACGCTCACCGAACTCAAGGCCATCGCGGCGGCGGCCAAGCTCGGCGAAAGCGAAAGTCCGAAGGCCGGAATCAGAACGCCCGCTGCGAGCGGAATCAGACAGAGATTGTAAATAAAAGCCCAAAACAAATTTTCCCGAATCACGCGAACGATGCGACGAGATAGGCGAATGGCGGCCGGAATTTGCGACAAATCACTGCGAATAATCGTCATTTGCGCGACGTCCATCGCGACGTCGCTGCCGCGGCCCATAGCTATGCTCAAATCGGCCGCAGCCAAGGCCGCCGAATCGTTGATGCCGTCGCCGACCATCGCGACGCGGCGCCCCGTCGCCTGAAGTTGCTTCACGTAAGTTGCCTTGTCGGCCGGCAAAACCCCGCCGCGGAAAGTTTCAATCCCCAAGCGCTGCGCCAAAGCCGCGGCCGTGCGCTCGCTATCGCCCGTTAAGAGATGCACCGTCAAGCCTTCGCGGAGAAAAGCCTTGACCGCTGCGACCGAAGTGGGCTTGATGCGATCCGCAATGGCAAGCACGGCGAGCACGCGCGCTGCATCGGCGAAATATATTACGGTATACTCGGCTGAAAAGTCCGTTGCCGGCAGCGCCAAGTTCAATTCCTCCATCCATTTTCGGTTACCGGCGCGATAAGTTTGCCCCTGATAGGCGCCCTCAACGCCCATCCCCGTCCGACTTCGAAAGACTTCGATCTCAGCAGCTTCGACGTCGGCAAAATGACGCACGACGGCGTCGGCCAAAGGATGCTCCGATTTTTGCTCTAAGCCGACGAGGATGCGCGTTTGTTCCATTGTCAGCGCCCCTTGTACCGCTTCGACGTCCGGACGTCCCTCAGTAATCGTACCGGTCTTGTCCAAAACGATCGTATCAATGCTCTTCGCGCGCTCCAAAGCCTCAGCATCTTTCACGAGAATACCTTTCTCGGCCGCGCGCCCAATGCCGACCATCAACGCAGTAGGCGTAGCTAAACCCAAAGCGCAAGGGCAGGCCACGACAAGCACGGTTACGGCGCTCAAAAGGGCGCGCGTCAGCACACTGTCGCCGGGTATATTATCGAAAAGCAGCCAGGCAAAAAAGGAAATCAAAGCAATGAGCATCACGGTTGGGACAAAGACGCCCGCCACCTTGTCTACGAGTCGGCGAATGGGCGCTTTGCTGTTCTGCGCTTCCTGCACTAAGGCGATAATGCGGGCAAGTATCGTCGCATTGCCCACACTTTCGGCGCGGAAGTTAAAGCTTCCCTTTTGGTTGATTGTACCTTCGAAGACCTTACTGCCCACTTGCTTTTCCACCGGTACGGGTTCGCCGCTCAAAAGACTTTCATCGACATACGAACTACCGGCCGTAATTGTCCCATCTACGGGCACTTTTTCGCCGGGGCGCACGACGAGGACGTCACCGCTCCGCACTTCAGCAATTTTAATGCTCTCTTGCGTCCCGTCAGCCTTTAAACGGATGGTTTCCTGCGGCCGCAGGCCCATTAGTTTGCGAAGTGAAGCGGCCGTTCCATATTTTGCGCGCGCCTCAAGTAAGCGCCCGATCAAGATAAAAGTGATCACGCCGCAGGAAGAATCGAAATAGAGGTGGGCATCGCGGCCTAAGACTTCGGGAAACAAAAGATTGAAGACACTAAAACTATAACTGATGCCCGTACTCAAAGCTACAAGCGTATCCATATCGGCAGCGCCCTGACGAGCTTGCCGCAAAGCGTTGCGAAAGAATTGCCGGCCGGCCACGAAGACTACGGGCGTGGCGAGCAACCACAAAGCCCAACCGCGCCAAGCTCCGCCGTCGGTCATCGAAAGGTAAGTGACGATCACACTAAGCAAGGCTGCAGCCACAGCATTGCGCCGGGCTGTGCGATATTCGCTCCGCTGACGCGTCTCCGTATCAGCGTCGTTTTGTTGAGTTATGATAAGGCGATAGCCGGCCTGATCTATGGCCGCCGCCAACTGCTCTGCGTTCGTCGCTTTCGGATCATATTTTATCTGCACCTCCGCACTGGCAAAATTGCACACAGCTGCCGCCACGCCGGGCTGCTTATTGAGCACCTTTTCCGCCCGCAGCGCGCAGTTGGCACAATGCAGGCCTTCTATGGAGAAACGTTTGGTTATCATAGTCTTTGTCTTTACTATATATATCGCAAAATTACGACCTTAATTGCTGCTATGCCTTACGTTTTCTGCTGAATATTTTTTACTTTTTGCAGAATCAGTGCTGCGCACACGCTGTTTTATCCTTCTTCTTGCCAACTTTTCGAACCTATAGGCATTATAGAACACCCCATTTCCTTCTACTCCTCCTTTGAATTTCCGATTCGTTCCTCTTCTATTTCCCCATACGCTGCTTTTAAGTCCCGCTTCTCTTAGAGACTTTCTGCTCTCTCACCTAAGATTTTACTCACTATATGCGTAGTTAGTCGTTCTTTTCTCCGCAGCCACTCGCTTCTTTATGCGCAGACAGTTGAATTTTCACCGTGGTGAAAAATAATTAGCACCGTGGTGAAAAATTTGTTTCACCGAGGAGACACTTTCGTTTCACCGTGGTGAAAATTTAATTTATTGCACACAAAATATAAACTACTTAAGATTTACTTCTCAATTGCTTAGGTTTGAATTTATACTGATTAGCTGTTATCCATCCATCTCTAAGCTCCGCGTTAAATAAAGAAGCAGTCTTTACACGACAATAAAGCAATGAAAATAACATACAAGAGGCGAAAAAAACAACTATTTTTATATCTATTATCAAAATAAATTTATTTTTATGCATAAAATGTGGCGATTTTTTGAGGGAATAAATATCTTTGCTGAAAACAAATATTAAAGAACTAATCCTTAAATAAGAATAGGAAATAATTAAAAAGAAAGCGCCATGCCAATAAACAAACTTGCACTAATAGAGCTACTTCAAAATGTACTGTCGAAGGATGCAATCAAACAATCTATGATATTCATAGACACAAAGATCCATTCCGAGGGAACAGAAGTCACCTACCCTAAAACAAACTTCACGTACCCCTACGATGGTTTTATGGTCTTTGTCGATCTAAAGCCCAAACTCAATTGGGGACATGATTGTCTGTATCTATTCATTAAGTCGGACTTGTCACAACTAACCAAGGTGAAGTCAACCCTGCCACCTTATCAAGGGGACTACCCTGAGACATACTCTCTGATTCTCCGTTATGGCTCCAAGCCTAATGACGAACACGACTTTAATCCGTTTAACCTATAAAAAGAACTTAGTATGAAAGTAAAAAAAGACATTCTCAGCAAGATTTCTTCCTCTTTGACTTCTCCCACAAACAGCCGGAGACTTAAGACTGCGAATAGGAGTAACATTTATCTCTATCAAAACACTGTTACAAAAAATTCGGAGTTAAACATTGGGGAAAGAGAAGAATCAGTTGTCGTACCTCGCGACACTGCAGTAGCAACAATCGACTTAGAGCCACTACTTAATTGGGGCCACCCGTGTAAGCACGTATTATTCGATGCAGAGACTGGCGAAGAATATGCCAGCGTTGACGCCAATCTTCCTCTTAGCGAATTTTACACAGACAAGAAAGCTTTCGAAACAATTCAACAAAACACTCACTTTGAAGAAGAAGAGAGCTTCCAAATGCCTTCTGAAGCAAGTAATTCCGGTTTATTGAATATCGAGACAAATTCCCCCATAGGAGAAAGATATGCAATACTCTTTTCCGGTATGTCTAATAGAAGACACACCAACGATCTTGAATTTCTCTACCGCACATTAGTCGACATTTACAAGTTCAAAGAAGAGAACATTTGTGTTCTGAATGAGAACGGCAGCATACATCATGCAGACTGGAGATCAGGAGAAAAATGGCCGGGAGACAATACTAACTATCGAATGAAAGTAAAAGGCGCCGGCACAAAGGAAGCTCTCCGTGATGCTATTCGCAATCTCAGAGGAAAACTAAAGAAAGATGACCTTTTATTGATCCACACAAACAACCACGGTGATAGAGTTAATGGAAGATCTGTTTTATGCTGCTGGCCAAATTGGAAGTCATTTACGACAGACATGTGGAGTGAGGAGTTAGCTGCTCTTCCTCAATACAGAACTCTAATAGTTATGATGGAGCAATGCTTCTCGGGAGGCTTTATGGATGTTACCCTCAGAAACTCAACAGCAAAGAGAACGCACTTCGCTGCAGCCTGCAGGGCAGACCGATCATCTATGGGGGGAGCCAACTTTGACCCTTACGCGCTTCAGTGGATTACAGCCATAACCGGCAAAGGGCCGGACGGCTCACGTCTTTTAAGTCGTGTAGATAACAACTGCGACAACAGAGTTTCCGTAGTAGAAGCACATGACTACGCTGTTCGCCACAGAGATCCGGACGATACGCCTGTATCAGGAGGAAGCCCATCTCGTTCAATTGGCAATATTCTATATTTAGACGAGCCGATGGTAGTTGTTGGCAATAGAAATTCAGGAGAATTCCACCGATTAGGTTGTTCGTGGATACGAAAGATGTCTAGAGACAATATTGTTGTCATCGACTCTCCTCAAGCGGCAGTAAAAAGAGGCTACAACGGTTGCTGGTACTGTATGAGACGGTATGATACTGATTAAAGACAAAAAGGCTATTAAAATCTCTAAGCCTCAAGAAAAGAAGCCGGCTTTAGGCTGAGCATTCAAACAAAACGCGCCACTACGAAGACAATCAATAGCTCTCGTAGTGGCGCTAAATTTTTATACTACCCTAATAAATAATGTGCGCCGACCATCAATTGATAGTCGGCGCATAAAGGATATGTGATAAGAACACTAAACTCAGCCTTCTTCTGTCGAATCAGCTTCTTCGACCGTAAAAGTCATTTGATGCGGCGTGCCCAAATGAGTTCTTACAATCGGCTCAAGCGTCTTCTCGTAGTGAGGCTTTTCCGTACGAGCCTCGCCGCAAGCCGCCGAAGTCATCAGTAGACCTGTACAGAGTTCAAGTTGGCACAAACGCGGCGTCTGATAAGGTTTAAGCATAAGTCTGTTGTTTATTTTCTGTAGATTTTCTTACCGTCTACAATCTGCAAGCCCTTCGCCGAGCTGTTGGTACGACGCCCGTTCAGGTCATAGCGCGATGCGGCTTTTCCATCTCGATCGCTACGCACCGGACCGCAGACGCCCGTGAGCACACCGTTGATATCCAACTTCAATTCGCCGATAGGTTTCGTCGAAGTAAAGAATGTGCGGAAAGGAGAAACAACATTTGTCGTCATCTTCGTGAACTTCAGATTATCGTAAACGTAAACCTCTGCGGCAGCATCGAGCGTGGAATCGGCATAAACACCCGTGTGTGTGAACGGATCCAACTTAAGGCTGTATGTCTTCTGCGGTGTGGCCTTCACATCAACATTTGTCAGACGATCAAAAGGATGAATGTCGAATGTTTGCAAAAGGTAGGGCGTATGAGCCGTAGCGTGGGCCGTCTCATTAAAGTTGAGCAAGTAATCATTACCTGCCGTGTTGGTAACTGTAGCAAAGCCGGCTACCTTCATATTGCTTGTCGGCACGTCAAAGTCGAACGGCAGAATAAAGGACGTAGACAGCGTGTTGGCGCCCGTATCAAATACGCGATCGTAAGTGACGCTTTCGGCCGTGAAATCTTGAGGAATAAAGAGCGGAGCGGCATCTTGCAACGCGAAACGCGCCGTGCGTCCACCGACGATAAAGTTGTCGCCACGCAGAGTCGTCGTTGCCGGCAAATAATACAAGGTATTGTTAACCGCCGGCTGGCCTTGGCGTAAATCTTCTGCCGTCACATCAGCGCTTATCGCTACTCCGGTTAAGTCGAGATAACTCATTGGGAGGTTGTAAACGCCGGCTGCATCGCTCCAAGTATTGTTGAGCGCCAAGAAGCGTGCGGCATACTTCGTCAAAAGGCCTTTCGTCACCTTGAGATTTGCATAACATTTGCGCTGATTATTCGTAGTATCGGCCTGCGTAGGTGCAAGAACGAGCGAGACAAAATCGACGTGGATGCGCTTAAACATAGCCGCCAGCGTAGGATTAGCCTCCGTCAGAATATCAATACCGCCTTCGATCAAGTGCTGATCAGCATTGAGCAGATGCAAAGCAACCTTTACGGGTAAATGACCTAAACTCCACCCCATACTACTATTGTCTATCGTGCCGTCGGCCTGATAAGCGGTGAGGCGAATGGTGCGCTGAGCAGCCAAAGTGTCGTTCTGCAAAGGAATATCAGCCACGTGGATATCGCCAACAGGAATGCCGGCAAAGCTAAACTGCTTCAAATCTAAATTATACGTGCCGTTGCTGTTCTTCGTAACGAGAACGGCGGCATTGTTCAAGGGAATGGGTACGGCGATGTCGTTGGCGGCCGTCAGAGAGACAGAGAGACTGCCCGGATAGTCGCCGCTCTTCGCATCGGCTACGGCGTCGGTAAACTTAAACGTGTAGTCGGTAGTTTTGCTGCCATCAGTTACTTTCAGCGTAATACACTTCTGCGCGTTATCATAGAAAGCGGGCTCAGCAAATTTCCCAAAGGTCGTCTCTAAAGAGTCGTTGACCATCTTAAAGCCTTCGGTCGGTGTCCCTTCAATCACGATGCCCGGTGCATAAGCGTAAGGCAGCGTGTATTCCTTTACGTCCGGCGTAAAGGCAGCAAAAGGCTCGCCGCTGATTTTTACACTTGCAAGCGCAGGCTCTGAGGCTTTGGCGAATTGGATCTCATAGCTATGCACATTATCGGGAGAGACACTGAAGTCGTTGCCCTTTACGGTGACAGTTAAAACGCACGTCTCCGCATCGTAAGTTGTATCAATGCTGGCGCCGGCTCCGTCGGCCGCAAGCACAAGAGAGGCCGGCTCGTAAGTTTCAGTCGACAAATCTACCTGCGCACTGACCGGAACGGCACCCCCCTTATAAGCGATGGATTTAAGCCGGGAGTTGTAGATGAATTGCACGTCATCTATCGAAAATTCATCGTTGTAGGAAGCGCCCGGTGTTTCGTTGGTTGTAAACGAAGCGAGCATATACATTTTTTCTGCGGTTGTGCCCGTATATGTAAAGGCGCCGGCGTAGCGTGTCCATTCATCCGTAACGGTAGAATAGATCGTCGTCTCGGCAATCAAGTATTTGGCTTTGTTTTCTTCCGTCTCGTGGGGGTCTTTGTAATCAATGTCGCCGTGCAAAACCGCGTGGCAGCGACCTGTATAAGTATCATTGCCGCCCTGTCCGCGCTTAAACTTCGCATAGAAAACCAAGGAGTCGGGACGTCCTGCGAACAGGCAACTATTAACACCGGAGCGATTCGTATAATTATAGTTGGCCTTATTGGCCGGCGTACTACTGCCCATATTTATACAGCCCGTAGTCAAATTGCCATTTGCTTTTGTACCAAAAATACTGCTTGATTTGAGCAAGACAGCATTACCTGTGCGTCCTTCAATCTTGACAGTATTCTTTTTAGAACTATTCTTAGCCATGCTTCCTAAAAAGCCCAAGCCGGAAGTATTGGCTGATACGAAACTATACCACCCGTCGCCCGGCTCATTTACGTCTTTCCACGTTTCAAAGCCGGAATTATTCACTTGAAAAGCCCCCGTTTGTGCACTTAAAGATAAGGCCAAGGCGGCAAAAAAACTTGTCAGTAAAAAATGTCTCATTGATTTCCTCTTACTTTTCTTGGGCGCAAAGATAATATATCTCAGGATAAACTATTTGGGCATAGTTGTTTTTTACCCACAAAAAAATAAAAGAATCTTTAGTTTTTCTTCTTTGCTGCCGCCCATCAATGTGCCAAGGTCCTAACAAAGAGTAGGTTTCTCAAAAGTTTCGCGGCGACAATACACACATTTATAATTTTGGATTTCTCGGAGCATTACGCTACAAAAGGAGAGCGACGAGGACAACTGAGAGCTTAAATTCCGGACGCTTTATTTTGCGCCTAATCGTCCATTGCCTACTTTTGCACCCTATGAAGCACTTCTTAGAAAATATAGCGACAGGCCTCATCCTCCTCCTCTCGAAGTTGCCGCTGCGCCTGCTTTATATATTGTCCGATTTTGCTTATTTCATAGTGCGCTACATCGTAGGTTATCGGCGCGGTGTCATACAACGCAATATTGCAGCCTCATTTCCTGAAAAGACCGCAAAGGAAAGGGAGCGCATTATAAGCGATTTTTATCATTTCTTTTGCGATTACGCCGTCGAAACCATACGCCAGCTCTCGATGCCGGCATCAGAAATGCGCCGGCGTATGATTTTTGAAGGCTTAGATGAGATGCGGCAAGTGATGGAACAACGCCAATTTGCTTTTATCTACCTTGGACATTTCTGCAATTGGGAATGGGTTTCCAGCCTTGGTCTTTGGGCGCCTGAAGAATGGCATTGTGCCCAACTCTATCGACCTTTGGAAAATAAAATGTTTGATCGTATCTTCCTGCGTTTACGCTCGCGCTTTGGGGCAGAAAACATCCCGAAAAATGCCATTTTACGCCGTATCGCCGGTTTCAAGCGAGGAGATAAAAAAATTGTGATTGGCTTCATCTCCGACCAGTCGCCACGCCGCATTAACATACACGATTGGGTCGATTTCCTACATCAGGACACGCCCGTCTTTACCGGAACGGAACGCATCGCGAAGAGCGTCGATGCCGCCGTATTCTTTGCTGATATGCAGCGCGAAGGCCGTGGGCGTTATCGCTGTCGGTTTCAAAAAATGTCGGACAATGTGCACACTATCCCCGACTACGAATTAACGGAAGCTTATATGCGGTTACTCGAAGCGAACATTCGCCGCCAACCGGCCTTTTGGCTGTGGAGCCATAAGCGCTGGAAGCATCAGAGAAATGAAGATTAGGCAGGAAAAATCAAGGAGTTATTTGGTCAGCTCCAATCCTTTACCTAAATTTGCACCGCCTTTTCAGAAAGAAGGCACATATATCTTTATTTATTCAATATTACTATGTACTTAGATTCAGCTAAGAAACAAGAGATCTTTGGCAAGTACGGAAAGTCTAATTCGGACACGGGTTCTGTAGAGAGCCAAGTGGCTTTATTTTCCTACCGTATTGCCCATTTGACGGAACATGTGAAGGCCAACCGTAAGGATCATACGACAGAAAGAGCCCTCGTTAAGATGGTAGGTAAGCGCCGTGCGCTGCTTAACTACGTAAAGCACCGCGACATTGAGCGCTACCGTGCTTTGATTAAGGCTCTCGGCCTCCGCAAGTAAGTTGCAACCGGCAATGCTGCGTTTCTTTACGCGCACAAAGCCTGCTTGCAAATACTTATTGATTGACAAAATCCCCGCAACGCTTCAAGTGTTGCTGGGATTTTTGCTATTCTACCGCTATACAGCATAAATGGAAAGCGAGTTGAAAATAATCACTCTCTTATGTGCAAAGAACAGTCCATAGGCGGCGCAAAACTTTCCTATAGGAAAGAAAAAATTGTCTTAGGAGAGAATTTTTCCGATCATAGGAGACAATTTTTTCGATCACCTAAGAAAGTTTCAACACTTTCCTAAGCAAATTTCACCGCTCCCCTAAGCGCGACTTTTCCCTGACCTATTCCAGAAATTTCAGTGTTCACACTCTGATTACAAGAGACGCGATAGCGGTGTTTTTTTTACTGCATTTAGAGGTCTTTTCTTATATCAAACTCACGTTAGATTAACGAAGACTTCTGTCCATTGGGCGCTGCGTCTGAACGCAAACATCGGCGTCGACACAGGATGTTCGACGCCGATGAAAGTGTTTTTCTTAATGTTCCTACAAGCAGCGAGCCGCCTATATATAATAATGTATAGCCCTTATGGTTTCCACGTAGCCGGCGATTGACGCCAAGCATTTAAGAGTGGCAAATGGCGCTCTTCAATGTAACCCGTCTGTAAGGCTACTTGAATAACGGCCTCGTAATCGGTCAAGGTTGTCAAATCTACTTGGGCCTGCGCAAAGGCTTCTTTGGCCACACCAAAGCCATACGTGTAAGAAGCAACCATTCCGACCACATCGCAGCCAAAGTCGCGCAAGGCAGCGACAGCCTTTAAGCTGCTCCCACCCGTAGAAATCAGATCTTCTACGACGATGACCTTAGCGTCTTTCTTTACTTCTCCTTCAATCAGGTTCTGCATGCCGTGATCCTTTGCCTTGGAACGCACATAGCAGAAAGGCAGACCGAGCAAGTCGGCTACCAACGCGCCTTGCGCAATAGCTCCCGTTGCCACACCGGCCACTGCCTCCGCTTGCGGATAGCGCTCGGCGATGACGCGCGCCAGTTCGAGCTTCACAAAACTGCGCAAATCAGGAAAGGACAGCGTCTTGCGGTTGTCACAATAAAAAGGAGAAAGCCAACCGCTGGCCCAAGTAAATGGCTGCTCAGGCTGCAACTTGATTGCCTTCACTGCCAAGAGTTTTTCGGCGAGGAGATGTTTTACAGTTTCCATAAAAAGATATGTGTTTGACTATTGGTGGCGAAGTTACGAAGAAAGCACGTAAAGTGGAGCGCCTCAGCAAGCATAAATAAAGCGATCTTTACCAAATTCGTCTTTGCGGCAAACAATCTGCTGATAACCGGCAGCACGAAAGGCGTCGGCCGTGGCTTGCCGCAGAGCGGCATTGATTTCTACGAAGACCTCTTCAGCACCCAATTGGGCCAAGGCTTTATAATAGCGCAAGGGATCATCATCGGGTACGAACAAGGCTTGCGCCGGCTCAAAATCGACGACGTGGGCGGCCATCTCTGCTCGTTCCTTTTCGCAAATATAGGGCGGATTGCTCACCACAACCGTAGCGGGCTTCGGCGGCGCGGTAAACAAATCTTGCACCTCAAACTGCACATCAGCGCCCAAGCTTTCGGCATTTTTGCGGGCCACGTCAATAGCTTCAGGTGAAATATCCCAAGCGTGCACCGAAGCTTCAGGGCGGCGCAGTTTCAAGCTAATAGCTATGCAACCCGAACCTGTGCCTACGTCTAAGAAACGCTGCCCGCGCGCCGCTTCAACAGCCCAGCGCACGAGTTCTTCTGTCTCCGGACGGGGAATGAGTACGGCGGGCGAGACGTAAAATGGTCGGCCATCAAAACAGGTCGCCCCTAAAACATACTGCACCGGCTCTCCTGCGCCCAAGCGACGAAGCATAAAGGCGGCTCTTTCTTGTTCTGCCGTGGATAATTGGCTAACTTTGTCCGCATAAATGTCCGTTTTGCTCCAGCCAAAGGCTTCTTCGCAAACCAGAAAAGCAATGGCCTGCGCCTCGCGCGCTTCATAATGAGCAGCAAGGACGGCGAGCAACTGGCGATAAAAATCTTTCACGCTGCAAAAGTAATGGAAATAAAAGATATATACATGCATCGGTGCCTCCGCTTGGCGGAAAATGGGCGCCTGTCGGCACCTCCCAACCCGATGGTCGGGGCGGTCATTGTCTATAAGGATAGCATCATCGGCGAGGGTTATCACGCGAAGTGCGGCCAAGCGCATGCGGAAGTTAACGCTATAGCGTCAGTGCGCCCGGATGATCGTCCGCATTTGCAGGACAGCACGCTCTACGTCAGTCTTGAGCCTTGCGCGCATTATGGGCGCACGCCGCCTTGCGCCCGCTTGATTCTCAATACGGGCATACCGCGCGTCGTCGTAGGCTGCGAAGACCCTTTCGACAAAGTGGAGGGCCGCGGCATTACGATGCTGCGCGATGGGGGTGTACAAGTGACGGTCGGCGTACTGGAGCAGGAATGTCGCGAACTCAATCGACATTTCTTTACTTTCCATACGAAGCACCGCCCCTATATTACGCTGAAATGGGCTTCTTCGGCCGATGGCTTCGTTGACAACTGGCGCGAAGATGAAGCAGCTGCACCCGTCAAGTTGTCGAACGCACATAGTTTGATGGACGTACACCGCCTGCGCGCTTATCATCAAGCCATTTTGGTGGGCCACGGCACACTGAAAGCTGATCGCCCGCAACTCAATGTGCGCGATTGGGTAGGCTCAAATCCGCAACGCTTAGTCTTGGGGCACGTGGGCGAAGATGAGTTGCCTGCTGGATTTACGGCTTATGCTGATGTGGCTACGTTGCTACAATCGCTCACAGAGCAGGGCGTTCAGAGTTTGTTGGTAGAAGGCGGCCCTCAAACGCAGCGCGCCTTTATCGAGCGCGGACTTTGGGATGAAGCCATCGAGGAACTCTCGCCACTTACTTTAGGTAGCGGTGTGCCCGCTCCGCGCCTACCGGTCGGCATTCCTCGACAAATCACGACGCATTGGGGACACACGCTGACGACTTGGCGCAATAGTTAGTGGAAATATTAAAAGCAACAATATGAGAAAGTATCAAATTTTGAAGACTTTACTATTTATAGTAATGGGACTCTGTTTTTTTGCAGAAACGAAAGCACAAACAAAAACAGAAGTGCTTGTAATCGGCACTATTCATAATGGACATGACAATAATCCGAATTATTCAGACCAAGATATTCTGAATATTTTAGGCACTTACAATCCTGATGTGATTTGTGTAGAAATACCACCATCTTATTTTAGAAAGCAATCCTATCTCAAAGAAATGATGATAGCTTCAATATACGGTTTTGATAATAATAAAAAAGTTTATCCGATTGATTGGTGGGAAACTCTATCGGATGCTCGTGCTGAAAGGAGTAAATATATCAAAACCGATGATTATAAAACAAAAAGTCAACAAGCCGATTCGTTAGTAAAGAGTAATCGCATAATGCAGACATTCGTAGAGAAATACGGCACTATGGATAGCATCTGGAAAAATAATCAAATGGGGTATGAGTTTTTCAACGGCAAAGATTACAACGACTACATCCGAGAGATGTATACTATATCAATCCGTGTGTATGGAGACGGCTGTATGAATTTATACTCGGAGTTGCGTAATGCCAAAATGATGGAATTAATCAACACTGCTATCGCCGAAAACAAAGGGAAACGCATTATGATACTTACAGGGGCTGAGCATAAGTACTATTTTGATATTGCCTTGTCAAAACAAGAAGAGGTTCAATTGGTTAGCTTTGAGAAGCTATTACCTTTAAAGACAATAGTTCCAACTCCAAACATAGTAGAATTTATTGAAAATGATTTGGCAAAAGGTTATTACGATGTGTCAGATACTTCTTCCATAGATGTCTTGTATCAAAATGCATTAGTTCCTCTGATTCATGGAATGGGGATGGATGACAACCCCAACATTATACCTATTGAAAATATAAGAAAAGCTATATCCGTTATAGCTGAATGGGAACCTCAACGTCCAAAATCAGCAGTATTGCAGTTTGAGAAAGCGTGGATTAGGTTTTTAGAAAGAGATTATTTCGACGCGATTAAAATATCGGAAAGCATTACAAAAAGGTTAAATGAATTACCAAAAGAAAAACACTGGTTTTTTGTTATATATTATTGGCGTAATCTAGGTTTTTGTTATGACATGACCAACCAAAGAGATAAGGCTATAAATGCTTATCAAGAATGCAAAAATGCATGTAAAAGATTGGGGGTTAATATGAATGTTGCAGAAAGACATTTCTACAAAAACTTTGAGAATGAGCCTTACACAAGAGAGCAGAATAAATAACGATGTCTGATAGGGGCTTTACGTTAGGTGGGGTTACACGCAAATTTGAAATTTTGTACTCTGCACCTACGGACGATTTGTTTTGGAAAAGCGAGCAGTCGATATTGGTAGAACGAGTAGCGTGGTGAGCCACATTCCGAAAGCGCAATAGCATTGTACACTCAAAACAATAAAAGACGATGGAAGAAATAGCGTTTAAAGCCAAGGTTATAACGACCACAAAAAGCAGCAAAGACAACTATTATATGGTAGGGTTGGCCGATGACGAATACAACTACGAAAAGTATATTCTGTTTCAGCGACCTATCAAATTGGACAAAGACGATGATCCGGAAGCCGACAGCAACGGATTATATGCAGAATGTAATGGCGATGTCTGCTACAATGGTTGTCGAGCGGCAACTCTTACCAGTCAATCCTTCCGTTTTGAGTTTGACGACAGCATTATCGTAGTCGATGTTACGGATGTAAAAATCGGCAAGCGGTTTATAGCCTATAGTCGGGAAATATTCAAAGAATTGCTGAAGCTGCCGGATAACAGCATCCTTTAATCTCTTGGTAGAATCATTTTTATGGGAAAAAGGAAGCGAATGCTTGCATACATTTCCATTTTACATTCCAGCGCGTAAAGTAACCGTCAAGAAGCTATGAAATATTTATCATCTTTTATTGTAATCACATTCATCTGTATGTCTGCATACGGTCAGACCATTAACCCGTCGGTAAAAGCAGATGAAACGGATACTTGTCTGTTCGACTTTACGAGACACACCTTCCCACAAAAATGGGAACAGAACGCAATTGATTTTATTTATTGGTTTACATCCATTTCTAATTTTCGATACTATGAATCTCTTTCAAGTACGCCTCAACAAAAGTTAGACATACTACCTCAGGAAGAATTTACAGACCCTTACTATCTCGTGGATTCTGCCTACTATTGCAAGACCTTGTTTTCCACAAAGACATACACGGTCAGTATATACAAGAATGGTTCAAAATACCAAAGCTGGAAAGTTGATGAAAAGTTTGACCCTGTTGACTATATTCTTTTGGTTACATTAGATACGAAGCAGCAAATTATAGACTATCTGGTATGTTACTATTATGTGTATCGACTCTACGAGTCAGCAGAACGTTATTTTTATATCGATAACAACAATAATATTATATTGGTCAACTTTTATTCTGATGAGTTAGAAACTACATTTGAGGGAAAATGTACCTACCATATTAATGATCAAGGCAGGTTTACTTTAACTGAAAAGGTCGAAGGAATAAAAGATAGAACGAAATAGCCCCAATTCTGTTGAAGCGAGGCTGGTGACGCATAAAAACCGACCGAATACATAGTTGATAATCAGCATTATATAGAGCCGCAAAACTTTCCTATAAGAGAAGAAAAATTGTCTTATAAGAGAATTTTTCCGATCCTATAAGACAATTTTTGCGATCACCTAAGACAATTTTTGCGATTACCTAAGAAAGTTTTGGCACTCTCCTAAGCTTATTTTCGGACGCTACAGACGGACGGAAAACAATGACCGATGCGTCGCGCCCTACAAGGCGAAGTGAGGATCGTCCTCTTGCGTGCTAATGCGTTAGATGCCAGTCAATCAAAGGCGCGTGAGGATAAAAGATTCTAACGGCGACGCCTCTCCGCCACGCCACGCCCAAGGGCGGCAAGCGAAGGGAGGAAACACGCTATTTTTACGCTATGAAAAGAAAATTGCACAACTGAAGCACTTGAGACATAGATACCTTTGACAATTTCATTATCAACTTATTAGGAACCATTGCAACCTATTGCCTATTTCCAAAGAAATCGTGTAGCTATGTACAAAGGACTGTCGATACACAGCTTGCTTTGCGCAGAATTTGTCGAACTCACGTTATTTTCAATCGAGTACACTTCCATCAAAGTTTGAAATTATTGCTGTCAGGTAAACTTCAAAATCGCACAAAAACACCTAAGGGTGTGCTAAAATTGAAGTGCCCCCGCAAAGTTGCAGCGAGCCCAACGCCTTACACATGAATCGCATTTGAGGCATTCTTCTTATAGGTCGTATCATGAAATAGATAGTCTCCATACCTTTTATTCTGATATTTAACCATAACCAGTGGTAACAACCACTTTAGGGCATATAGAACAGCCCAAACAAACAGAGTAGTAAGCGTTACATTCCTCAAATGATTAAACCAAAGTTCATAGAGAATCCATCCGCTTAAAGTAAGACTGAAAACAGTGGCTAAAGTAGCAGATACCAGATTGGTCTTAATGGTCGGATGATAACATTTGGCTACATATAAAGCCCATAAGGAAATATTGTAAATACAAACCGGTTTATATTTTTCCCTGTATATCACCAATGTTCTGCGATTATATAAAAAATAGCTCCCGGGGCGAGCGTGAGACCACTCATTGATCCAAATGTGGTTGACAGCAACAACATCATCCCAAGGTATAGACAGATCTATCTTTCTCAAATAAAAACCTTCTTTGCTGATGTAAAACTTCCAATTTAGAAAAGAAAAAACAGCAACAAGCGCAAAGGCTGCAATTAGGATATACATCAACGCTTCCCATTCTATGATTAGCTTATCGCCCCATAGTCTTATTTCCAATGCTCCACCGCCCAAGATCTCATAGAAAACCAGGCCGGAAAATAAGACGATGGAGAATATATACCGATAAAAGATGCTATGAAATCTTATTCTGCTTTTCATATCTAACGCGTTTCTCTTTCGCTCACAACGCCACAACAGCTCACTCTACTTTATTTTGCACAAAACCTTGCCAGCCTTCTTAACCTTGCAAGCAAAAAAGGAAAAAGTCAAGACAACAAGGCAAAGGTAGCAATAAGGGCTGAGAGACACGCGTCTTCTAACAGTACATTTTTATTATGGAGATACTTTAGATTTTTCTGATGTAATTAGCCGAGGTTCTTTATTTCCACGCCGCAATAAAAACAAATACGAAAACGAGCCAACGCCTATGGAAAGGGTCGGCTCGTAGCTATATTTTGGCGGTTTGTACGCCCACCTTTTATATAGATGAACTTCTTTAATCGTTATTTAGCAGCAACTACAACTTTTACGGTATTGTTTGCCCACTTCACGATATATATCCCTGCGCCTTGTGCCGCGAGTTTAGCTGCGCCTTTGTAGCTCATCGCTTTATCAACGAGCATTCCTTTAGCAGTATAGAGCATAAGCGTTTCACCCTCTGCAAGGCCTTCTACGTTGATCGTATTGTGAACAGCATAAACTTTAACTTCACCGATTGTGGCCGTGGTAGCAATGTGGGTCGGCTCAGCCCCTTCGTAAGGCTCCGGCGCAGTTGAACCATAATTGTCAAGATCCAAGGCGAACGCAGGCCACTTCTTGTCTGTTGCAATCTTGACATCGCTTGTAAATGCCACGTTCTTTTCATACGTAGCCGATGTTTCGGTAACATAGAGCCCTTGCAAGTTTAGTCCGCCGTAATCATCCCACTCGTCTGCACCATAAGCAACATATACGGGGAGCGCCTTCATAAACTCGGTCATACTTTCACCCTTTATGTTATTGCGTTGCATTTCTATGTGTCGCAAACTTGATTCTGCCGCTAATTTAATTTCTGAAATCTTATTGTTGTAACAGTTTACCTGCTCTACCTTCGGGTTCTTACTAAGGTCGAGCGTTCCTTCAATAAGGTTATCGCGACAGATGAGCGAGGTCAACTTAGGATTTTGGCTAAGATCAAGTTGCTTTATACTATTGCTGTAACAGCTCAAATCGGCGAGTGCAGGCATCGACTTGAGATCTATGTCTGCCAAATCCTTATTGTTGCCACAGTAAAGCGTAGCTAATACAGGGACATAGTTTACCTCCAACTTTGTAAGTTCGTTGTCGTCGCAGTAGATTTCTCGCAGTTGCGGTTGATTAGTAATGACGATTGAGGTAAGCTTATTACTGCTACAATCTATCTTCGTTATCTTTCCGTAAAGCGTAACCTCGGTATCTGTAAATATCAACTGGTCTTGTTCGTTATACGATGCACCTTTTATTCCAATCTTTTCTCCTTCCTTTGCACCAACCTTCAAAGAAAAGATATCTCCTATAGCTCTATTGGTCTTGAGTACAATCGTATTGGGTTCGGTGCTTTCCTCCTTGATACCTAAGAAGTTTTCGTTCCATTCCTCATTTGCTTCGTAGCTTGCCTTTGCTCCGAAAGGGACATAAAGATAAGCAGTATAGTTCTTAAACATAACACCAAAGGCTCCCGTATCTGCGGCAGGAGCCTTAGTAGCCGCAACGTGTAGCTCGCGTAACTTCTTGCAAGCATCTATCGCTCCAACCTTCACATCAGTAATGGTAGTTGGCCAATACATACGTTCCAACGCCTCAGCATTACAACACAAACTGACAGGAATAGTCGTAACTCCTTCGTTAATGTAAATATCCTTGAGATTTACAGCACCTTCGAATATGCCTTGACAGATGGTTGTAACGGTTGACAGCGTCTTATACAATGGTCTTTTGTCTGCCAACGGATAAGCCACGAGTGTGGTTTCGTCAGCGCTATAAAGCACACCATCTACAAGTTTGAAGTTGGGGTTGTTCTCTATTTCTATCTTTTCAAGTTGCTTACAAGCGGCAAACGAGGCTTGTCCAATCTTCTCCAACTTATCGTTCAGTACGGCTTTCGTAATTTGTGTACCATATAGAGCGTTATCACCTAATGTTCTTAACGACTTCGGAGCGATAAAATCTGTAATCGCAGTCATATAGAGAGCGCTCCTTCCTATACTTTCCAGACCATTAGGAAAGTTAATTTCGGACAAGGCAGAGCAACTCATAAAAACACTCTCGCTCAATTTCTTTATAGCTTCCGGCAATACAACCTTCTTCAATTTAAGACATTTGAAGAATGCACCGGCCCCAATTGACGTTACCGTCTTAGGGAAAGTAAGTGTCGTTAGCGATGGATGCTTACGCAAGGTGTAGCCTGGAAATACTGTCGTTTCCTTTCCTTCAGCGTCTACGATGGCAGCATCTAAAAGGTTTAATGCCTCGAGCGCATCTGCCTGCATAAGTGCGTCAATGTCGGCGGAGTTGATTTTCCCGGTAACGGTTAGGTCTTTAACGGTCTTTAAGTCCTCGCCAAGCATCGCCGACAAAGTTCCCGGTTGAGTAACATCTACGGTTTTCGTTGTTTGTGCGTTTAAAGTGCAACAGAACAACACAGATACAAGTAGTGTAAATAGATAGCTTTTTCTCATAGTTGTGATGTTTTAGAGGAAATTTTCGATGCAGACAAAGATATAACAATCACGGTTAAGCAACAAAGTTAATCAACAAAATGTTCTTCATTTCTTGAAAAATATAACATACGAACACTATTCTATGAAAACAGATAGTCAGGCTGATGGTCTACAATAAATACACGAAAGAGAATCCACACTCCGGGCTTCTTGAAGCAGTCTTAAGGTAAAAACAAACAAGACTTATCCTGATACATACGTAAAGGTGGAAAAGCTTGGTCTGAGCTAAGCTTTTCGGGCACAGATAGGCGGATATTCAGAGTCTCTACGTGTAGAGACGAGCGTATCAACAAGTAGAGATGCAAGTCTCAACAAGTAGAGACGATAGTATCTCCCCGTAGAGACACCATTTTGTATGTAGTTTAATGTTTTTGGTTGACTACATTTCGTCTTACTTTTAAGTTTGGTT
>OHAO01000420.1_pt1 | contig 32028 bp, 17 predicted proteins | sample 1577151 | NCBI WGS metagenome assembly OHAO01 (sample SAMEA3541585, study PRJEB24748) | human gut metagenome | biome: human gut; feature: human-associated habitat; material: faeces | place: China | collected 2012 | reverse complement strand
TATCTGACTAATCTGCATGGTTTTCTCAGCTTCTACGAGATCAGCCCGTGGGTGGCACTCTTATTAATAAACGCTTTCTTTTTCTACTTCTCACGGAGTGAAAAAGGAGAAGAGAATTGCCTGAACTAAAATATATTTTTCGTTCAACCTCTAAAATTTTAATACATGAGACCGATTCAAATAATAGTATTCTGTCTATGCATGTGCTCGCTCAATTTGTACGCACAAGTCAGCGTCACAGGCACTGTAAACGATAATACCGGGGAAAGCCTCCCCGGAGTATCCATTCTGGCGAAGGACGGTGACCGTACCTTTGGAACCACCACCGACATCAACGGTAGATATGAAATCAAAGTGAACCAGGGTGCTACCCTCGAATTCAGTTTTATCGGATTTACCAAGCAAAAGGTGAAAGTAGGCACTAACAATGTCATTAACATCACATTAGAGCCTGAAAATGAAATGTTGGATGAAGTAGTTGTAATTGGTTACGGCTCCGTCAAGAAGAAAGACCTGCTCGGTTCCATTTCTACGGTAAAGGAAGACGCTTTGGCCGAACGTGTTTCGGGCAATGTGGTGGAAGCCATGCGCGGACTTACTTCGGGCGTAAAAATTACAAGTAGTGGACAACCGGGTTCCAGTGCCACCATCAACATTCGTGGTCTGGGTAGTTTGACCAACAACAACCCGTTATTCATCATCGACGGTGCCTATGGTGGCAGTGATTTGGGTGTCAATGTAGAAGATATTGAGTCTATTCAAGTATTGAAAGATGCCTCATCAGCAGCCATCTATGGTTCACGTGCAGCAAATGGAGTTGTAATCATCACTACCAAGCAAGGTAAAGAAGGTGACCTGAAAGTGAAGTTTGACTCACAACTGACACTGAGCTGGCTCCCCCGCTACGACCTGATGGATGCAGAGACTTACAAGATTTATAACGACCGTGCTTATGACGAAGCCATCCTGGCAGGAGTTTCAGGCGTTACAAAGCGCCAGAACCACTATGATGGAAATACAGACTGGCAAGATGAAATGTTGGGTACAGGTGTATTGCAGAACTACAATGTATCCCTTTCCGGAGGTTCCAAAACTGTGAAGTATTACGCATCTCTGAACCGCATGGTCGATGATGGCGCTCTCTACCGCACCGGTTACGACAAATACGGCTTCCGTATCAACACCAGCGGGCAGAAAGGTATTTTCTCATACGGTGAGAATTTCTACTACACCAAATCCGACAGGAAGATACTGAATGGTAATCCCTGGAGCGACTTCATCGGTATGCCACCCACCATTCCGGTATATGACGAATCACATGTCGGCGGATACGGATACGGCGATGTAGACCGTGCCAACTCTTACGGATTGAACTCAGTAGCCATGCAGGACTTGTATATACGAAACAATGAAGAGGAATACCTGACCGGAAACATCTACGGACAGATTTCACTCTTTGGAATGTTCGATGCAAAACTGAATGTTGCCTATAAAAGTTATATGGGCGTTACGAACTCCCTGCGCAAGAAAGGTAATTGGGTTATGGGACAAGGTGACGATGCCGCGCATCTGGGTTACGATAGTGCCAAGAATCATGATATACTGATTGAGCAAACCTACAATTTTAAGCATAAATTCGGTAAACATGATGTGAATGCGCTATTTGGTATCACTTACAATAAGTTCCACGAAGAAAAGCGTTGGATTACCAAACTCGATCCATTGATGATAGGCGACAAGTACATCACATCTCTGGATGCTGCCACCGGAAATACCACCGCAGGCGGTAGCTATGGCGAATCAGCATTGATATCCTATCTCGGACGTATCAACTACTCCTATGCCGACAAATACCTGGCACAAGTAACAGCCCGTCGTGACGGTACTTCCCGCCTACCTAAGAATGACCGTTGGGGAAACTTCCTTTCCGTTTCATTGGGCTGGCGCATCAGTGGCGAGAAGTTCTTCAATGTGCCCTGGATTGATGACCTGAAAATACGTGCCAATTACGGTACTCTCGGTAACAGTAGTATCGGTTATTGGGACTACCAGTCGGTTATCAATACAGCTCCGCGTGCCGTATTCGGAAGCCCGGAAAACATATTGATTGGTATGACTCAATCACAGTTAAGCAATAATGACCTTGTTTGGGAGAAAAAGACAACCGCTAACATTGGCTTTGATTTAGTTGCTCTAAACAATCGTCTACGATTTAGCGCTGAGTATTTCTACTCAAAAAGTGAAGACCTATTGGTTTATTTACCTATTCTGATGAGTTCGGGTAATGAAGGTGGTGCACCTGCCGTCAATGCTGGTAGTCTGGAAAACAAAGGTGTAGAATTTGAGATAGGTTGGAATGATAAAGTCGGCGAATTCGGATATTCAGCATCATTGAATATTTCTCATTTGAAGAATAAAGTCCTTGATTTGGGATATGGCAAAGGGAATGACCCTAATACAAAAAAAATTCCTACATATACCTCACTCGCTATCACTGAAGTAGGGCAGCCACTCGGCATGTGGTATCTGTACAAAATGCTTGGAATCTTTCAGTCTGAAGAAGAAATACAAAACTACGTGAATTCTGAGGGCAAAGTCATTCAGCCCAATGCCCGCCCCGGTGATATCAAATATGATGATTATAATGACGATGGAATCATTTCATCCGAAGACCGCCAAAAAACAGGCAGCCCCTGGCCCAAACTTGAATTAGGAATAAGTCTCGGTGCATCCTACAAAGGCTTCGACCTGAACATCAACGGTTACGGTCGCTTCGGACAGAAAGTATGGAACGGTTCGGCATCAGCAGCCGGTGACTTTGCCAACAACCAGAACAACTTCAACGGTATTATCCCCTGGACACAAGAGCACCCGGTCAACGACCGTCCACGTATTGTATACGGAGATTCCCGCAACAGCCGAAGCGATCAGGACCGCTGGTTGGAAAACGGTTCATTCTTCCGCCTGAGCGATATTACGTTAGGTTATACAGTACCTACCCGTTACATTAAGAAGATTGGATTGGAAAGACTCCGTGCATCGGTTACTTTACAGAACCTGGTGACCTTTACCGGATACTCCGGCCTGGATCCTGAATTTGCAGACAGCGGCATCTTCACTATGGGAGCAGATTATTGTTCGTTCCCTAACCCACGCGCTGTTCAGTTTGCATTATCATTCACCTTCTAAATACTGCTGAAATGAAAAAAATAGCTCTTTATATATTATGCGGTGTCACGGCATTATTTACGTCGTGCGACCCCTCTTTGCTCGATCTGCAAAATGAAAATACCCTGAGTACAGGCGTATACTGGAAGACAGAATCTGACGTCGAAGCCGGTGTAGTAGCCGTATACGGAATGTTCTACCGTCAGGGAACCTGGACACGTAATATCTATACACAGATGATAGGTATGGCCGACGAAGGCGTAAGTTATGCCGGATGGACCGAATTGAACGAGTACACCAAGTTCATCTTTACCGATTATAACTTCTCAGAAGTCAACGCCAAGATATGGCGGGAACATTATACAGCCATTTTCCGTGCCAACCAGGTACTGGACAACATTGGCAATGTACCGTTCAGCAATGAAACACACAGGGATGACCTCATTGGACAAACTAAGTTCCTGCGTGCTTTCTATTACTTCTATCTTACTGCCTTGTGGGACAATGTACCTCTCGTGTTGAGCACTTCTTCAGCCGCCGATAAGCCTATGCAGGCCACTGCCGATGGAATCTTAACCCAGATAGAAGAAGACCTGGAAGATGCCATCACCAAGCTCCCCTCCACACGTGACGCCAATAACTACGGCCGCCCAACGAAAGGCGCTGCCTACGGATTACTGGCCAAAGCTTATGCACAGCATCACAAATGGGAAGACGCCAAAAGATGCCTCGAATGGCTCGTTGATGGCGAAGGAAAGAACTACTACACACTGGTACCCAATTGGGCTGACAACTTCAGCAACTATACGGAAGATAACAAAGAGTCACTGTATGAGATTCACTTCTCTCTGACCAACAAGGTGGGCTTCGACCAGACAGACAACTACCTGGACCCGAATGCACAACTGGGTACACAGATTGAAATGAACCAGGCTCCTACCGGAATCGGCTGGAACAACATCGAAGCAAGACGCTGGCTGGTGGACTACTACAAGCGCGAACAAACAACGGATGGAAAGAACGATTCCCGCTTGTTCTACACACTGTGGTATGACGGTGCAGCCTCCGACTTCCCCGAATATCCCAACCAGTTGATATACGGCTCTCCATGGAACAGCGACTGGGGCAACCGCGTCTTCATCAAGAAATATAGCACAGATGCCTCCCCACTGTATTACTGGAATGATAATAATTTCCGTTCCTTGCGTTATGCCGATATGCTGTTACTGTATGCCGAAGCACTCAACGAACTGAATGCCACACCGCCTTCAAAAGCCATTGAATGCCTCAACCGCGTACGCAACCGCGTCAATCTGCCCAAAATAGAGGATAGCAAATACTACAACGGTTCCCAGATCAGCACCAACAAGGATGCTTTCCGCGAACACCTGAAGATAGAACGCGCCCTGGAGCTTGCCATGGAGTGCGTACGTTGGGTCGACCTGAAACGTTGGGGTATCAACGACCAGGCCACATTGGACGAATTGAAAGCACGCGACAGCGACTTCAATAACTTTATAATCGATAAATCCATCCGCATGCCAATCCCGCAAAGCGAAGTGGACAACAATCCGAATTTGAACCAGAATGACCAATACTAATTGAAGACATTTGAGCTATGATCAATACAAAATACTTAATAGGAGCAGTCATTATACTGCTGACGTTATGGGGATGCGGAAACGATTCCGATTATGTCATCGAAAGCAATCCCAATGAGTTCGCCATATTCCCGGTAGCCATACCTGTAAGCGCTGATGGCGGAACTTATGAACTGACGGTCAACGGCAATGAGTCGTGGACGGCCGAACTGACCAATTCCAATAGCTCAGCCCAGGGCTGGTGCACACTGAGTGAAACATCAGGAAGCGGCAGAAAAGTAATCACCGTTACTGTAAAGCCGACCACCTCTTTTGTAAAGAACCGTTCGGTTATCGTTGAAGTAAGCTCCGGTACCCGGATATTAAAGTCAAAGGTATTGCAGGAGACAATGGTACTGGGTGAAGACGAAGTGCTGATAAACGGCCTTATATGGTCTACCAAGAATGTAGGCACTCCGGGAACTTTCGCAACCTCTCCCGATGATATAGGACAACTGTATCAGTTCAACCGCAAAGTAGGTTATCCGGCTGGCCCGCAGGACGATCCGGCACCAGCTAACTGGCCTTCCAGTTATACAAACGACGGCACCAACTGGACTACCGAAAATGACCCTTCTCCCGAAGGCTGGCGTGTGCCTACCACGGAAGAGATGGCAGCTCTCTGGGAAAAAGGAGCAACATGGGTTGCAGCAGCCCAGACCGGATTTAAGACCGACGGTATCATTATCGGCGTTGACGAGGCTACTGCCAAACGTGCCACTAAAGATAACCTGAAACAACTCGGCTGCCTCTTCCTGCCCCAAAGCGGTTGGAGAAATGAAACCGGAATGATGGACCGCACCTGGCTCTGCGCCGTTCGCAGCGGAAATTCATTAAGTCCTACCCACGGCGGCATGTCATTGGGAGATTCCGGTGGTTACCGCGACACATGGGGTTGGGGCGACGGACAAAAAGCACGTGCAGCCATGATCCGGCCTGTCAAAAACATACAAGTCGAGGATTGATTTTATTATTAACGAACTAAATCTAAGGAGATGAACAGCTATAAGACCTATATATACCTTGCCTTGCTCACACTCTTGGGTTGCAAGGGCAATGACGGCAATGAACCGCAGGCACTCACACCGCAAATCCGGTATGAATTCAGCGGCGGTGCCGGGCATTATAACTATGCTCCGAGTATCATAGAAGACCAGTACGGCATCCGGTACGGCTTTGTATGTGAGAATCGTGATCCGTTCAAGATTGTGGACTATGTTTATCTATACAAAGGAATCCCCACAGAGAAAGGCTATGTATGGCAACCCGGCACACAGATCATCGAACCTTCCGAAACAGGTTGGGATAACTGCCACATCTGCGACCCGGACGTACGTGAGTTTAAAACGACTTATAAAGGAGAAACTTACAACTGGATTATGACCTATCTGGGCGTAGACCGCTGGGACTGTAATCACAACCAGATAGGACTGGCCATTTCCAAGAACATCGAAGGCCCGTATATCAAGTTCGACCGGAATCCACTGGTGGCTTACGAAGATACCACCAAATGGGGTGTGGGGCAAAGTACAACAATCGTCAAAGACTCTACGACCATACAATTATTCTATCATTCGACTACGGAGAACGGACCTTTCTGCATGCGCGAAATAAAATTGAATGATCTGGATAATATCATATTGGGCGAAGAAAAAGCGATTCCTTTCCTGAGCGCCAACAGCTATCCTGCCATGTCCGACAAGAATATATACATGGTTTCGGAAACCCGTGTATCCCCCATCAAGGAGATACCGACCTGGGTAGGGGATGTCTGCCGACTGGCATACAAACCAAGAACAGAAGGTTTCTTCACCGAAGAAGACGGATGGATTGAAATAGGCCATGCAGGACCGGAAGAAACAGGATTCCCAAGAAATCATAATCCGGGTATCCTGACGGATACGAAAGGTTACATGCTTAATGACGATGAACTGGTGATGTACTTCACTCCCGCCATGACAGGCGAAAACTGGCTATGGTCATACGACCTGTATTCGGCTACGTTTAATCTCAAAAACTATTTCAAATGAATAAAACAATCCTGCAAATAGTATGCATTGCTCTTATTCTTGCCTTCCCCTGTGGGAAGGCATCAGGGCAATACAAAAAGATTCCCGTAGTGGTAATCACCGACTTGTATCATCCGTATCAGGACCCGGGAGATAACATGGACCTCATTATGGGTTTCGGGCTGCCCGATGTAGACCTGAAAGCCGTCTTATTGGACATCACAGACGCATTCAGGAAAGATACCGCCGACCATCCCACCCTGTGGAAAGACCCGCGTGGTCCGAGGGAAGCCGGAATTATCCCTGTGGAACAATTAAGTTATATCTTCAACAAAAGGATACCTTATGGCATTGGTCCGCTATCCATGATGAAATCGGAAGAAGACCGGATGGAGTATCTGCCAGGCTATGAGCAGGAAGCAATCGATATACTGCTGGAAGTTCTGAAAAAGAGTAAAGAACCCGTAGAAGTATTGTCATTCGGTTCGGCAAGGATACTGGCAGTTGCCTACAACCGTGCCCCCAAGCTGATGAAACAGAAGATACACAAAATTCATCTGAGTGCCGGGACAGCAAGCAAGAACCATGAATTGGGAAGCGATGCCGGGGCAAATGCTATTCCGGGCGGTGAGTGGAATGTAGCACTGGACGTGTTCGCTTTCAACAGAATATTGAAATCAGATTTACCCGTAGCCATCTATCCATGTGCAGGCAAAGACGGAGGCTTCGTAAAAGACTGTAACAATACCTACTGGAAACTACCCGATATGGATTTTATCCGAAAGATGAATCCCCAATTGCAACGGTATCTTGATTTTGCTTTCACCCAGAAACTGCAATATGACTTCCTCCGTGCCATGAATGCCGACTATCCGGTTGATATAGACCTCAACCGCTACCCCCGTCCATTCCACGTATGGGAAAGTGCCATCTGGCTGAAAGCAACACAAAGGGAGATCATTTGTACTCCCACCGGAGAATACCGCCTCGTCAAAGAAGGGAAAAGCAACAAAGGCGACCGCATTGTAGCAAATGAACTGCGCCGCTGTAACCTTGATGAGATAAGAGACGACGGACGATTCCAGTTTTCATACACCGATAAGTCCTCCAATAAAGAAATTTACTATCGTCCGGACCTTGACGAGAACGAGAAAGCATTCCAACAGGTGATTCCCGAACTCTATATATCCATTTCACCCAGTCACTAATTTTTTAAATATACCGTCATGAGAAAGAGCAAACTTTATTTGATTGGCTTGTTAGTATTGGCTCTATCAAGCTGCACTTCCAAGAAACAACAAACTGCGGAAGTCACCCCAAATGTACCCAAAATTATTCTGGAAACGGATATAGGTAACGACGTGGACGATGCATTGGCACTGGATATGCTTTACAAGTATCTGGACGCAGGAGATATCGACTTATTAGGCATCACCATCAACAAAGAAGGAACCTATCCGGCCGAATACACCGACATCATGAATACCTGGTACGGCTATCCTCAAATTCCTATCGGAATCATACACAACGGAGCCGACTGTGAGAACGATGCTACAAACTATGCCAAAGCCGTATGCCTCATCCAGAAGGATAACGGTGAACCGGCTTTCAAGCGCTCACTGAAAGGTGACTATAACCAACTGCCGGAAGCACCTGCCCTCTATCGTAAGCTATTGACACAGCAACCGGACAGTTCCGTTACCATCATCTCCGTAGGTTTCTCCACGAACCTTGCACGCCTGTTGGATACTCCGGCTGACGATGTATCTCCGCTGACCGGAAAAGAGCTTGTTGCCCAAAAAGTAAAACTGCTGTGTACCATGGCAGGCTGTTTCAACAATCCCAACCTGTTTGAATATAACGTAGTGAAAGACATTCCGGCGGCAAAGAAAATATTCTCCGAATGGCCTACCACACTGGTGACCTCTCCTTTCGAAGTAGGTATCGCCATCAACTATCCCGGCAGCAGCATTGAAAACGATTTCGGATGGGCTCCTATGCACCCAATGGTAGAAGCATATAAAAGCTACCAGCAGATGCCTTACGACCGTCCTACATGGGACCTGACTTCCGTATTGTATTCTGTTGAAGGTCCGTCCTATTTCAACGTTTCTCCGGCAGGTAAAATAAACGTAACAGACCAAGGTGCTACTGAATTTACTCCCGATGCCGCAGGAAACCGTTACTACCTGACAGTAGATTCCATTCAGGCTGAGAATATCAAACAACATTTCGTCCAGTTACTGACCAAGCAACCGGCTCACTTCAATAAATAATAAGCATTATGACTAAATATCTATTGGGGCTCATAAGTTTATGGCTCATGTGTTCCTGCTCGGACACCGACCCCGGAGAAACCCCTCCGATAGACCCGCCAACACCTACACCTACCGTAACCATCACAAAACCGGAATTCGTATTCGGCTTCCAAGGCCAAAGCAAGTACTCTTACTGCCCAAGTGCCTTGAAACAAGCTGATGGGACAGTTCACCTATACTTCTGCGGCAATCCGGAAAACCTGATCATGGTCGATAACATCTTCCATATCAAGATCAACCCGGATGGTACACAGACTGCTGCCAAAAGTGTATTGCAACCTGGCGTATCAGGTTCATGGGACGATCACCATACCTGTGACCCTTCTGTTATCGAAGGTAGCTTCACTTGGAAGAATACTACCTACAAGTATGCCATGTTCTTCCTGAGTAATATGTACGGGGTATATTACAATGAAATCGGTGTCGCGTTCAGCAACGACCTTGATGCAGATAGCTGGGTGAAGTATCCGCAGCAGATTGTGAAGAAAACATGGTCGAGCGAAGGTGACCAAGAAATAGGTGGAGGCGGTAAGTCATGGGGAGTAGGCCAGCCTTCTGTCGTATCTCTGGATGGAAAAGGTAAGCTACTGCTGACATATACCGTAGGTGATATCGGTGGTACACGCATCGTCTGGGCTGAAGCGGATTTCAGTAATATGGATACATATTCCATCAGTACCCCGCAAACAATTGTGCAGACAGGTTTAAAGGCCATTGACAACCAGTCAAGGGATTATACCTGCAACTCGGAATTTGCAATTGACAAGGATGCGGATAAAATCGTCATGATACGTCCGGTACAACCTATGCCCAGTGATTATCCCAATTACCTGAATTCTTCATTGGAAATAGACTACATGAACCTTTCTGACTTCACCAATCAAAGAGGTAACTGGACACCGATTTACCGGATCACCCCGGATGATACCGGCTATCCAAGAAACCACAATGCCACTTTGCTGAGGGATAATTTCGGCCACTTGCAAGATTGGGAAGAACCGGAATTCTACTTTACGGTCAGTAAGGCAGCCCCCGATGTACAGCCTTCGGGCAGCAGCCATGCGGAGTGGACGTACCATATCTGGAAAAGTAAGGTAGTAAAGAGTAAATAAAAAGTAATTCCGGTAATCAACCGAATTTAGTAGTTTCAGTTGATTACCGGAAAAATAAGCTTATTATCATTACTAAGAATTCAAACAAGAAAGATCTTCCTTGACTATACATAAAAAGCAGTAATCATCCAAAGTAATACCTCCATCCAACGGTATAGCAAGATATGTCAGAATTCGATTTTTATTCCCCTCGTCACCACTATTCATATAACTTACTAACTCTTTCCGGAAAGAGGCTAACACATCCAAACTCTCATGAAAAAGACTTTCAATATCACCATATACAACTCTGGTCTCCAGTAAGCGGCTATAGGTAACATTGATATTCTCATCTCCTCGATTCACTATATCCCTACGCACTCGATCCGGTTTACGCAAGCAATCTTGTATCTGCTTCAACAAGTCGTTATAAGCAAACTCATCAAACCCGTTAAAACCATTAATCAAATAATAAAGCCAACGGGACAGTGTACTCTTTCCACATCCATTTTCTCCGGCAAGCACAGTTATGCCATTAATAGCAATATTTGCTTCTTTAATCGCATGATAATCGGATAATGTATATCTGTACTCATAAGTCTTCATCAAATCATTGAACACAACAAAAATAGAGTATTTATTTGAATTGATAGATAAACTCATTAAATTCTTTTCCTTCGAACTTCTCCATTAAACTTTAGTAATATAATTATTTTGCCGTTTGTCAATTTGATAATCCTATTGCACGAGAGTACTTTCTTTCCAGACTGAAGGAAAGGCAAAGAAGAAAATCGCAGGGATTTTATTTTATAGAAATACACGATGAGGACTATTTGCTTTATAAGTAAACAGAATGAAGCTAATAGTTCTCATCTCCATGCTTTAAAGCTTCAAAGCGAACGAAAGTCTAACAAAACGGAGAAGTATAGGTAATCAGGAGAAAAGTTCAACTAGAAGAAAAAGAAGCAGGTTTTCCGCAAGGCTACACCCTTTTGACAGGATAGTATCACCCTTTTGGCAAGATGGCTACACCCTATAGAGCAAAAGGTGTAGCCTTATCATAAATAACATTATTTGTTTTGATACAAAAGACCGTTTGTTTTGAGTAAATACATAGTCTATTTGAGGTAAATGGACTATGTATTTATCCCAAATAGATAGTTCCTTTCAACGGAAAAGACTATTTACTCTGCTGGAAGAGCAAATATCATTCAAATGCCTGTTAGCAAAGCTTGCTTAAATCTATCTTTATGTTCACTCAAATGCACGTATCGCTATCTTTTAGAGTCTGCAATGCTTTCTCTAAAACGTCATCCTTTCCTTTACGCTTTTATGACACATCTATCTCCTTTTGTGCCATTCCCTCTCTCTAATACATTAATGTCGCGAAATCGTATATCGTTTTACAGGTCGGCGAGTAACTTTGCATATCAAGAAAAAGCTTTGCCAACTGAAACAAAAATATTAACCAAATAACAATCTAAATTAAGAATGATGAACTCAAAACAAGTATTCTTCGGGCTATTGGTATGCATAGCCGCACTGACCAGTTGTGACACCCGGAAACAGGTAGCCGTAGGCAATGAACTCTCCCTGACACGGGCCAAGCAAACATTGGATTCCCTATACCAGAACTACTCTGCTCCCGGCACATGCCTGCTTCGCGAAAATTATCCTTCGAATGTCGGTGACTACACCGCAACCTATCTGGCATCCGAAGAACAAAAGAATATGCCCAACCAATACTCCTACTTATGGCCTTATTCCGGCACCTTCTCCGCAGTAAGCGCTTTATATGAAGTCACACAAGATACCCTCTACAAATCACTGCTCGACAAGAAGGTATTAGTAGGGTTGGAAGAATATTTCGATACCCAGAGAGCACCCGAAGCTTACGCTTCCTACATCCGCACAGCCCCCCAATCCGACCGTTTCTACGATGATAATGTGTGGTTGGGCATTGATTTCACGGACACCTATTTAGCAACTAAAGAAGATAAATACCTTCAGAAAGCAAAACTCATCTGGAAGTTTATAGAAAGCGGTACGGATGACAACTTAGGTGGTGGAATCTACTGGTGCGAACAAAAGAAAGGTTCCAAGAATACCTGTTCCAATGCTCCCGGCTCAGTCTTCGCATTGAAACTCTTTAAGGCTACCCAGGATAGTGCTTACCTGAAGCAAGGGGAACAACTATACAAATGGACCCAAGCCCAACTACAAGATTCTACAGACTACCTGTACTTTGACAATATATCCCTGAATGGGAAAATAGGTAAAGCCAAGTTTGCCTACAACAGCGGACAAATGATGCAATCCGCCTCTTTACTGTATCAACTCACCGGGAAAGAGGAGTATCTGACCGATGCACAAAATATAGCTCAGGCATGCCATAATTACTTCTTTACGGACTATACCCCGGAACATGGCGAAGCATTCAGAATGATCAAACAGGGAGATGTATGGTTTACCGCCGTCATGTTGAGAGGGTTCATCGAACTTTATCATATAGACCACAATAAAACCTATCTGGATTCTTTCAATAAGAGTCTGGACCACGCCTGGGAACATGCCCGCGATGAGAAAGGTCTTTTCAACACCGACTTCACCGGCAATAACCGGAACGAACGGAAATGGCTTCTCACACAAGCTGCCATGGTAGAAATGTATGCTCGTCTCGCAGCTATCCAATAATAATCATACCAATAAAATATTAATACTTCAAGAATATGAAAAAGAAGAATATCGGCCTATGCGCAGTTGCCCTATTATGTATGAGTGGCACTGCCAAAGCAGCACTGCCTGCTCTGAAGCAAGATAACACGAAAGTCGTAAATCATGCTCAAATAACCGCTGCCTACAAAACAAATCGTCCGGCAGTAAAAAACCGCCTCTACACTTCTCAGGCAGTAGAAGCAGAAATCCTGCGGGTAAAGAAGTTACTGACCAATGCCAAGCTGGCATGGATGTTCGAAAACTGTTTCCCCAATACATTGGATACCACCGTGCACTATCGCCTCCTGAATGGCAAACCGGATACTTTTGTCTACACCGGTGACATCCATGCCATGTGGTTACGTGATTCCGGTGCACAAGTGTGGCCTTACGTACAACTTGCCAACCAGGACCCGGAACTGAAGAAGATGCTGGAAGGTGTAATCCGCCGTCAGTTTATGTGTATCAACATCGATCCTTATGCCAATGCTTATAATGATGGTCCGGTAGGCGGCAGCTGGATGTCGGACCTGACAGACATGAAACCCGAACTCCATGAACGCAAGTGGGAGATCGATTCACTTTGTTACCCGCTTCGTCTGGCCTACCAGTACTGGAAAGAGACCGGTGATGTCAGTGTCTTCGATCAAGCCTGGATCGAAGCGATTACCAATATCCTGAAAACGTTCAAGGAACAGCAACGCAAGGATGGTGTAGGTCCTTATAAGTTCCAACGCAAGACGGAACGTGCTCTCGATACCCTGAACAACGATGGTCTGGGTGCTCCTGTCAATCCTGTCGGACTAATTGTGTCCTGCTTCCGTCCTTCGGATGATGCAACCACTTTCCAATATCTGGTTCCATCGAACTTCTTTGCCGTATCTTCTCTAAGAAAAGCGGCCGAAATTCTTTCAACGGTAAACAAGAATAATAGCTTATCGCAGGAATGTACAGCACTGGCCGATGAAGTGGAAACCGCACTGAAGAAATATGCGACTTACAACCACCCGGAATTCGGTACTATTTATGCTTTCGAAGTGGATGGTTTCGGCAATCACATGCTGATGGACGATGCTAATGTACCGAGCCTGCTCGCTATGCCTTATCTGGGTGATGTGGATGTAAACGATCCCATCTATCAGAACACCCGCCGTTTCGTATGGAGTGAAAGCAATCCGTATTTCTTCAAAGGAAAAGCAGGCGAAGGAATCGGTGGCCCGCACATCGGCTACAATATGGTATGGCCTATGAGCATCATGATGAAAGCGTTCACTAGTCAGGACGACCAGGAAATCAAAGAATGCGTCCGGATGCTGATAAACACAGATGCCGGTACAGGTTTCATGCACGAATCCTTCCATAAAGACGATCCGGCAAACTTCACCCGCGCCTGGTTTGCCTGGCAAAACACACTCTTCGGAGAGTTGATTCTGAAACTGGTAAACGAAGGAAAACTGGATTTACTGAATAGCATTTAAAAACAAGATACAAAAACAAATGAAAAGTCTATTTACAACGATGTTGGCAATCGGTCTGTTCTGCCAATCACAAGCAGCCGATTTATTCACACCTGTACAAAAAACGGAACTTCGTGCACCATCCGTGCCGCTGATTACTTCCGATCCATACCTTTCCATCTGGTCGCCCTATGACAAGCTGAATGAAGGAAGCACCGAGCATTGGACCGGAACAGAGCATCCGCTTATCGGAGCTGTCCGTGTAGACGGAAAAGTATATCGTTTTATGGGAAAACAAACGTTGGAAGCTGTACTCCCAATGGTTGAAGATGAAATATGGGAAGGTAACTACACTTTCCAACAACCCACCGGAAGCTGGACAGACATCGAATACAATGCCACCGGTTGGAAAACCGGAAAGGCTGCTTTCGGAAGTTCCGATAGATCTATGGTCGGAACCCCTTGGAAAAGTGAACCGGACATTTGGGTACGTCGTGAATTCAATCTGAACGAAGACCTGAGCAACCGTCCGGTCTACCTGAAATACTCGCATGATGATGTATTTGAACTCTATCTGAATGGCGAACGCCTGGTAGCAACAGATTATTGCTGGAGAGACAACGTACTCCTGGAACTGACCGCGGAAACCAAAAAGAAACTCCGCAAAGGCAAAAATGTAATTGCCGCCCACTGTCACAATACTACCGGAGGTGCCTATGTAGATTTCGGGTTATTCGTGCCTAACAACCAAACGACTGCCTTTGAAAATCTTGCCATACAGAAATCTGTTTCCGTGTTACCCACACAGACGTATTACACATTCGCTTGTGGACCCGTAGAACTGAATGTCGTGTTTACAGCACCCCTGATGCTGGATGATCTGGACCTTATCTCTACTCCGGTCAATTACATTTCTTATCAAGTGCGCTCCATCGACAAGAAACAACACGATGTACAGGTATATATAGAAACCACTCCGCAACTGGCAGTAAACAAACCCATACAACCCACAGTTGCTAAAGTGATCCGCCGTAATGGTTTGAGTTATATACAAGCCGGAACAATAGATCAACCCGTCACAGCTCACAAAGGCGACCTGATTTGTATAGACTGGGGATATGCTTACATTGCAGGTAATATGAATGCAACCACAGCAGTCAGTTTGGGCGATTACAATGAAATGAAATCGACATTTGCTTCAAGCGGAAAGTTACTTCCCAGCAAAGGGGAGATTGTTACACGCCAGGCAAAACTAATGCCTGCCATGGCATATACAGACAATCTGGGAATGGTATCTGCAACCGGAAAGTCCGGATTCATGATGGTAGGTTATGATGACATTTATTCCATCGAATACATGTACCAGCGCCGTATGGCTTACTGGAAACACGATGGTAAAGTGAGCATATTCGATGCATTCGAACGTGCCAAAGAGAATTATGAAAGCATCATGCAACGCTGCCGTGCCTACGATGCCATGATTCTGAATGACGCCGAACAGGCTGGTGGTCGCAAATATGCCGAAATTTGCGCATTAGCTTACCGCCAAGTGATTGCTGCCCACAAGCTATTTAAAGATGAGAAAGGCAACTTGCTGTTCTTCTCTAAAGAAAACAATAGTAATGGATGTATCAATACAGTCGATCTGACTTATCCTTCCGCCCCCTTGTTTCTGATATATAATCCCGACCTCCAGAAAGCAATGATGACCAGTATCTTCGAATACAGTGCAAGTGGACGTTGGAATAAACCATTCCCTGCTCACGATCTGGGTACCTACCCCATAGCCAATGGTCAGGTGTACGGCGGCGATATGCCACTTGAAGAAGGTGGCAATATGGTAATCCTGACAGCAGCCATTGCCAAAGCAGAAGGTAATGCCAATTACGCCAAACGGTACTGGGATATATTGACTATCTGGACTGACTACCTTGCAGAATACGGTCAGGATCCCGAGAACCAATTATGTACGGATGACTTTGCCGGACACTGGGCACACAATGCCAACCTGTCCGTAAAAGCAATCATGGGCATCGCTGCTTATAGCGAAATGGCCCGTATGCTTGGCATGAATGATGTTGCCGACCGATACGCAGCAACTGCAAAGAAGATGGCCGTAAAATGGGAAGAAATGGCACGCGAAGGTGACCACTATCGTCTGGCTTTCGACCGTGAAAACACCTGGAGCCAGAAGTATAATATGATATGGGACAAGATGTGGAATCTGAACCTGTTCCCCGGTGTTGCTGAAAAGGAAATCAAATATTACCTGACCAAACAGAATACTTACGGTCTGCCGCTGGATAACCGCAAGACTTATAGCAAATCCGACTGGATTATGTGGACAGCCACCATGGCTTCCGATCAAGCTACATTTGAAAAGTTCATTGATCCCGTTTATAAATATGCCAATGAAACAATTTCCCGCGTACCCATGAACGACTGGCACTATACTGATACAGGTACTTGGGTAGGTTTCAAGGCCCGTTCTGTAATCGGAGGTTACTGGATAAAGGTACTGATGGATAAAATGCAGGAGAAATAAGTATCCCCTACACCTAATAAAAAATCCCCGATATCCTTCTTCATGGCAGGATACCGGGGATTTTAATTAAAACGCCTTTATCTAATACACATTAAATTCATAGATACGCACTGCATTTCCATTTTTGCTTTGTGTCGGTCTGGTTACCAACAGACGCACATAGCGTACTTCTACCGGCTGAGAAAGATTTCTGGATACTTCGTTACTTGAGTTACCAAATATTCCGTCTACCGTCTTCCATTCTTCGTTAACAGCATTTTTCACCTGCAGGAAGCAGTCACTTGTAATCCAGGATTGGCTTTCCTGTCCGGCATTGAGTAATTTCCAGCCGCTGATCGTCTTGTTTTCACCCAGATCGAAGTCCACGTAGTTGGGTAATATACTGGTATCACACCACTTTGTTTCACTATTTCCATCCACCATTAAACGGGGATGTTCACCTTCACGTGTATATCCTGACCAACCCATCACATGGGCTTCTTTCAGGATGTTCTCCTTAGGAACGGTAGCTTCCTTGACAGTAACCGAACCTTTCACGGCAGTCCTGAATAATTGGGTAGCTACTTCCACCGGTTCCATTGTTTCTTTTACAGCAGTAGCGGCAAAAAGAACGATCTTCTCGTTTGCAGGCAATATAACCGTAGTGGCACCCTTAGGAATATCTACGCCTATCTTAAACATATAGGTAAATTCATAAGGAAGATCTTCGGTAGCTCCATGGCGGTGAGTACCTACATAGGCTATTTCAGCTTCTTTTAAATACCCTTCCGTATGATTCGTATGTCCCCATTGACCGATAAATCCGGTATAGCAAGGAACAAAGGCTTTCTGCTGTATTTTACCGGTGGTAAAGGTAGCTTCATAATCTGCATCGGTGGCAGCAGCAAGGAAATAGATACGGTTATATCCCTTGCCTACAGGAATTTGCAAAGTATCTCCGTTACAAGTCATACCGTTGGCAGCATCCTTCTCACCCAGCTTGAAAGGAATCTGATTCACAGTCAATGATTCAGGAAGCAGTTCGGCTGCATAGGAATAGCCGGATTCAAAATTTCCCTCATTACGGAATTCGTTCCATGAAGCACACTTACGGTTATAATTCAACGCAAGATATTCGGAATCCAATGTGGCAGCCACTGAACCGGAAGGTTTCAATTTAATCTTGAATGTCTTGACAGAATAGGGTTTTAAAGAAACCTGCAAGGTGTTTCCTGCAAATGAAGCATTACTTATCTTCTTCTCTGTTCCGTCTGCTTCACAGGCAGCAGTTATCTCTCCGGCGAAGGTCAGAGTAGCTTTCTGTTCCTGTTTACCCTCAGTTTCGTACACACGTACCACATATTCATCAGAACTTTCAGCTTTCTTCAATGCTTTAAGCAGTACATTCCGATTATCAGATGAAGCGAAAGAGAAAGTTTTACCTAATGTACCTTTATGACTATCAGTCTGGAAAGCCTTCAGGCGTTGATTCAACAATTCTCCTTGCTGAACGGTTTCCGCTTTATCCAGCTTACCGTCATGACCTATCAAGCTATAAGTAAAGCTATGGAAACCAAAATCCTGACGATTCTGATAAGCATAGTTTCGCTTTGTTTCCGGTGTGTGCAATAGCGTGAGACGAATTGTATTGTCATTGGGCTTATCCCATCCGTATTTACTGTCATTCAATATAGAAACTCCATAACTTTCATTCTTGTCGGTCAGATCAGTCCAATAATGTGCATATACTTCATAGGCTGTAGGGACATTATTGCCTCTCTGTATGCTACCAATACCCAAATCATAGGTCGCTTTCTCATTAGAAACGTTCAGAGGAAACTCTGCTTTCAGCAGGGCGTTGGTACTCTGCCATTCTATTTCATTATAGAAATCGATACGAGATGCCTGACTTCCTTCATAAAGCCGGATGTATTGGCAGAAAACTGATTCATCATGCTGCTTCTTGATACGGATTGTTTTACGTAGCGGACCGTTTTCCACCAGTGTAATCTCAGCGTTCTTATCCGTAATGGAAATAGGTTCTTTATCTATGGTTTCTTTCAGAATTTCCCAAGCCGGCCAGCTATAAGATTTGTTCTCCGTAAAGAGAGCCAGACGGATAGCCTTTCCAGGCTTCACAATCTCTTTATCGTTTTTCTTGTCCAGCAAAGAAATGATATCTCCGTTAGCATCCAGTTTCATACTGTATACGGAGTTTTCTACCCGGTAGTTTTCGCCTTCACGGACTGGTGCAGAGAGCTCTGTAGCCTTTTCACCGGAAGTACGGACATCATATACAGCGTAACCCACGGGAGGTACCACAGCATCGATCAGCAAATTTGCTTTTCCATTTTGATAGGAAAGTAACTGGGAAGCTACTTTCTTTCCGGCCTCGTCAAAAACAGATACGCCTTTGGGGGCGCGCGGCATACTGACTTCCACTTCCACCACACTCTTTGCAGAGAAGCCCAACGGATTGTAAAGTACTACAGGAATACCTTTTACGCGAGTATCCAGTTGGTTGGCAACGCCGCGTACCGAGGATGTCAGCACATCTGAGAATTGAGAAAGAGAAATTAATTCATCATTCCAGGAGAATTCATAGGCGCGGGGAATACTTGTTCCCGTCAGGTCGTCATGGAACTGATGATATATAAAGCGCTTCCAGGCATCAGCCAGGAAAGTACCGGGGTAATCTGCAAGATTCAACCACTCGGCACCCACTGCCGCACGTTCGGCTGCATCACCCAGAAGTTCGTTCTGGCGGTTATAGAGTTTCATAGCTGCTTGCGAGGTATAACATCCGGTACCATGTACATCCATTAATAGTTCACCATCATATACAGGGAGTTCAGGATGTTCCTTGTAAGGCTGATAATCCTTGAACAGCTGGTCGCTCGTAGCACTTATGATTTGCAATGGACCATTACCCTTCACCCCCTTCTCTACGGAACGTACGGAACCGACAGTAGGTGAACCGCCAATATCACCTGTTCCATAATAACGGTAAACAGTTTTCAGAGGAGTACGCTCCGCTAACTCCATCAGTTCTTTATTTTCAGATAAATCTACATCATTCCATCTTTTTCCATAATCGTAACCATGAGCCAGCATGATAGAAGAACCATCTATTCCTTTCCATACTCCAATGGTGAAAGGATGTTTGCTCTTTCCAAAGAAAGGATGTACACGCCAGTCCAGCTTTTGAGAAGAGAAACCTATCAGGCTACAATGAGCGGCAATAGTGGGTAAGGTCCAGCCGAAACCGAAACAGTCGGGAAGAAAAATATCGGTACTCTCCACCCCGAATTCCTTCCGATAGTATTCCTGACCCAGCATAATGTTACGGATGAAGGATTCGGTCGAAGGTACTAAAGCATCATTGGCATCCCAGCTACTACCGGAAATATGCCAACGTCCTTCTTTGATATACTCCTTCATCAATTCGTATTCCCGGGGATAAAATTCCTTCATCCAGGCATACTTTACACCTCCTTCAAAATTAAAAATATAATTGGGATATTGCTTCAGTAGAAGCAGGTTCTGGTTTAATGTGTTCCACACATATTCTTTAATGGTGGTTTGCACATCCCAATTCCATTGGGTATCCAGGTGAGCATCAGCCACAGTATATACTTTTGCCGTTTTCGTAGCAGTAGTCTGGGCTGAAACGACTCCGTTTGTCAGTGTCAGAAAAACACCACATACCATAAGAGATTGTTTCAAATTCATAGCATTCGCATTTAATGTTTTTAGTGTGAGGTAAAGATAGGGCGTCACGAGGTCATCCGGTATACGGATATATGACATTATTGTATGTAAAACTCGAATGTCGCAAAAAACACACATAAATGTCACAAATACATAAAGGATAATCTACACAACGCAGTACTTTTACGCCGAAACATAAAACAATTATTTACCATGAAAAAACACCTGTTATTGCTTTGTGCATTTTGTGTATCTTTATATGGTCATAGCCAAAAGATATATAAGTTGTCATCCCCGGATAAGAATATTGGTATATCCATAAGCCTTTCGGATAAAATCGACTACGACATTACCTACCAGAATGAAACATTACTGGAAAAAGGTAGCCTACAAATGGAAATAGGCAACCTGCAATTGGGAGCTAACCCCAAACTGTTAAAAGCAACTTCCAAAAGTATTCAGGAAGAATTAACCCCTATTGTACCACTTAAGTACTCAACCGTCTCCAACAATTACAATCAGCTCGTATTGAAATTCAAGGGAGATTATTCTGTGGAATTCCGTGCTTTTAACGACGGACTTGCCTATCGTTTCATCACCAACAAAAAAGGAATTGTTGAGGTAAAGAGTGAGACATTCCAAGTGCATTTCCCGGAGAATTACTTACTACATACCCAACAGCCGGGCAGCTTCAAAACAGCTTATGAAGAAAGCTATCAACACATACAAAGCAAAGATTGGAAAGAAACCGATAAGATGGCTTTATTGCCCATCCTGATCAATACACAAAAAGGTTATAAAATCCTGATCAGTGAATCGAATCTGACGGACTATCCTGCCCTATTCCTCAAAAGCAATAATAACAATGGAATGTATTCCGTGTTTCCGAAGGTACCGGTGGAATTTGGAGAAGACGGAGACCGTAGCCTGAAAATTCTCAAAGAAGCGGATTATATAGCCAAGACAAATGGAAAACGTGATTTTCCCTGGCGTTACTTCGTCATCTGCAAGGATGACAGGCAACTGATAGAAAATACGATGACCTATAAGCTGGCAGACAAGAATCTATTGGAAGATACATCCTGGATTAAGCCCGGATTAGCCAGTTGGGAATGGTGGAATGGTGCCACTCCTTACGGTCCGGACGTGAACTTTGTAGCCGGATGTAATCTGGATACCTACAAATACTTCATCGACTTTGCCTCCCACTACGGAGTGCCCTATATCATCATGGACGAAGGCTGGGCGAAAACGACAAGAGATCCGTATACTCCCAACCCGGACGTAGACCTGCACGAACTTATCCGCTATGGCAAAGAGAAAAATGTGGGCATTGTACTCTGGCTGACCTGGCTGGCAGTAGAGAATAACTTCGAGCTTTTTGAAACCTTTGAAAATTGGGGAATAAAAGGCGTCAAAATCGACTTTATGGATCGGAGTGACCAATGGATGGTTAACTACTATGAAAAAGTGGCTAAGGAAGCCGCAAAACATCATTTATTTGTTGATTTCCATGGTTCATTCAAACCGGCCGGATTAGAATATAAGTATCCTAACGTACTGTCATATGAAGGCGTAAGAGGTATGGAGCAAATGGGCGGATGTAAACCGGATAACAGTGTTTACCTGCCTTTCATGAGAAATGCAGTGGGTCCGATGGATTATACCCCCGGAGCCATGTTCAGCATGCAACCGGAAGTATATCGCTGCGAACGTCCTAATTCCGCCAGCATAGGTACACGCGCTTATCAGATGGCCCTGTTCGTCATCTTTGAAAGTGGACTCCAGATGATGGCAGACAATCCGACACTTTATTACCGTAACGAAGAATGTACCCGGTTCATTACTCAGGTTCCACAAACTTGGGACGAAACCATCGCTCTGGAAGCTAAAGCCGGTGAATACGCCATCGTTGCCAAACGTAAAGGAGACAAATGGTACATTGGCGGCATGACTAATAACCAACAGAAAGAAAGAACTTTCGATTTGGACTTCAGCTTCTTAAAAGAAGGAAAAACATATCGTATGACTTCTTTTGAAGATGGAATCAATGCCGGTCATCAGGCTATGGATTATCGCAAAAAAGAACGTACGCTGAAAAAGGGAGAGAAAATCAGCATACGTCTTGTACGGAATGGTGGTTTCGCTGCTACTATCGAATAGCAGGAAACAAAAGCATCAGTGCCGGTATGCCCGAAGCAGAATAACTGTCAACCACTACATCAGTTGACAGTGCTTGGGTATACTCACCGCCACAAATGCCACGTATTTCATCCCTGTTGGACCAACCGGAACAAATATTGCGGTGCAGATATGGAAGGTATTGAGTCTGCCCGCAATCATATACCAACATAGCAATGTACTGGGCAAAAATAGCAGTATAAATACCTTGCTCGATTCCACGCTCAAAAGGTAGTATATGTTCCGCAGAAGACATCTCATTGAAAGTATAATCAGCTGCCAGAAGCGCATGATCCAGATAGCGTTTTTCACCTGTAGCTTTATACAATAAAACGGAGGCTCCGATAAAAGTAGCCTGATTATAAACATGTGCTTTCCAATTCGGAGCACCCTTGCCATGACGGCTATCGGCAATACGACCCGTTTTCTGATCCAGCAGATTCTCAACTCCCCATTCATAAATCTCTTTACCCTTCGCCAGATATTGGCTCTTGGACTGGCATTCCGGAATTTGTCCGGTTTGCTCCGGTCTTCCTTCCGGTACATTGTTATAGAGAGTCAAGGCGGCTACTACAGTAGGAAAATTGATACAGGCCATCTTTCCATCTCCGGGTTTATTAGGATTCGGATTCCGTATAGGTTGCCATTGCCAGAACATACCTCCATTCTCTTCGTCATAAGATCCTGTGTCTCCTACCTTATCCGAGCCATACCATACCCGCTTAAAACTGGCTTCTGCCAGTCGAAGATACTCTTCCTCCCCAAATAGTTCATAGGCACGCGACAGAGCAATAGTCCACCACATTATATCATCATAAATGAACCAACCTGTGTTCTCATTATTATCATCAAAATCAAAATGTGCATAATGCGCCTTGTTTCCAGCAAAAATCTTCTCACAAAGCTTTCTCATCTCTTTAGTTCTCCTTTTATCTTTCTCCGATTTAGCCAGCTTATATGCATTCATAGCCATCTCCCAATAAATGGGCTGACACCAGATAGCTGCGGCACCATTACCGCGATCAACAGCCTGTTCGAAGGAAGTATCTGTTTTATAGATGTATTTGTTTGAATCCAGAAAGGTTTTATTAAATCCGTCATAAGCCATCCAGACTTCTTTCTGAGTATACCCAACTGTCTGATCTGTTTCCTTTCTGAAATCCCCTGCTTTGCATACAGCAGTCGATGTCAGCAATAAAATCATTGCCACTCCCAAAGAGACTCTTATCATATCGATCTGTTTTCTAAATTTATACTACTAATTTTCAGATGCAAAATTAAGCGTTCTCCAGAAGAAAAGATATACAGACTTCGGACATAAAAGTCCGACTATAAGACAATATCCTGCCATTATTCCTTATCTTTGTGACGTCTAACGAATATATGAATATGAGAAACATCCACAAAGTATTCCGGTTTATATGGTTGCTTTCATGCTTTATATGTTGTTTCCCTTTGGCGAATTACGCATATAGCCTACGACAGTTCTCCAATAAAAACGGACTGTCCAATAGTGCTATCCTGTCTCTTTACCAAGATCATCAAGGAGTCATCTGGATTGGTTCATGTGACGGCCTGAATGTTTTCGATGGCACCCGCATACAGGTATATACCCCAGTCTATTCTTCAGAAACATTGCTTTCAGGAAACCTGATCAACCATATCATGGAAGCCGAAGAGAATGTATTGTGGATACAAACCAATTACGGGTTGGACAGGTTGGACACCAAACAGCAAATCTGCCAAAGTTTCCCGGACTTTAAAGACAATAACTACATCACTAAAAGTGACGATAACGAACTCTTCATCGTGAAAGATGACGGATATCTTTATCATTACCAACGGGAAAAACAGGCTTTCCGAAAGTTGGAGGTTCCGCCAGTTGCTTTTGAACATGTATTATCTACGATTGTCGATGAAAATAATATTCTCTGGATCTTCACATCAGATCATGATACCCGTAGCTACCAGATTCATAAAACGGAGCAGGGAGTGACCCTAACTTCTAACAATCTGTTCAAGCATGCCGGAAAACTGCTATGGGCTTTTGCAGAAGATCACTTAGTCTACTTCATTGACGATACTTACTCGTTATACGAATATAATTTCAACAATCAACAAGAGTACTATATAGCCGATCTTAAAACCGAAATCGAATCACGCGGAGAGGTATCTTCTATTATCAAGCAACAGAACGACTATTACATCGGCTTCAAAAGCAGCGGACTGATTCTATTAAAATACATGGCCGACCAGAAAGTGAAGTACCAGATGCAATCCACCGAAATACATTCAGGAATCTTCTGCCTGATGAAAGACAAGTTTCAGGATATCGTATGGATAGGAACAGACGGTCAAGGCGTATATATGTACTTTAACGATGCTTTTTCCATCACAAACACGCTGCTGGATACCCCTGTTTACCAGATTAACAACCCCATACGCGCACTTTACTGTGATGAGGAACAAACATTATGGATAGGAACTAAAGGAAGTGGCATAGTACGTATCAATAATTATTCTCCTGATAAGGAGTCGCTAACTTCCTTCAACCGTATTTCTACCGCCAACAGTACGCTGACTGATAATTCCGTCTATTGCTTTGCTCCCAGCACTACAGGCAAACTATGGATAGGTACCGAAAACGGCATTAATTATTATTCGTACAAAAGCAAACAACTAAAGGAGTTCCCAGTCGTTGCCGATAATAAGAAAGTGAAATACGTACATTCTATCAATGAACTGAATGATACTACTTTATGGGTATCTACCGTTGGTGAGGGTATCGTAAAGGTAATTCTGAATAATACCGGAAGCTCGCCAGCCGTTAAATCAGCCACCAGGATTGTTCTGAATAAAGGGCGCATGGCATCCAATTACTTCTTTACCTCTTTTCAGGAAAGTGACTCCATACTCTGGTTTGGTAATCGTGGCTACGGTGCTTACCGGCTCAATGTAGAAACCGGTGAAATGACTCCCTACAAGTTTGATGATGTTGTGAAAAGTCAGACTGCCAATGATATATTCGCTATTTACAAAAATGAAAAGGGATATTGGTTAGGTACCAGTTCAGGATTGCTGCACTTGAATCAGGATTACTCTCATCGGCATGACCGGGCAGACCTGTTCTCAAACAACACTGTACACGGCATTTTAGAGGATCAGCAAAACAATCTCTGGATCAGTACGAATCAAGGGTTAGTAAGATTCAATCCACAGACAAATACCGGACAGACATACGACAGGGAAAACGGCCTGGAAGTCACCGAATTCAGCGATGGAGCTTTTTATAAGGACTTACGAACCGGAACCTTATTCTTCGGAGGTACAAACGGCTTTGTAACCATCAAGCCTAATACATACAGGATGGCAGACTATATGCCTCAGATAAGCCTGAAAGGATTGTCTATCTTCGGAAAAGAATATAATATATATGACTTTCTTCATAAAAAGAAAGAAAAGGAAATACTCCAACTGGACTACAGCCAGAATTTCTTTTGCATTAATTTTATGGCAGTCGATTACATAAACGGCAACAACTATTCTTATTCTTACAAACTGGATGAAGTTAGTAACCAGTGGATAGAAAGTGGAACGTCAGCCAGTGCCGTATTTTCCAATCTTCCACCCGGACAATATACGCTGTTAGTAAAATACAGAAATAACATGAATGGGAAAGAGTCTGAACCTCAGACTCTTCTGATTCAGATCACTCCACCGTGGTATTTAAGTATCTGGGCATATATTTTCTACTTTATAATCATAGCTTTACTCTGTATTCTTGCTGTCTACAGGATTATCGGTCAATACCGTCGGAAACAACACCACATCATCGAAAAGCTGAACCGGGAAAAGAAAGAAGAAGTTTACGAATCCAAACTTCGCTTCTTTACCAACATTACACACGAGTTCTGTACACCACTCACATTGATTTACGGTCCATGCGAAAAGATACTTGCTTACCCGCAATCAGACTCATATATCCGCAAATACGGAAAGATGATACAGCAAAATACAGAGAAACTGAATAGCTTGATTCTGGAATTGCTTGAATTCCGTAGGCTGGAAACCGGCCATAAGGCACTTTCCATCCAAAGATTACCGGTATCGGACAAGCTCCGGAATATTGCAGAATCATTCTGTGAACTGGCTGAGAATAAGAATCTGAATTATCAATTGGATATCGAACCGGATATTGAATGGAATACGGATATCAGTTGTTTCAACAAGATAGCCAATAATCTGATCTCCAATGCCTTTAAATATACTCCGGAAGAAGGCACTATTACCGTTAGCCTGAAGACAGAGAATCAACATCTGACCCTTAGCATATCCAATTCAGGAAAAGGTATAGCGAAAGAAAACCTCGCAAAGATATTCGACCGCTACAAGATATTGGATTCCTTTGAAATGAATGGGAAGAATTCACGAAACGGTCTCGGATTGGCTATTTGCAAGAGCATGACTACTTTGTTGAACGGAGAAATCAATGTCAGCAGTATCCCAAACAAAGTAACGACATTTACAGTTACTTTACCAGAACTATCACCCGCTACGCAAGAGACAGATATCCCCCGGAAAGAATACGAAACAACTCCTGTGAGCACCCTCACGGAGCCTATGACGTTAGAACAGACCGCCACCGATTTCGATACTTCCAAACACACGATTATGATCATTGATGACGATCCTTCCATGCTGTGGTTTGTATCGGAGATATTTGTGGATAAATACAATGTACTATCTTTCGGCAGCGCCCAAGAGGCTCTGGCTAATTTAGAACAGAAACAACCGGATTTGATTATCTCAGATGTGATGATGCCTGAAACAGACGGGCTTTCTTTCGCCCAGAAAATCAAGCAGAATAAGTTATGGAGCCATATTCCACTTATTTTATTATCCGCGCTTCACCACGAAGACGATCAGGTGAAAGGTATTGAGGCCGGTGCGGAAGTATACGTAACGAAGCCTTTCAACGTGAAATACCTGGAAAAGGTGGTCTATCGATTGATTCAGCGCGAATCGGACTTAAAAGAGTATTACAGTTCCATATTCAGCTCTTTCACCGTAGAAAATGGGAACTGCATCCATAAGGAAGATCAGGAATTCCTGGATAAGGTTCTGGAAACCATAGAAAAGAATATCACAAACCCTGACTTATCCGTTGAATTACTGAGTAGCGACCTGGGATATAGCACCCGCCAATTCTACCGGAAACTGAAGCCGATAACAGAAAAGTCACCGGCTGATATCATCAAGGAATATCGTCTTACGATGGCGGAACGTTTGTTACTGACCAAGAATCTCACCATTGAAGAGATTATGGACCGGACAGGGTTCAATAACCGCGGTACCTTCTATAAGTTGTTCTCTTCACGCTTCGGCATGCCGCCCCGGCAGTATAGAGAACAACAGAAGGACAGTGTAAAGAAAGAATTGACAGACTAAAAGAACAAAAAATAAGGTTGTAACCAAATTACAACCTCAACATATAGATCCATAGATTATTTCTTTTTGGTTTCTTTCAGTACTTTCTTTCCTGTACTGTCCAGTTTCCTCTGTACTTTTTTCACATCTTCAGCAGGCGGAAGATTTTCAGGAACAATCCCTCTCTGCAACAACATATTTCTAACAGCAACATTATTATCTACATGTTCCTGACCTATCGGATTAATTCCTCTTAAATCTTTAGTCTGTATATTTACACTCGTCATTTCAGCGGCTAAATCCTTAGCTTTAATACTAATAGTAGGCAGAAAATCAGCTACAGGACGACTATCGGGAACTCCCATTTTACGTTTTAATTGTTGTGTACTCAAACGAAACAGCGCTTGGTCACCTTTAGAACGTATAAGGGCAAATCCTTTACTATCCACTCCTCTTTCATAAATAACACCTGATAACTGCTTCTCAGTCTGCCCAAGCTTTTCACGAGCTTTTACACGTTCATACTCAAGTAAACGCTGTTCTATCAATTCCGCTTTACGGGTTTGCACCGCAAAATAATTCTGTGCAAAAGAGATCTGTTCTTTACGACTATCACCATTTTGAGCTATCAAATAACAGGCATAACGGGTGAGCATCATGTCATCAATCGTTTTTTCAGCTCCTTTAGGCATTGCGATCGTTTTCCTGACGTCAGGAAAATGATCGAGAATATGTTCTGAGGCATGTTCACAAGCTTCCTTAGCCTTATCAATCACCTTGATGAAGTTCTCCCACTTAGAATAGCCTAATAATACCTGCAAATCTCTTGCACTCCAGCATTCTACACCTTCATATTCGGAAGCGGCCTCTTCAAACTGGCGGAATAAGGCTAAAATTTCATTTCCTTTCATTTATTTATAGTAGTTGGTCTATTTTCCTTTTACAATCCTTTTTATATCATTCAATTTATTCAGCGCCTCCAGCGGGGTGAGATTATTCACATCCAGATTCAATATCTCATCTCGTATCTGGCAAAGGACCGGATCTTCCAATTGGAAGAAACTAAGCTGCATGCCGCCACGCGTTTCTCCCACTTCCGCCATCGGCTTACTTGCAATACCTTGCTGGCGATTATCCGCTTCCAGTTGCTTCAGTATGTCATTCGCACGTTTTACAATGCTTTTCGGCATGCCCGCCATCTTTGCTACATGGATACCGAAAGAGTGTTCACTGCCGCCACGTTCCAGTTTACGCAGGAAGATAACTTTATTATCCACCTCCTTAACGGAAACATTGTAGTTCTTGATACGCTTGAAGCTCTTTTCCATTTCGTTCAATTCATGGTAGTGCGTAGCAAACAATGTACGTGCTTTTGCTTTAGGATGCTCATGAATATGCTCTACAATCGCCCAGGCGATAGAAATACCGTCGTAGGTAGACGTACCTCGTCCCAGCTCATCAAAGAGTACCAGGCTGCGCGGAGACAGATTATTCAGGATATCCGCAGCCTCATTCATCTCTACCATAAACGTAGATTCGCCAACAGAGATATTATCGCTGGCACCCACGCGGGTGAATATCTTATCCACCAAACCGATATGCGCACTCTCGGCAGGTACGAAGCTACCGATCTGTGCCAACAGCGTTATCAGAGCCGTTTGCCTCAACAATGCAGACTTACCAGCCATATTCGGACCGGTAATGATAATGATTTGTTGCGAACTGCTATCCAGCATCACATCATTGGCAATATATTTTTCCCCTATAGGAAGTTGCTTCTCAATAACCGGATGGCGTCCCTGGCGAATATCCAGCACATCGTTATCTTCAATAACAGGACGTATATAGTTATTCTCACGCGCCACATTGGCAAAGGAAAGCAGGCAGTCCAGACGTGCTATCTGGTTTGCATTGACCTGGATGGCAGGGATAAACTCACTTAAAGCCTGTACAAGTTCTGTATAAAGCTGAGTCTCCAGGATCAATATTTTATCCTCGGCACCGAGTATCTTCTCTTCATACTCTTTCAGCTCCTGTGTGATGTAACGTTCGGCATTTGCCAGAGTTTGTTTACGTATCCACTCCTGCGGAACTTTATCTTTGTGCGTATTACGGACTTCGATATAATAACCAAACACATTGTTGTAGCCGATCTTCAAGCTGGGAATTTCAGTTAGTTCACTTTCCCGTTGCTGTATCTGTAGCAGATAATCTTTACCGGAATAAGCTATCTGGCGTAATTCATCCAATTCGGCATTGACGCCTGACTTCATGACACCACCTTTGTTTATCAGCAACGGAGGATCATTATTAATTTCTTTCTCAATGCGGTCACGAATGGACTTACATATATTCAGTTGCTCTCCGATACGGTTCAGACTGGCATTATCCGCCTCCATACAGGCTTCTTTAATAGGTTCGATAGCCTGCAAAGCCACCTTCAACGCAACTACTTCACGCGGAGAAACACGCCCTACAGCAACTTTGGAAATAATACGTTCCAAATCACCTATCAGATGCAATTGTTCTTCAATCAATTCTTTGAAATCCGGTTGGCGGAAGAAGTATTCCACTACATTCAGGCGTTCATTAATAGGCAATACATCTTTCAGTGGAAACACCAACCAACGTTTCAGCAAGCGGGCTCCCATCGGGCTGATCGTTTTATCAATCACGTTCAGCAGACTGCTGCCTCCATCGTTCATGCTGCCTATCAGCTCAAGGCTGCGAACGGTGAATTTATCCAGACGGACGTATTTGTCTTCTTCAATCCGTGCCAGAGAAGTGATATGTCCTATCTGGGTATGTTGCGTCATGATAAGATATTGCAAGATAGCGCCTGAAGCAATGATACCATTCTTGAGATGCTCTACACCAAAACCTTTCAGATTCTTTGTTTCAAAATGCTTCAGAAGTTTCTCACGGGCAGTGGTCTCTGTAAATACCCAGTCGTCCAGTTCAAAAGTAAAGAACTTACTTCCAAAGTTACCCTCAAACATGCCCCGTTTTCCACGCTCAAAAAGCACTTCTTTAGGAGCGAAGTTATTCAATAGCTTGTCTACATAATCGAAAGGTCCTTCTGCAGTGAGGAATTCACCCGTAGATATATCGAGAAATGCCACACCGCACGTTCCCTTACCAAAATGTACGGCAGCCAGAAAGTTATTTTCCCGGTAATTCAGTATATTATCATTGACATCTCGCTCTATAACGACAAGGAGGAGCGCACCGTTATCATTGATAGAAACACCGGGAGTTACCAGTTCCGTAATGCCCCGTTTCACCAGTTTCTTAGTCATCTTCGGGTCTTCCAACTGGTCACAGATGGCCACACGCTTCCCGGCACGTACCAGCTTAGGTAGATACGTATCCAATGCATGATGAGGGAATCCCGCCATTTCAACAGTCTTTCCTTTACCATTGGCACGCTTAGTCAGGGTAATTCCCAGAATTTCGGCTGCAACAACAGCATCGGTAGAATAAGTTTCATAGAAGTCGCCGCAACGAAACAACATTACGGCATCAGGATGCTTGGCTTTCAGGTCCAAGAACTGTTTCATCATCGGAGTAAGGACAATATCTTCTTCGCTCACAGTAGTCGTTCTTTATAAATTTATTAATATGCAAAAGTGCAGCTTATTTTCGCAGCCATGCAAAGATAATTCTTTTTTAGAAAACAAGTACTGAGGGGACTCAAATCCTTAGTAAGCCTTAACAAAAACAACACTTTTACTAAAACATGTTATAAAACACTCTTTTTTATTTGTTTTATTTGCAGATATCCCAG